>Ga0256404_1002818_pt1 | contig 37172 bp, 24 predicted proteins | sample RumenRJG_01DNA_FD_185990 | JGI IMG/M metagenome (GOLD analysis project Ga0256404, IMG submission 185990) | Bovine rumen microbial communities from Lethbridge, Alberta, Canada - RJG_01 | ecosystem: Host-associated > Mammals > Digestive system > Stomach > Rumen | place: Canada: Alberta | collected...
GTCGCGCCCCTCGTGGGCGCGTGGGTTGAAACCCTGTCTGACTCCTGCTCCTGCGGTGTCGGTCGTCGTCGCGCCCATCGTGGGCGCGTGGGTTGAAACTTGTGGTTATGCTCTCAATGAGTCAGAGGGGCGTGTCGCGCCCCTCGTGGGCGCATAAGTTGAAACGAGAAGGCATTGTTTGCATCCGTGTAGGATTGCTGGCGTAGGAAATCGAAATGAAACCTTTGATTAGTAAAAATAATACCCAAAGATAATGTTGCATATCGATTTTCCACGCCAGCATTTGTATAGTCATCTCTTTCAATTGTCTTCTTAGCCCACCTGACTTAGTTATCTGAAAAGGGGGGGGCGTATTATATTAATACAGAATGCCATCTAATACTATTAGAAAATGTGTATCAGTGGATTGGTCTTATTCGATTATTATTCGATATTCCGCGAAGCGGGCGTTATTCTAATTCATAATTCATAATTCATAATTAGACTGCGCGACCTTGATAACTACCATGGGGATGGCTATTATTCGGTTATTATTCTTTGTTCTGCAATGCGGGCGTTAAATAACAAATGATGTTATAGGAGGGCCGTCATTCCTGACGGCCAAGAAAGAAAATCGATTGCAGATAGTCCGTCGTTCCTGACAGCAAAGCAAAATGCAATATTGTACTTTTTCGCGGTTCGTTCGGAAATCTTGGTCGTCAGGAATGACGACCCTCCTACCATGCGGCATTCCTTCGTTACCCCATTCGATGTTCGCTCCCATCCCTTTGCAGGGAGGGACTGTGAGTGAGGCTTTTATTCGTTTACTTTCGTCGGCAGGAATGACGACCCTCCTACTCCATCCTTTTGCCGCCGCAATCTTCACGGCGATACCTGATTTAACGTTTTTTTCGCGATGGATGAAAATCGTTCGTCGTTTGATCCCTAATTTCTACCGTATGGTAACGGCGCTATTGTTGCGAGTAAATCTTTTATTTATTTTTGCAATGTGGCTAATCTCAAACAATGAGACCAAAATTAGCCCAAAGACATAACAACTCACAACTAAAAAGCTCAACAACATGAAAAGGTATCTCTATCTACTGATCATGGCATTTATTGCCATTCAGTTCCAATCTTGTTCAGATGACGATGGGTCCGGCGAATCAATAAGTGAGCTGGAGAAAAACTATCTGTCCATTGAGAATGCTGTCTTCAACAAGGGAGAAATCCCTGCGGCAACAATCAGTGAGCCACTTGACGGTATCGACATGAGTACGCAAGTGATGAATGGCGCTATGAACTACATCTCTGTAGTGACTGAGAAAGCGGTCAACAAATTCTTCGTTGGCATAAAGAATATTGATGGTTATTTCGCCTATGTGCCCACCAATATGGGATCCGTAACAGACTACAACATGTATGTCATCCCGGTGATGATGAGCGATGCCTACAGAGGCAATGCCACAGTCGTGCTGAGCGGCGAACTCGCAACCGGCGGTATTACGATTCCCGTAGAGAAGGCGATATCTTATATCGAGACGAAGACCGGAGCCATCGAAATCAAACTGGCTTTCAGCAACAGCAAGGATATAGACATCCACCTCTACACGCCGAGCGGAGAGCACATCTATTATGGCAATAGAGGCGGTACCTACACCAAGGAAGACGGAACCCAAATCACCTACGGTCTCGACATCGACTCGAATGCCGGATGCAATCTGGACAACATCAATAAGGAAAACATCTACATTCCCGAAGAATTGGTAGAAAACGGAACCTACAAGGTTGTCGTGGATATGTACAACAACTGCAAACCCTCCATCGCCACGAGTTGGTCGATTGTGGCAAGATATCAGGGAGACATCATCACTCCTGCCACCGGCGTGAATCCCGCTTCGGGCATCTATCAGGCTGGTGCAGGCAATGGTGACATGACCCAGGTCATGACCTTCACTATAAATAATGCGACAAAGGCCTCTGCCCGTTCGGCCATCATGCCGAACAGTTTCAAGGCTGTGCCGCTGAGCGATATAGACGAGATGAAAGTGGAAGAGGCGAAATACCGCTCTCAGTGGTAGCTTGACCTCGTAGCTAATTTATAGGCTCATGATAGAAAAATATCATGCGCCTATATTTCATAACATCGTCTGCAGATAATGCGTGAAATGTCACGCGACGTAAGGTGACGACCGTCACTAGACGAGATTAAGCCAGGTGAGGGTCCACAAGACAAGGCCGAGGCATTAAAGTTGTACCGCAAGGCTGCGGGGCAAGGAAGCTTCCGCTAAGGAGAAAGTCGATAAGTATCCTAACCGGTAAAAGAAGGCCCACCCCATCCCCTCCCTACAAAGTGAGGGCTAAACTATCGGTGCGGAGCGTTAAATAACAATTGATGTTTGAAGGGAGCGTTTAGGAGCGTCGTCATTCCTAACGACGAATGATTTGCTTTTGATGAACAAGCGGAGCTCTTTCTTGGCCGTCAGGAATGACGGACCTCCTACCATTCGGTTCTCCTACGAGAATCATTCATTATTACACGTTCTCCGACAGGTAATATGATTACCACCGAGTGGTAATTCGTTTACCACCGAGAGGTAATTCGTTTACCACCGAGCGGTAATATGCTCTATATGAAGTAATATCCGGTTAGCCGACAAGAAGAATAAATGACGGTCCAAGCTAAGGGGGGGCGGAATATTTCTTCAAAGAAACTTGCGGAATTAAACAAAAAATCCTATTTTTGCATCAGTCTAATGGATTAATAATAAAGGAGGTAATGGCATGAACGTAGCATCAAGGAACAATCTGTGGATTTATCTTTCAAACTTATCCTTAACAACAAAAGATAAGCAGTGGCTCTCTCAGAAATTATTAGAGTCTACTAAAGAAGATAAAACTCTTTCAAAGGCCGAAGAAGCCCTTCGCCAACTGGATGGTTGCTGGGCTCATGAGGACATGGATGACAGTTTGGAACGCGATATAGAGAATATCAGAAGCATGAACGCAAGAAAACTTTGACTTGTTGATCGCCGCGACGGCCGTTCATTACCATTTGATAATAGTCACATAATTCAAGTTTCGCAAATAAAATGATGTGACTTCGTCTGGAAGACGATACCTCAGAAACCGGGTACATACACTAGCAAAGCGAGTGGATGTGCCCGGAAATGACGAATAAGAGTTGCCTGCCTGGAAGGCAGTACCTCCATAACTATGCTATGGAATGCCAGTTAATAGTAAAAGGTAGTGCCTTCCAGGCACCATTCTTCATCACGTTCTTTTCCGGGCACATGTCCGCTTCGCTACCATGTACCCGGTTTCTGAGGTGTTGCCTTCCAGGCAATTACTCATCTGAGAAACTCGAATTAAATAACGAATGATGTTTGAAGGGAGCGTTTAGGAGCGTCGTCATTCCTGACGGCCAAGAAAGAAGGTCCGATTACACGTAAAGACGTTCGTTCGGATATCATTCGTCGTCAGGAATGACGCCGCTCCTACCATGCGGACCCTCTACGTTTGCACCGCTGTTTCTCCCCTCCCTTCGTAGGGAGGGGCCGGGGGGTGGGTCTTCTATCTATCTTCTCCAAACCAGCACAACACCGATACACCCAGCCGTGAGCATCTCTGACAGCGGCACGGCGAGCCACAGACCGTCGTTGCCCACCAGTGGCGGCAGCAGCAGAAACGAGGGGATGAGGAGGATGCAACTGCGCAGGAGCATGAAAAACGTTGCCGCACGCGACCGCTCCAGACTCTGCAGGTAGCCTACGAGCACCACATTCATGGTAAAGAACACATAGCTGAGCGAGAACAGCGGCAAGCCTTCCTCGCAGATGGCCCACGCCGCCGTGCCCGGCTGCAGGAAGAGCGACACCAGCGGACCGGCAAAGAACAATCCGCCGAGCGTCATCAGCAGTCCGAGACCGAAGGCCAGAGAGAGCGACAGACGGAAGGTCTTGCGGATGCGCACGGTGTCGCCGCTACCATAGTTGTAGCTGATGATGGGCAGCGACGACTGGGCGATGGCATTGCCGAACATGAACACCAGGGGGAAGAGGTAGCAGCATACGCTGTAGGCCGCCACGCCGTCCTCGTGCAGACGCGGCATGAAGGTGTAATTGCCCGTGATGATCATCACCGACATGGCAATCTCACCGATAAACGAGGGCAGCCCCACCCGCATCATATAAACCGCGTTGCGCGCCGTGAGCAGCAGACTCTTGCGCGAGAACTTGGGACGGTAGAAGTGTAGCCGCTTGCTGAAGGCGCACAAGTAGACTACAATCATCAGCGCGCCCACGGCCTGTGCCATCGACGATGCCACGGCGGCTCCGCGAATGCCCCAGTGGAAGGGGAACACGAAGAGCCAGTCGAGAATGATGTTGAGCAGCGAGGCAGTGATGTTGGCGGCCATGGCGAACTTCGGCGCACCATCAAGCCGGATGACGAACATACCGATGAGCAGCACCTGAGTGAGCACCAGCACGGGCGTCACCGCCAAGAGATAGTCGCGCGCGAGGGGCACGATGCGGCCCTCACCGCCGAAGATATGAATCGTCGGTATGGGGAAACAGACGATGAGCAATGCCACCAGGAGCATCAGCGTCGTGGAGATGGTGAAGGCCTGCGTGACGTTGATGTTGGCTGCCTTAAAGTTGCCGTGGGACATGTGGATGGCCACGACCACCGACACGCCGCTGCCGAAGAGCAGGGCCGTGCCCGTGGCAAAGAGGAAGATGGGCGCCGCCACGTTCACTGCTGCCAGAGCGTCGCTGCCCACTCCCCGACCGACGAAGATGCCGTCGGCAATGTTGAGCATGGCTCCGAAGAGCAGTCCCAGGAGCGTAGGCACAAACAGACGGAGGAAAAGCCGTGGGATGTTCTCTTTTGCAAAATCTATACTGTCTCTATGCTGTCTCATGAAATTCGAGTTCTTGTACTGTTAAACATTTCAATTAAGAAAGATCGGTAGCAGACCCGACCCACCCCGCAGCACAATTATGAATTATGAATTGTGAATTGTGAATTATGAATTAGATGTCCTTCTCCATGATGTAATCGTTCATGAAGTAGCCGTGGCCGATGTCGTAGTCGCCCTGCTTGGTCACCTTCAGGCCCAGATGCTCATAAAACGTCTTGGCCTTGTTGTAGCGGTTCACGTGGAGGAAGACGCGGCAAGGCTCAGGATGCCATTGCTTGATGAGCTTTACGGCAGCATCGAAGAGCGTGCGACCTAGGTGACGGCCCTGGAAGCGGGGCAGCACATAGATCTTTTGCAGTTCGTAGAGGTCGGCCTCAATGGGCTGCACCGACACGTAGCCGGCTGCCTCACCGTCGGCCCAGAGCAGTTGGTATACATGTCCCTCCTCGGTCATCTGCCGCCGCAGGCTCTCCTCCGAATACATCATGTCCATCATGTAGCGGCACTGCTCCGGCGTGATGATGTTCTTGTAGGTTTCCGGGAACACCTGCTCCGCCAATTGGCGAATGAGCGGGATGTCGTTGGTTGTTGCAATCCTAATCGTAGTCATCTTATCACATTTTAAATATCATTCAACAATATAATAAGGAAGTGGCACTGGATAGTCGAGGCTATGAAGCCCCATCTTATCCAGTGCCACTTCCCTATGGCGCCCTCCGATGGTTGAGCGGGTGCAAAGTTAGGACTTTTCCGTGGAATATGCAAAATGTTTTCGCGAAAAATCGCAGAGGGGGCGAATTACGCGTCATAGGATCGTCCGGAAATCGTGGCCGTCAGGAATGACGGCCCTCATTCCTGACGGCCAAGAAAGATAATCGATTGCAATAGGAGCGGCGGCATTCCTGACGACGAGGGGCAGCAGTAGGAGCGGCGGCATTCCTGCCGCCAAAGGATTTACTAAAGTGTCCGATGGGACATCATTTTGGAAGGTAGTGCCTTCCAGGCACCGTACATCTCTAGCCATCTTTCCGGGCACATCCCCTCGCTTCGCTCGTGTATGTACCCGGTTTCTGAGGTATTGCCTTCCAGGCAATTGCTAGCGATATTTAATCACTAATGCTTTAAATGTTTCTCCCCTCCCTTCGTAGGGAGGGGACGGGGGTGGATCTGTATTGGCATTCCTGCAGCCGAAGGATTTACTTTGATTATCAATCAGTCTTCCTTTCTTCGTCGTCAGGAATGACGACGCTCCTACCATGCGGCACTCCACTTCTTTCTTCGTCGTCAGGAATGACGACGCTCCTACCATGCGGACTTCCTACGTTGCGCTACGCTGTTTCTCCCCTCCCTTCGTAGGGAGGGGCCGGGGGTGGGTCTGGTAAGTCAAAAAAAGGCCCGACGAAATTCGCCGGACCTTAATGTTATTGCGAGATACTTATTCCTTCAGATTACTTGGCCAAACGCTTAACGGTCTTGGTAGTTCCGTCAGCATAGGTCACTTCCTTCAGATACAGACCCTGGGCGGGAGCAGAAATCTGGCGGCCAGAAAGGTCGAAATACTTCACACTCTCCACAGCGCCGTTATTGGTAGTCACACCCTTGATGGCATTCTCAGGATTCTCAGCCCAAACGATGTTGGATCTGTGCGATTCACCGCCACCTGTATAAGTGGTGCTCACGCCAACCTGATCATATTCGGCCACGTAGTAATATAGCTGATGGATAGATCCTTGCAAATAGATATCCCATCCGTCGGAGAAATAGAAAGGTATATCGGTCATATCCTGTCCGAGCGAAGTGTAATCGTCTGTAGAGAGAGTCTCCGGAGTCTCAGAGTCGAAATAGATATTGTAATAGATTTTCGACGGTTCTATGAAATTGCCATCCACATCCACAGTAGGAATAAAGAACACGATATAACCATAGCCGTAATCGGTGTTGTACTCACTGACCTGTGTAAAATACGGGTCAGCCGGAGTTGCAGCTTTCTCAACAAAGAAGGCCAGTTCCGGATTGTCATAGACCGACAAATAATAGACCCGGTCTAAGGCTCCGTTGATGATCATCGCGTCAGTGGTATCCTGAGCTGTGAGCTTCTTGGCTTCGGGATCGTAGTTCATCACCAGCTCATCCGACAAAGCATACAATTTGCCTTGGTCATCCCAAGAAGAAGTACCCGGGAAGAAAAACACATGGGTGGCATAGTCTTCGTTGACGCCTAAATATTGCGGGCCTTTGAAAGTCACCTTGTCGCCTTCGATCGTGCCCTTGAACCAATTGCGGTTGTTGTTGGCGGTCGGGTCGTTGATATAGATTTCGTTACCGTCGATGGCAACATTCACCAGTTGCGACCGATTGAGCGCCCACCTTTCAACGGCGACTCCGGCAGGCAAGCTGGTTGTCGTGTAAGGATTGTCATACATGGCGATGTCGTAATCGCCATATCCATACCAAGCGTATGTGTCGTCGGTCAGACCAATGATGTTTTCGAATGGGAGGTCGGTGGATTTGAGCGTGTCGCCCACCAGTTCAAAATGAACATCCTGGTCGATACTTCCGTCAGAGAGAGTGTCGGCGGTGTAGCTGGTATGTTCATCGTTGACCTTCAGTTTCGAGGCATAGTAGTGATAGGTTGTTCCCTCGTATTCCTCATTATAGATGGGTTGAGGCAAATGCGCCACATACTTGCCGTCGCCCTCAGCATCCAGCTTCAAATAAGAGTCTGTGGAAAGGTAGGTGAAAGGATCCTTGAGATAGATGGCGTCGTCGGTCTTCACATAGTTGCCCGTCAGTGCATAACCCGTCGAACTGAGGACATAACCATACAATGAGTAATAACCCGTGCCACTGCGGATCACGTTGTCGTGAACCTCACCGGCAGGAGCCGTCGTGATCAACGTATCAACAGTGGGTGTGAAATCCTTCAGAGGAGCGGCACCATTGACTCTCACCTTATTACGCAGACTTGAAACCTTGAAATCCTGTTTAGCTTTCAGTTGGTCGGCAGTCATCACCGTATTGCCCTTTGCAGCGGTAAGCTTCTGCGTGAAAGGAGCCTGCTGGGCAAATGTGGAGGTTGAAAAGAATACTGCTAAAGCAGCAACAAGAGTAATTTTCTTCATAATCAACTCTTTTAGGTAAAACATTCTGGGTCATCCGAATCATGTCGAGGAATGGCCTTTGATAAATAATTCTTGGCTGCAAATATATCAAAAAATCCGATTACGGCAAAGCTTTTTTATTTAAATTTTCAACAAAACAGTTAATTTCATCTACAAACAGACAGTTTTAACGGCATATTGACAACATACTATAATTTTCAACAAACTAAATGAAGAAAGAGACCGACCGTTGTTCATTTCCGCAGAATTTATTTGACCCATTGCAGAAAAAAGCCTACCTTTGCAGCATCAATACAGGAGGCGCAGCCTAACACCATGTCGGGAAGAAGAGCGTTCTCCTTATGTTATATAGGTATCAGAGATTATGTCAAAGAATAAACAACGCGACAATTACACTTATCTGACGAGCGGTCCATTACACCGTGTGATCATCACTATGGCCTTGCCCACAATCGTGTCGATGCTTGTAACCAATCTCTACAACATTGCCGACACTTTTTTTGTAGGCAAACTGAACACCGCCTCCACGGCGGCCGTCGGCATCGTGTTCACGCTGATGTTCTTTTTTCAGGCCACAGGCTTCTTCTTCGGACACGGCTCGGGCAATTACATCTCGGCCGAGTTGGGAGCCCGCCGCCACGACAACGCCGAACGCATGGCGGCAACAGGATTCGTCTGTTCGTTTCTCTGCGGCGCTGTGTTCACGATTCTGGGGTTCATCTTCATCGAACCGCTGTCGGTGATGCTGGGTTCCACGCCCACTATCCTCCCCTACACGAAGCAGTATCTGGGCATCTCCCTCATCGGCGTACCGTTTATCACGAGCAGCCTGACGCTCAACAATCAGATGCGTTTTCAGGGCAATGCCTCCAAGTCGATGTTGGGCATCGTCACGGGCGCCGTACTCAACGTCGGTCTTGACCCGCTGTTCATCTTTGTCTTCGATATGGGCGTAGCCGGAGCAGCCCTCGCCACGGTGATCGGGCAGATTTGCGGTTTCCTCGTCCTATTATATATGAGCAGCCAACGCGGCAACATAGCCATCCGCCTGCGCCTGTTCAGTCCCACGAAGGCCATGCTCAAGGAGATCTTCTACGGTGGCAGCCCATCGCTCAACCGCCAGGGACTGGCCGCGCTCTCCACGCTGATGCTCAATCTCGCCGCCGGTGGCTGGGGCGACGCCGCCATCGCCGCCATGACCATCGTCAACCGCATCTCGATGTTTGTGCTGGCCGTGGTGATTGGCTTAGGGCAAGGCTTTCAGCCGCTTTGCGGATTCTGTTATGGGGCCAAGCGCTATGCGAGACTGAAAGAGGGTTACTGGTTCACGACGAAGATCAGTTTCTGGTTTCTGCTGTCGGCCTCGTTGGTGTGCCTGGCATTCAGCCACGACGCCATCCGCATCTTCCGCAACGATCCCGAAGTGATACGCATCGGCATCGTGGCCCTGCGCCTGCAGCTGCTCACCTGGCCCTTGGGCTCCATCATCGTCATCAGCAACATGCTGTTGCAGACCTGCCGTCAGCCCTGGCGCGCCAACCTCGTGGCGGCAGCGCGCAGCGGACTCTTCTTCATCCCCCTCATCCTCATTCTGCCCCGCATCTTCGGACTGCTGGGCGTGGAGATGTGCCAGGCCGTGAGCGACGTATGCTCTGCTACGCTCGCCTACCCTATCGTCAAAGGATTCCTTAGCAAACTGGACAAAAAAGAAATATGACACAACAAATCGCCAAACACCAAGTAGCGTCTTCCATGGTGAGAGGATTCTTCGAGGGATTCTTCACCGGACTCATCGACAGCCGCCGGGATAAGAACAACGGAAAACCTATGCCACAGCAGATGAAACAGCTTGTGGCCAACCACTACGGCCACATCAACAAATATTTCTTCCACGTGATGTTCCCCCTGCTTGTAGCCATCAACTTTGACAGCTACGAGCAGGCCGTCGACGACATGCAGAGGCGCAAATTCTCCGACACCACATCGCAGAAGCTGCTCCTGCGCTACGCTGCCGGTTCAAAACCGCTGTTCGACCATATCGTAGACGAATACAAGCGGCAGATGTACTGTCTGCTCAACGGTCACAAGCAATCCATGGCCGACCATATCGCCCAGCGCCGGCTGAACGTCGGCGTTGACGACGGTCAGCAGACGATAGCCGTCGACCGGGCCATCAGAGCCATGGTGAGGGCCACTATGCATGCCTACGCCCTCGGCATCAAGGCCGGTGGCAATCAGGATGCAGCCTTCCATCAGCCCTCGGTGCTGCGCATGATGGCCGAAGGCGCCGCCACCCTGCTCCACGACGCGCCCTTCGACGTCTGGGCCAATATGGACACACTGGGACTCGACGGCATCTACAGGCGCGCAAGCCTGAATGCCGACAACTACGAGACGCTCATCAACGAGATGAATCAGGCCTACGAGGACTTGGCAAAACTTTAGCAAGTCCTCCCGCAAGGCTCATTTGAGTCTTTGCTATTCAGATTTTCATTTCCTTAAGCAGTTCTCCGTCGAGCGTAAACATCGAGATCACCCCGTCGGCCATCGTGCCCAATGTGGGCGGATTGCCTCCCTTGGGGAAGGTGATGGAACCCGTGTTGCAGCAGACCGTCTGTCCGTTGCGCTCCAGATGCCAGAGATGCGTATGACCGCAAATGACGGCATCAAACTGGCCCGGTGGCAGTTGGGCGTCGCTATAGACGTGACCGTGGGTGAGCAGTATCTTGCGGCCCTCATCGACAAGCAGCGTGTAGGTCTGCATGATGGGAAAGTGGAGCAGCATCTGGTCGACCTCGGAGTCGCAGTTGCCCCGCACCGCCACGATGCGGTCGGCCAGCGCATTGAGTCGGTCGGCTATGCCGCGGGCGTCGAGGCCCTCGGGCACTCCATTGCGAGGACCATAGTTGAGGATGTCGCCCATGAGCAGAATCATGTCGCACTGCTGCTTGCGGCCGAAGTCGAGCGCCTTGTCGAGAGTCGGCAGCGAGCCGTGGATGTCGGATAGAAGAAGATATTTCATTGGTTTTCTTTATTGTTGCGACTGCAAAAGTAGTAAATAGCAAAGGAAACACCAAAGAATGACGCCGAAAACCACTTCAGACCTGCCGCTTCTCCCCATCGGGCTGATGCCGCTGCCTCAGCGTAGGAAGATTGATAAAATTTGCCTGTTTGTTTGGTATATTCCACAGAAAACTGTAATTTCGCAGAGTGTAGGCCACAGAAAGCCTTCACAAGTCACAAAGATTGATGATATGGATAAAAAAGAACAAATCCTCATTAGTATCTCAGGAATCGACCATCCAGGCCTCACGGCTCAGGTGATGGAAATCCTCGCACGCCACGAGGCACAGATTCTGGACATCGGCCAGGCCGACATCCATTCAACCCTGTCGCTGGGCATACTGGTGAGAATCAACGAACAAGCCTCGGGGCAGATGATGAAGGAGCTGCTCTTCAAGTCGACTGAACTTCGCGTCAATATAGATTTCGTGCCCATCAGCGACGACGAGTACGAGGACTGGGTGAGCCGTCAGGGCAAGAACCGCTACATCCTCACGGTCATCGGCAGGGAACTCAGCGCGCGTCAGATAGCGCTGGCTACGAGGGTCATAGCCGAGCAGGGACTCAACATCGACTCCATACTGCGCCTCACCGGTCGCCGCAGCATACGCCAACAGAACAAGCTCGTGAGGGCATGTATCGAATTCTCGCTCCGTGGCACACCCAAGGACCGCCCGCAGATGCAAGCCGATCTGATGCGGCTGAGCAGCGAGGAGGGAATAGACTTCTCGTTTCAGAAAGACGACATGTACCGACGCATGCGCCGCCTCATCTGCTTCGATATGGACTCCACGCTCATCCAGACCGAGTGCATCGACGAGCTGGCCGAACGTGCCGGCGTGGGCGACAAGGTGAAGGCCATCACCGAGAGGGCCATGCGCGGCGAGATAGACTTCAAGGAGAGTTTCACCGAGCGTGTGGCTCTGCTCAAGGGTCTGGATGCCAGCGTGATGCAGGACATTGCCGAGCACATGCCCATCACCGAGGGGGTAGACCGACTGATGTCGGTGCTCAAGCGCTGCGGCTACAAGATAGCCATTCTCAGCGGTGGATTCACCTACTTTGGCGAGTTCCTGCAACGCAAGTACGGTATCGACTATGTCTACGCCAACGAACTGGAAATCGACGACGACAACAAGCTCACCGGCCGCTATGTGGGTGAGATTGTTGACGGCCACCGCAAGGCTGAGCTGCTGAAGCTCATCGCCCAGGTGGAGAAGGTAAACCTCGCCCAGACCATTGCCGTGGGCGACGGTGCCAACGACCTGCCAATGATCAGTGAGGCGGGCTTGGGCATTGCCTTCCACGCAAAGCCGCGGGTGAAAGCCAACGCTGAGCAGGCCATCAGCAACATCGGCATCGACGGCGTGCTCTACTTCCTGGGATTCAAAGACAGCTATCTCGGAGAGCAAGGAAAGCTATAAAAAAGATCTTGAAATTCTAGCGTCTCTAGAGTCTCTAGATAATCTAGAATCTCTAGATAATCTAGATAATCTAGAATCTCTAGCCCCCTAGAAAAAACCAAAGCAATATGAACGACAACGAACAGCTCCACCGCTATTTTGCGGAAATAGGCAAGGAACACTTGCTGAGCTCGGAAGAGGAATCTCGCCTGAGCCAACAAATTCTTCAGGGCAACCAGGCTGCCATAAACAAACTGGTAAGGGCCAACCTGCGTTTTGTGGTGGCCGTTGCCAAGCAATATAAAGACCGTGGGCTCGCCCTGGACGACCTGGTGGCCGAGGGCAACGTAGGACTCATGCAGGCTGCCGCCAACTTCGACGCAAGCCGGGGCAAGCGCTTCGTCACCTATGCGGCCCCCATCATCCGCGAGTCTATCGAGAAGGCCCTCGAAACCCAAAACGGAATCTTCAAAGTGCCGCGCAAGGAGCGCACGCCCTCATCAGACAAGCGCCGCAAGGCTCTCTCTGTAGACGCTCCCGTAGGCGGAAGTGCAGAACTGAGTCTGCTCCACGTGTTGGCCAACCCCAATTCGCCCCAGGCCGACGAACGGGTGATGAGGGAAATCATGCAGGGCGACCTGCAGCGCGCCCTCGAAGTGCTGCCCTCGCGCGAGCGAGAGGTGGTGGAATACTTCTACGGCATCGGACGCGCCAACCTTACTTTCGCCGAAATCGCCCAGCTGATGGGACTGAAGCGGGAGCGCGTGCGCCAAATACGCAAGCGGGCCGTCAGACGAATGTATCAGCAGGGACGCCTCGGCAGCTCGATGAAAGCATACCTCCGCAATGACTCCTAAGTCAACATCGCTGGTGAGAAAACAATTAAACAGATTGCGTTATGAAATCGTTGAGAGAACTTTATAGAATTGGTCGTGGACCGAGCAGCAGCCACACCATGGGCCCACAGCATGCTGCCCACATCTTCAAGGAGCGCTATCCCTACGCTTCGCGCTTTGAGGTAACACTCTATGGCAGTCTGGCCGCAACCGGCAAGGGGCACATGACCGATGTTGCCATCATGGACGAGCTGCAGCCTGCGGCTCCTTGCCACATCACATGGAAGCCGGACGTTTTTCTCAGCTATCACCCCAACGGGATGAAGTTCGAAGCCTTTGACCTCACGGGCGCCGCCATCGGCCAATGGACGGTCTTCAGCGTAGGCGGAGGCGCGCTGAGCGAGGGGAAAGAAAAAGGCGACATGTTCGACACGCCCGAAGTCTACAGCCTCAACACGATGACCGACATCATGCACTGGTGTGAGGACACGGGTGCCAACTATTGGGAGTATGTCGACAAGTGCGAGGGGCCGTCAATCTGGGATGAGCTGCAGAAGGATTGGGAAGTGATGCAGGAGAGCGTGGAGCGCGGCATCAACCACGAAGGCCGCCTGCCCGGTCCGCTCAACTTGAGCCGCAAAGCCCCTGTTTACTATGTGAAGGCTTCGGGCTATAAGCAGAACCTGCAGACACGAGGCCTGGTATACGCCTATGCCTTGGCTGTGAGCGAGGAGAACGCGTCGGGCGGAGTCATCGTCACCGCTCCCACCTGCGGCTCGTGCGGCGTGATACCGGCGGTGCTCTATCATCTTTCGCGGGGACACAAGTTCTCCGACCGCAAGATTCTCCATGCCATGGCGACGGCAGGCCTCGTAGGCAATGTGGTGAAACACAATGCCAGCATCTCCGGTGCAGAGGTGGGTTGTCAAGGCGAGGTGGGCGTGGCATGCGCCATGGCCTCCGCCGCAGCCTGCCAGCTTTTCGGCGGCAGTCCTTCGCAAGTGGAATATGCGGCCGAGATGGGTCTGGAGCACCACCTCGGCATGACCTGCGACCCGGTGTGCGGCTTGGTACAGATTCCCTGCATCGAGCGCAATGCCTTTGCCGCAACACGCGCCTTGGACAGCAACCTCTACGCTGCCTTCTCCGACGGCCGACACCGCGTGAGTTTCGACAGAGTGGTTGAGGTGATGAAGCAGACCGGTCACGACCTGCCCTCACTCTATAAGGAGACGGGCGAGGGCGGACTTGCCGCCGGTTACGAGCAGAATAGGCAGAAGAACGCGTGATTTCTTCGTCCAAATTGCAAAAAAGTTACGCAATCTCTTTGTCGGTTGAAAAATTTTTTGTAATTTTGCGCCCGAAACAATTCAATAGGGGCATAGCCCAGTTGGTTTAGAGCGCTGCAGTCACATTGCAGAGGTCATCGGTTCGAGCCCGATTGTCCCTACCAAGATTGAAAGCTAAGTTATTGTTTATCAATAACTTAGTTTTTTGTTTTATAAGCGCGCACGACAAAAAAAACCTAAAAAGGCAATGCTTTTACCGGTTTGAACGGTATTTGCTTGTAATGGAAAGTTAAAGTCACTTCGAAGGCTTCCCCAACTCCGATTTTGGTGCTTTTTCGTGAATTTAGTACCAATATAGCTTTATCTAATCTTGTGCCGGGCCAAGAAAGATTTTAAGGTTCATCGTCCTTTTGCCATAGACAGTTCAAGCCTACCATTGGACGCTTCCTTGAAAATACATAGATGAGGATGGAAGAAATCTTTCCGCCCTTACCTTTCCTCGGCCCTGGCTGGAAATCAAACCAGACATCGGAAACCTCGTTTTGGTAGAGGAAGAACAGATCCTGCTGAGCCTTTTTCAAAATGTTTCGAGCTGTACGAATGAAATCTTTCAACCTATTGAGAGAAAAGCCCTAAAAGGGCGACATAATTCCATATTGCGAAATACTCCATTGCAAGCTTCGTCCCATCGGGAAGAATGTCGAAACGCTTGGTAATATATACAGCCTGCCCCCCTTGGCGTGAAACAAAGTCCGCTTAAAGATTCGTCGCTTTGAAGAACAGACAAAAAATAAGTCCAAACATCCTCACGGACCCTTGGACTCAACTTACTGAAATCTACCTATATAAATTTAAGACATTAATCACTCATTCTTTATTCTATCTTGTTACCATACCTATTCAAGTTGGTTTTACCTTTCTTTATTTTTCTGATGCAAAGATAAGAAAAAGTTTTTATCGTGCAAACATTTTTCAGTGAAATTATGTTTTAATTCAGCGAAAAGGCTAAAAAAAGGGGTTTATGATATAGAAAAAGGACCATTTTGGACCATATTTGACCGTTTGCTGATTCTTTTACACAAAAACTTTCTCTGCTCTTTCACAAAATAGCTTCAGGAGTTCATGCTTCTCAGCCCAGATATTTTGTCAGATACTTAGCGTAGGCGCTATTGCGAATCTTCTGAATTCCCTTTTCCCTAATCTGGCGCACTCGCTCCCGCGTCAGTCCGTAGACGTTGCTGATTTCTTCCGGATTGCGTTGGGGCACACCGATGCCATAGGTGTCGCAGATGATCTGGCGCTCACGGGGCTTCAATACGCGGTCCATGATGGCAATCACTTCCGTCACCATTGACTCACGCTCAGAGGCATGCTCGGGATTGCTCTCGTCGCTGCTCGCGGCAATTGTGTCGCCATACGAGGTGTCGCTGTCATCGCCCATAGGCACATCGATGCTGACCTCATGGCTTTCGGCCTGCATGGCCTGGTCAATCTTGTCCAGATTGATTTTCGTAAACTCGGCCAGCTCCTCCGACGACGGTTTGCGGTGGTGCTCCTGCTCAAACTTTGCTATGGCCTGATTGATGACCTGGATGTTGCTCACGTGGTTCAACGGCACGCGGACCAATCGTCCCTGCTCGGCCATGGCCTGAAGGATGCTCTGGCGAATCCACCATACGGCATAGGAAATAAACTTGAAGCCACGCGTCTCGTCGTACTTCTCCGTAGCTTTGACCAGACCGATATTGCCTTCGTTGATGAGGTCGGACAAGGTCATGCCGCGGTGCTGATACTGCTTGGCCACGGAGACGACAAATCGCAGATTGGACTTGATCAGTTTATCCTTGGCACGCTTCCCCCTTACACCACCGAGTTTCACCTCGTGGGCAAGTTCAGATTCCTCCTCTGGCGTTATCATTGGGATTCTGGCAATCTCAGTCAGATACTGATTCAAGTCCTCCTCCGTACGGTTCGTAATGCTCTTTTGTATTTTCAGCTGTCTCATGATTTCTACCTTTCAATAGTTGTTTGACCTTAGCGACTCGTAATCTTTTATATTATAGGCAATTTATAATAGATTTTGTGGCAAATGTAATGAAAATATTTGTAAACAAAGAATAAACAAGTAATTATTTTTTTAGAGTGTCATAATTTGGATTAATGTTGAGGGCAGCACCGGACGAAAACAAATTGCTCCAAACAGTGTCTGCGATGGCATTTTTCTGGGTCAACGGATATTTTCTGTGGATTGCACATCATAACGATTAACACAACCAGGCCAAAAAGGATAGTCCAATTAATAATTCACAATTAGACTGGCCTGACCTTTTGCTTATACATAGATAATGGGCGGCACGTGGCAACCGACAAGAATAGATGGTTATAAACCTAAAAAATCATAGAAATCTATGGAAATCAACTAAGGAATTCACACACAAAAGAATGTAAGTGGAGAAGGCGGGAAACGCAGGTAGGAAACTTTAGCTGGTTAATTACAGGTTAAGAATCGCCTATGGTCGTGCAGAAATAAGAAATACGGCCATAGGCGATAAGTATTAGTAACCGCTCCTACTAATCCTTCAACAGCGCGTTGCCAACGCAGGCGCTTGGCATCTGGATATGCAGCATCTCGCAAATCGTGGGCGCAATGTCCACAATGCGGGCGGGAGTGGAGGTCTGACCGTGGTTGACATGCCAGCCCAGCAATACGAAGGGAATATGCGTGTCGTAGGGATTCCACTGGCTATGACTGGTTCCGCGATAGTCGGCCGCATCGCTGGCATCGCCAAACTCGGGACGGGCCACGAAAAACACGTCACCACTGCGCCCACGGAAATAACCATTGACGATGCGCTCCTTGATGATCTCGGGGATGGTAGCCTCAGCCACATGGTCATAGTCTACGGCAAAGCGAATGCGGCTGTCCTTCAGCAGCCAGTCGATCATGGTCTGGCGGGCCTTTGAGATATCCACTCCCCGCTGCTTGAGCAAGGCATCATTGAGTGTCACCCGTCCGCCGCTGATCTGCGAGACCACCTTGCCGTCAACGCCCAGGGCCTGCTGCATGTAGGTGTTGGCTTCTTTCTCCATATTCCACATCTCTACGCCACCTGCCGGAATCTTGTGCTCCTTCAAGAAGTTGGGATTGTGCACGGCACCATGGTCGGCCGTGAAGAAGAGCAGATAATTGCCTGCGCCCACTTTCTCGTCGAGCATCTTCAGGAAAGCGGCCATCTGGCGGTCGAGCTCCATATAGACGCTCTTGTTCTCCGGACCTCGCGTAGAGTAAGTGTGACCAATGGCATCAGTAGAAGAGACAGAGATGCAGAGCAGATCAGGATCGCTGTGCTGTCCCAACTGCTCATTCTCCACTGCAGCCTCAGCGAGTCCGAAGGTGAGAACGACGCCCTTGTCGGAAGTCTTCACGTCGGTGCCGGGCTTCTGCTGATTCTGCTTGTTGAAATTGGCTACCCACTGTGGGAGTTGCTTCATATAATAGGTAGAGGTGACGAAATTGCCTGCCGACTGGTCCCACCAGTAGGCTGCGTCGGCGCTGTGGCCTGCGGGGAGAATGGCTGCGCGGTCCTTGAGTGCAATGCCGATGACCTTGCTGCGGAAGTCGGTGGCCAACTTCAACTGGTCGCCGATGGTGGAAGCCTGAAAGCGATGGGGCGACATCTGACCTTCCTTCGACTTGCTGCCCACGCTCTCCACCGCACTGTCCTGACAGCAGTAGATGGAAGATCCGTCCTCAAACCACGTGTTGCCGGCAATGCCGGTGAGCGCCGGCACCGATCCGCTCCAGACAGAGCTGTGGCCGATGGCCGTCACTGCGGGCACGTAGTTGATCATCGTATTCTCATAGCTGTAGCCTTCATCGACAAGACGTCGCAGACCGCCCTCGCAGAAGTCGTTATAATAATAGTAGAGATAGTCCCATCGCATCTGGTCTACCATGATGCCCACCACGAGTTTGGGACGCTGAATCTGTGCATTCGTCGGAAGCGAGAACGCCACCAACAACAGCGGAAAAATGGACTTCAACACTGAAAAAAGCCCACACTTCGTAAGAAAATCTGTTTTTCTCATAACCATTTTATTTTTTTAACATAAAATTCTTTGTATAATTCACATATTAAATTACTTTTGCAATGTGTTTTTCATGGTATTAGATTATTAAGGTTAATGAATGGGATTGGTTGTTGTGAAACAGCCAATCTTTTTTTGTATCGTATAGTCTCTGTTTTGTGTCAAATAGTCTTTGTATTCCCATTTTCCAGACGTTGATTCACGATGAAAAGATGCTTTCTTTTGGAATGCAAATTTACAAAAGCTTTTTTGATTCACAGCAAGAAATCTTAAAACATTTTTGTTAAGTTTCCAATGCAACTGGTTGGGCTGTCATGTTTTGGTCTAAAAAATTAGAATTTCTTGTTTTTTTTGCCTACCTTTGCATTCATGAATGTCATAGAATTGCTCAAGCGCTATGAGGGCGAAAGGAAAGTTTCGTTTGAAGTGCTGCCTCCCTTGAAAGGAAACGGCACGGGCAGTCTGTTTGCCTCTCTCGACAAGCTGATGGAGTTTAATCCCCTCTACATCAACATCACCACCCACCATAGCGAGTACATATATATTCCACTCGCCGACGGCAAATACGAACGCCGCCGCATCCGTCGCCGTCCGGGCACCGTGGCCATCGCCGCCGCCATTCAGCAGCGCTACGATTGTCCCGTGATTCCCCACGTCATCTGCTCGGGTACCACGGCCGAGGCCACTGAGTATGAGTTGCTCGACCTGCAGTTTCTCGGCATCGAGAACCTGCTCCTGCTGCGTGGCGACAAGGCACGCGACGAGCGCACGTTTACTCCCGTGCCGGGCGGACATCTCCACACCACCGACCTCATCAAGCAGGTGAACCGCTTCAACGAGGGATTCTTCAACGACGGCACGCCGATCCGCCATCCCGGAAAACCGTTCCACTTTGGTGTGGCGGCCTATCCCGAGAAACACGAGGAAGCGCCCAACATCCATCAGGACATGGTGCATCTGCTGGAGAAGCAGCAGCTGGGTGCCGACTATGCCGTGACCCAGTTGTTCTACGACAACAGCCGGTTCTTCAGCTTCGTCAACGACGCCAACAACATGGGCATCACGATTCCCATCATTCCCGGCATCAAGCCCTTTGCCAAGCTGTCGCAGATATCGCTGGTGCCGAAGACGTTCCATTGCGACTTCCCCGAAGACCTCGCCCGCGAGGCGCTCAAGCTGAAGACCGACGAGGAGGCACGGCAGCTGGGCGTGGAATGGACCGTGGCCCAATGTCGCGAGCTCTTCGACAAGGGTTACAACAACATCCACTTCTACACGATGGGAGCCGTGGACTCGGTGAGGGAGATTTGCCGACAACTGCTCTAAAACGATAGCATTTCGAAAACATGTATTTCAGCGAAGTCATAGGTCAGAAAGAGTCACGCCGCCGTCTGCTGCAGATGGTGGCTGAGGACAGAGTGCCCCACGCGCTGATGCTCTGTGGACCGGAAGGCTGCGGAAAGATGGCGCTCGCACTGGCTTTTGCCTCATTTCTTCTGGGCGACATCGGTACGGAAGAGGATGCCGACCCAGCGCTCAAGGACTTCGTGAGCGGATTTGATGAGCGCAAGCGCATCAACGCCCACGCCATGCTCGCCAAGTGGGAGCACCCCGACCTCCACTTCTCCTTCCCCGTGGTGAAACTGCCCGGACAGAGTGCGGAATATCCAACGACAAGCCTCGACTATATGCAGAAGTGGACGGAGTTTCTGGCCGACGGCCCCTATATCGAGCACGACCGCTGGGCGGAGCGGTTGAACGAGAACAAGATTGCCGTCATCTATGAGGCTGAGAGCGACCGCCTGCAACACGAACTGATGCTGAAGTCGAACCAGGGCGGCTACAAGATCTCGCTCATCTGGCAACCGGAATGCATGAACGCCACATGCGCCAACAAACTGCTGAAACTCCTGGAGGAGCCACCGTCGAAAACCGTCTTCCTGCTGGTCAGCGAGGATCCGGGACAGATGCTCGAGACCATCCGCAGCCGCGTGCAGCGCATCGACATCCCGCGGCTCGAGACCGAAGACATCGAGAAGGCGCTGCAAGAGAAGCGCTCGCTCGAGCCCGATATGGCCCACCGCGTGGCCCGGCTCGCCAACGGCTCATGGACGCGCGCCCTGGAGAGTCTCGACGCCTCCAACGAGGAGCGCACCTTTCTCGACCTCTTCATCGTGCTGATGCGCCAAGCCTACATGCGCAATGCCAAGGAGCTGAAGAAGTGGAGCCTGGCCGTGTCGGCCTTCGACAGGGAGAAGCAAGTGAGGATGCTGAACTACTTTCTACGCATGGTGCGCGAGAACTTCATCTACAACTTCCGCAATCCCGAACTGAACTACATGACGCAGGAAGAGGAGAACTTCTCGAAGAACTTTGCCCGCTTCATCAACGAGGCCAACGTCATCGAGATGTCTGAGACCATCCAGAAGGCCATCAACGACATCGTCAGGAACGGCAACGCCAAGATGGTGTTCTATTGTCTGGCCCTGCAAGTCATCGTCCTCATCATGCGCAAGTAAGCGCAGCCAATATAAAAGAGACAATTGTTTTTGATTTATGAATTAGATATATGGATTTTAAAAATATGAACTTCAAGATTCTGCGCACGTGCGACCGAGGCTTCGGCTGTCACGCCTGCGGACGGCAGAACCGCCAGCTCAACACCTACGACTGGCTCTCCGACGTGCCCGGCAACGCAGAATCTACCGACCTTGTGGAAGTGCAGTTCAAGAACACTCGCAAGGGATATTATCACAACGTCAACGGTCTCGACCTGAAGAAGGGAGACATCGTGGCCGTAGAGGCCAATCCGGGCCACGACATCGGTGTGGTGACGCTCACGGGACGGCTGGTGAAGCTGCAAGTGAAGAAAGCCAACCTGAAATCGCCCGATGAGATACGCCGTATCTACCGTATCGCCAAGGAGACCGACATGGACAAGTACCGCGAGGCCAAGAGCCGCGAGCACGGCACGATGATCCAGAGCCGACAGATAGCCAAGGACCTGGGACTGAAGATGAAGATTGGCGACGTGGAATATCAAGGCGACGGCAACAAGGCCATCTTCTATTACATCGCCGACGAGCGCGTAGACTTCCGACAGCTCATCAAGGTGCTGGCCGAGACTTTTCATGTGCGCATCGAGATGAAGCAGATCGGTGCCCGCCAGGAGGCCGGACGCATCGGCGGCACAGGTCCCTGCGGCCGCGAGCTCTGCTGCGCCACGTGGATGAAGAACTTCGTCAGCGTCAGCACCAATGCCGCACGCATTCAGGACATCTCGCTCAACCCACAGAAACTGGCCGGCATGTGCGCCAAGCTGAAATGCTGTCTCAACTATGAGGTCGACGACTACCTCGAAGCCAGTCGCCGTTTGCCCTCGAAGGAGATTATTCTCCAGACTCAGGACTCCGACTACTATTATTTCAAGGCCGACATCCTCTCGGGAATCGTCACCTACTCCACCGACAAGAACATCGCCGCCAACATCGTTGAGATCTCTGCCGACCGGGCACGCGAGGTGATAGACCTCAACAAGCAGGGCGAGAAACCCGTCTCGCTGAAGGAAGACGGCGAGGAGATTGAGGAGAAGAAGAGCGCCGACCTCCTTGCCGATGCCGACGTGAGCCGCTTCGACAAGGCCAAGCGCAACAAGAAAAAGAAGTCGAAGCAGAAGGACAAGGGCGCTGATGCCGCTTCAGCCCAGCAAGGCGCAAAAGCCGAGCAAGGAGGCGGACAGCAGAAGCCGGGTCCCAATACCAACGCAGCAAAGCAAGGGCAGACCAAAGCCAATCAGCCATCCGGCAACGGGCAAAGAGCCAATCAGCCCGCCGGCAACGGACAAAAGTCCAATCAGCCTGCCGACAACGCCCAGAACCCAGACGACCGCGGCCCAAGACCCAACCAGCGGCGCGGCAACAACCGCAAGCCCAAGCGCCAACAGCCCAGAAACGACGGTGCGCCCCGCCAGCAGGGCAAGCCAGCCAACAACCGCAGACAGCAGAACGACCAACCACAGCAATGACCAGACTTAAGGTGATATTGACAGCGACGGCGCTACTGCTGCTCACGGCCTGCGAATCCGGAATGGTGTTCGACCGCTACGGTCACGTGTCGGAACGGGGATGGAGCAAGCAAGACGCCGTGGAACTAAGCATACCGCCGCTGCGCGAAGGCGGCGTCTATGAGGTGAGGATCGGCGTACGCTCTACCGACGACTACCCCTACCGCAATATTTCCATCATCGTGCAGCGGCAGACGTTCCCGTCGAAGGCCATACACTGCGACACGGTGGAATGCAAACTGACCGACGACAACGGCATACGCACCGGCTCGGGATTCATCAACTACCAGAATGCCTACGACGTGGCGCTCGACCACTACAAAGCCGGCGACAGCATCCACATCGTGATGAAGCAGAACATGCGCAACGAGCAGATTGAGGGTATCACCGACGTCGGCGTCTCCCTGAGAAAAGTAGAATGAACTCGCAATCAAGCGCAGCTTCCGGCTGGCCATGATGAGCCGGACTGACGAAATATCCAGAAACAGCAAAATCGCTTTCGTGAATCTCTCACCGAGATCTCGAAAGCGATTTTCATTTCTGTTCAATAAAAAGCCGTCTACATTTCTCACGAAGTATAGGAGCAAAAATTTACTACAAGCAGCATTTTCACCTCACAGCCGGCTTTTTTGCCGAGAGACTTACCTGCTCCGGCGACTATAAAGAAACCAAATAACGCGCCGGCAGTTCGGTGTACTAAGAGTTATTTAAACAGTATTCTTTCGTTTGCAAAGATAAGGCAGATTTTCGCTTTTTAAGCAGTTTTTGCTCGGAAAGGGTTACTAAAATACGCAAAATCGTAATTACTTGTTCTTAAAAAGTTGTTATTCTGCCAAAAAACGAGTAATATTGCAAATGAGAAGCTCACCGCCACCTGAGTCAAACACTACACACGGCTCGGCCGGCGGATGATGTAAACACAATCTAAACATCAACAACTCTATCACAGCTTATGAAAGTCTATACAAAATTTGTTACAGCTATTCTATTGTCAGCATTGACATTCTCTCATGCCACGGCACAAGACGGACTGGAGATTTTTGGCGACACGGTGAACGTAAACCGCGGCGACCAGTTCCACATCTTCATCAAGTCCTTCTCGCAGCCCATCAAAGACTATCTGACCAATGCCAAGCGAATAGCCGTGGACTTCGAAACCACCACGCCCGACGTCATCACCGTTGGCGGCGCATGGTTCCAGCCCAGCAAGGAGGGCATCGGCAAGATGAAGATGGTGGTCTACCAGGAATCGCCAAACGTCAAGGACTACCCCGACTGGACGAAGAAACTCGACTCACTGGAGTTCACCGTGAACGTGCTGCCCAAGCGCACGCCTGCCGCCCTACCTTATATTAATATGGAATGGGGCACCGGCAAGCAGGAGGTCATCGAGGATATGCAGAGCCACTACGAGTTGTTCTCTGATACCTATTATGCCATGAACCCCTCATTGACCGATGATGAGAAGCAACTCTTCGACTGGTTCCTGAACCCCGACTTCGACTATCCGCTCCTGGCCCTAGGCTGGAACGACTACGGACAGCTCTACTCCTCAAACATCATCATGGCCGACCGCGCACGCCTGGGATTCTACAACGAATCGGAAGTGTCGGGCTATCTTGAGGACGACGGCTTCGAAGTGCTGGGCTACGACGAGACGGGTATGCTCGTTGCCTATCGCGAGACTGACCACACCCAGGCAAGCGCCGGCAACATCACCCTGCAGGGACAGTATTTCCCCTACCTCAATTTCCAGTACTCTCCCCAGTCACCCTTGGCCGTAGACCGCACTACGCTCACTCCCACGAAGGCCCGCATCAGCCGCAACGGCTCCGTCGTGACCATCGAGGCCGGTGAGGACGCCAACCAGACTGTGCGTATCTTCACTGCCGACGGAAAACTCATCGCCGAAGGCATGCTCCACAGCGGTTCCAACTCGTTCACGGTCAACGCCCGTGGCGCCGTTATCGTGAGAGTAGGCAAGCACGCCGGAGTGAAAATCATGTAATTTGTTCCAAAAAATAAAAGACTGCGAAATGAAGAAAACTTGTACTTTGATTCTGGCTTTCCTGTTATCAGCCTTTGCCGTCCCAGCCATGGCCGCCGACTGGAGCTACGACTTTGACAACTTTAGTGACGTCTTTGGCGACAACTACGCCAATTCCACCCTCGACCTCACACTCAACAACCTCACATGGCACGTGCATGGCGTGATGCCTTCGGTGGCGGGAGATGCCGGTGACGACTGGAGCAACAGCGGCAGGTCGCTGCGCCTCTACGGCGAGAGCAAGAAAGACCGCCAGCTGGGTCCGGAAATGACCAACTTCACCCTCACCACGCCGCGCGACATCGGCAAGGTGTCGTTCTATATTCATGAGCACGGACGCTGGCCGGCCAGCTACGACCTGCAGGTGGCGTGGATTCTGCAGTGGTCGCCTGATGGCAACTCGTGGACAACAGTGGGTGACAGCTTCACGGCATCCGACGAGACGAAGTTCATCGAGCGCGACGTCAACCACGCCAATGCCTATATCCGCATCGTGCGTGCCGACTACGCCACATTCGACTATACCAGCGTGACCAGCAACGGCAAGATCACCAACCTTGACGACCTCACGATCACCGACATCAATGGCGGTAGCGAAGCCCCCACGCTGTCTACATCAGAGAGCGCGCTCGACTTCGGCAACATGTCGATCGGCCAGATTGGCAAGAAGAGTTTCGCCGTTACCTATTCTGGCAAGGAAGACGTTGACCGTCCCACCTACGAAATCACCGGAGTGGACGAGAGCGCCTTCAGCTATGAGAGCAAGCCTACAGCCGTAGAGGGCGTCGACAGCGTCACCATCAGCTGCCGTCCGCTGCGCAGAGGAACCGCGTCAGCCAGATTTGTGGCCACCTACGGCAATCTCACGACGACTGTAACCATGAAGGTGGTCGTGAAGAAGCAGCACGAAGACATCGCCTTCTCGGGCGGTGAGGGCACGGAAGACGATCCCTACCTCATCTCTTGCATGGAGGACCTGCAGGAACTGTCTGACTCCGTGACCGGTACAGACCGCCTGCCGCAGACCTACGAAGGACAATACTTCCTCATGACCGACGATATCGACATGAGCCCCCTTGAGAACTTCGCGCCCATCGGCAACCAGCTTGCCGGAGCAGGCACAGAGAACATGAAGTCATTCTCGGGCAACTTCGACGGAGACGGACACACCATTTACGGTCTGACCGAGAAATACACCGATGCCAACACCGTGGCTCTCTTTGGTATCATCGAGAATGCCAACATCAGCAACCTCACCCTTGCCAACAGCAACATCACGGGTAGCGCCGCAGTAGGCGGTCTGGTCGGTCTGTCGGTAGGCGTATCCACCATCAAGAACTGCCACGTGGCATCCGACGTAACCGTAACGGGCGCTTACTATGTGGCCGGTCTCTGCTCTTCTACGCTCAACGACAGCGGTCATCTCACCATCTCCGACTGCACCAGCGCAGCCACTGTGAACGGTGACTTCTCGGCCGGTATCATGTCGACCAACGGTCAGACGGGTACGGTGATTGAGCGCTGCGGCAACATGGGTCCCATCACAGCCCAAAACTATCCTGCAGGTGGCATCATGGGCTTCGTGTCATACGCATCGACAACAATCAACAACTGCTATAACACCGGCGCCATCACCATGAATGGTTCCGACTACTTTGGAGGCGGTATCGTGGCCAGCGCTGCTATGCTGACAGAAGGCAACGTGATCACCATCACCAACTGCTACAACACTGGCACTCTGACTGGTCAATCGTTCTACATGCATCCCATCATCCCGGCCAACAACTTGCTGGTTGACTACGACGATGAGAACAACTACAACCACGACCTCCTGACGATGAGCAACTGCTACTTCGACAGCGACCTCGGCAGTTATCTGGAGTTGGACGGCACACAGGCCACATCAGAGTCCACCATGAAGACCAACAGCTTCACCGACCTTCTCAATCAGGGACAGGACTACGGAGTATGGATCTTCGTCGACGGCAAGAACAACGGATTCCCCGTGCCTGAGGGTGAGGTTCCGACAAGCATCAACAGAACCAACGACGTCGTGACCGGCAACGGACAGACAGAGATGTACAACTTGAGCGGACAGCGCATCACTAGCGCACCGGCATCAGGCCTCTACATCATCAAGAAAGCAGATGGCAGCACTGTGAAAGTGATGAGACGATAATTTTAAAAACATTGGAATAGCATACTTATTTCTTGCGGGATGGCTGCTAAGCTGCAGCCATCCCATTCTTTTTTGCAAAGCCAAGAATTTATGGCTTCTATAGCAACTATAGCAACCATAGCAACCATAGCAACCATAGCAACCATAGCAACTATAGCAACTATAGCAACCATAGCCCATATAAAAACTTTTCTGCCAGGCCGCCCGCTTCAAAAATCCTAATCATTTTTCGCCTTTCTTCGCCTTTTTTCTTAACTTTGTCGGAGAATAATACAAGCATACATGACTCTGCAACAATTAGAATACATTCTTGCGCTCGACAAATACGGAAACTTTGCCAAGGCAGCCTTCTATTGCAACGTGACGCAGCCCACGCTCAGTTCGATGATTCAGAAGCTGGAGATTGAGTTGGGACTGAAGATTTTCGACCGTCGCCACCAGCCCATCGTGGCGACGCGCGCCGGACGGCCGGTGATCGACCAGGCCCGCGAGATTCTGTATCAGTCACGGCGGCTGAAGGAGATTGCCGCCGAACAGAAAGACTCGCTCTGTGGAACGTTCACCATCGGCGTACTGCCCACCATCGCGCCCTATCTTATCCCCCACTTCTTTCCCCAGCTCATGAGGGAACATCCGGAGATGGACCTGAGAATCGTGGAACTGAAGACGGCCGACATGAAGCATGCGCTGACCGAAGGCGACATCGACGCAGGCATCCTGGCCAATATTGAAGGTCTGGAAAACTTCAAGTGCATGCCGCTCTACAAAGAACGATACCTTGCCTACGTGGCAGAGAACGACCCTCTCTTCACCAAAGAACGCGTGAAGATCACCGATTTGAATTCCGAATTTCTGTGGATGCTCGACGAGGGCCACTGCTTTCGCGACCAGCTGGTGAAGATCTGTAAGCTCAAGGCGGCCTCAGCCAGCAAGAAAGCCTACACCCTGGGCAGCATAGAGACCTTCATGCGGATTGTGGAGAACGGCAAGGGCGTCACCTTTATTCCAGAGCTCGCCTATTCACAGTTGCGCGATGAGCAGCGCCGACTGGTGAGGCCGTTTGCCATTCCTAAGCCCAAACGCGAGATTGTAATCATGGTGACGCAGGACTTCATCCGCAACAAGGTGCTCAACCTACTGATAGAAAGAATCCAGAAGGTGGTGAAACCGCTCCTAAAGCCATAAACACAGGGCTGAGATTGTTTGATTTGCAAGACTTGATAAATGCTCTCTGTTTTCTGCATGATTGCTCCCGCTTTTCAGCATGATTGCTCTCTGTTTTCTGCGTAATTGCTCTCAGCTGTCAGCAGATCTGCTCTCAGCTGTCAGCAGATCTGCTCTCAGCTGTCAGCAGAACTGCTCACAGCTGTCAGCACACATGAATCAACGGAAAGGAGCCTCACAACTCTGGATTATACCAGCTACAATAATCCAACAAAATAATACATCTACACAAATTCTGAGAATATCAAACTACAAATAACCCAAAGATGAATCGATTATCAATTTCACTGCTGCTCGCCGCAATAGCTTTCAGTCCAGCATCAGCACAAGATTTCAAGGTCACGGTCAAAACTGCCCAGGAGCCCATCCACAGCGGCAAGTACAAGCCCACGATGGAGAGTCTCTCCGACTATAAGTGTCCCGAATGGTTTGAGGATGCCAAGCTCGGGCTTTGGGCCCACTGGGGCGTACAGTGTGCGCCTGAAGACGGCGACTGGTACGCTCGCATCATGTATGAGCAGGGCAGTCAGCCCTACCGCTATCAACTGGCCACGATGGGCCATCCCTCGAAAGTGGGGTTCAAAGACTGGATTCCACGCTGGAAGGCCGAGAACTGGAATCCCGACAGTCTCGTGGCGCTCTATAAGCGTTGCGGCGCAAAATACTTCGTGGCCATGGCCAACCATCACGACAACTTCGACAACTACGACTCAAAATATCAGCCGTGGAACTCGGTCAACATGGGACCGAAGACCGACATCATCGCCCGCTGGGCCGCAGCAGCCAAGCACTACGGTCTTCCTTTCGGCGTCAGCGTTCATCTGGCACACGCCTGGACCTTCTACGAGAAAGCTCAGGGCAGCGACAAGACCGGTCCGCTCGCCGGCGTGCCCTACGACGGACGGCTGACCAAGGCCGACGGCAAAGGCACCTGGTGGGAAGGCTACGACATTCAGGACCTCTACGAACAACGCCACCAGGTGAGCAAAGACAACTCGAAATGGGACTGGGAGACTGACTACGTGACGACACCCGACCAGGCCTATTGCGACCGCGTATACAACCGCACCGTAGACCTCATCAACAAGTACGACCCACAAATGATCTACTTCGACGACACCTTCGTCCCTCTCTGGCCCATCAGCGACTGCGGACTGAAGATTCTGTCGCACTTCTACAATAAGAATATGGCTGAGCATAAGGGTCGCAACGAGGCCGTGGCCACCGGAAAAGTGCTGACCGAGGATCAGAAGAAGACGGAAGTATGGGACGTGGAGCGCGGTGTGCCCGACGACATACAGCCGCGCCACTGGCAGACGTGCACGTGCATCGGCTCGTGGCACTACGACAAATGGCGCTACTACGACAACACCTACAAGACGCCCGATCAGGTGATCGACATGTTTATCGACATCGTGAGCAAGAACGGCAACCTGCTACTCAATATTCCCGTGAAGAGCGACGGCACCATCGACCCCACGGAACGGAGCATCGTGGAGGAGATAGGCCACTGGCTGGACATCAACGGCGAGAGTATCTTCGCCACACGCCCGTGGGTGAAATTCGGTGAAGGACCGTCGACCGAGAAGAACAACGCCATCAAACAACAGGGCTTCAACGAAGGCAACATCACAATGGGCGCGCAGGACATCCGATTCACGAAGAAGGGCAACGCGCTCTACGTCAGCCTGCTGGGCGTTCCACAGACCGACATTGTCGTGAAGAGTCTCTCGAAGGGCGGCCTACTGAAGGCCAAGATCAAGAACGTTGAGATGCTCGGCAGCAAGGAGAAGCCGCAGTGGCACCAGGCAGTCGACGGACTCCACATCGCTCGACCCGCAACGGTGCCCTGCACGGAGGCTGTAGTCTACAAAATCACTACAAACAAGAAACTATAAACCGCACGAACTATGCGAAAGTTATTCAACACACTGTTCGCCTGGGCACTCTGTCTGACCGTGAATGCCCAGACGTTCCACAATCCTATTATCCCCGGTTATCATCCAGATCCCAGTATTTGCCGGGTGGGCGATAAGTTCTATGGGAAGCGATGTTTCATTATCGTCCACAGACGTTACATCATCCGCTTTTTCCTCTCCAGGCCACGAGCGTTACGTATAAATTTTAGTATCTTTGCACGTAGACAAACTTAATCCAAAAGCAATATATGAACCATCGCTATCTTTTAGGCCTTGACGTGGGGAGCAGTTCAGTCAAAGCCTCTTTGGTAAATATCGACAACGGACAGGCTGCCGCATCAGCCTTCTTCCCCAAACATGAAGCCCCCATCTCCGCACCACGTAAAGGATGGGCCGAACAAGACCCTGAATCGTGGTGGAACTATGCCCGGCAGTCTGTGGCGCAAGTAATGGCCGAGACTCAGGCCAAGCCCGAGGATGTGGCCGCCGTGGGCATCTCCTATCAGATGCACGGCCTGGTATGCGTGGACAAGGACCACAAAGCCCTGCGCCCCTCCATCATCTGGTGCGACTCGCGTGCCGTGGAGGAAGGCAACCGCGCCTTCAACGCCCTGGGCAGCGACTGGTGTATGAGCCATCTGCTCAATTCGCCGGGCAACTTCACCGCAGCCAAGCTGGCGTGGGTGAAGGACAATGAGCCCGAAGTTTTCGACCGCATCTACAAGGTAATGCTTCCCGGCGACTACATCGCCATGCGGCTCACCGGCGAAATCTGCACTACGGTCAGCGGACTCTCCGAGGGCACGCTGTGGGACTTCAAGCGCCAGGACGTTGCCAAGGAACTGCTGGACTACTACGACATCCCCTCTACCCTTCTGCCGCCCACCGTACCGACATTCGGCGAACAGGGCCGACTGACGCAGCAGGCCGCCGAGGAACTGGGACTGGTCGCCGGCACTCCCGTCAGCTACCGCGCCGGCGACCAGCCCAACAATGCCCTTTCGCTCAACGTGTTCAATCCCGGCGAGATAGCCTCAACAGCCGGCACGTCGGGTGTCGTCTACGGAATATTGGGCGAACCCGCACACGACCCGAAGAGCCGCGTCAACGTCTTTGCCCACGTCAACTACACGCGTGAGCAGGAGCGTCTGGGCGTTCTGCTCTGCATCAACGGCACCGGTATCCTCAACGCCTGGATGCACCGCAACGTTGCTCCCGAGGTGGGCTATGCCGAGATGAACGAACTGGCCGCACAGGCTCCCATCGGCAGCGATGGCGTCGTGGTGATACCCTTCGGCAATGGTGCCGAGCGAATACTGGAGAACAAAGAGACGGGCTGCTCCTTCCATGGCATCAACTTCAACAAGCACAACCGCTGCCACCTCCTGCGTGCCGCACAGGAAGGCATCGTTTTCTCCTTCTGCTATGGCATGGAGATTATGGAGCAGATGGGCATGAACATCCAACGCATACACGCCGGCAAGGCCAACATGTTTCTCTCTCCCCTCTTCCGCGACACGCTGGCCAGTGTGAGCGGAGCCACCATACGCCTCTACGAGACCGACGGCAGCGTGGGTGCGGCCAAGGGCGCCGGCATGGGCTGCGGCATCTACAAGGATCACGACGAGGCCTTCTCTACGCTGCGCCTCCTCGAGACCATCGAGCCCGACGAGAAACATCAGAAAGAATACCAGGCCGCATACGAGGCTTGGAAAGAACAGCTGAAGGCGTAGACAAACGCTCCTTCGAACGCTACAATAACCAAAGAGGCCTGGCAACAAATCATTGCCAGGCCTCTTCGTATCTGATAACTGCTTGTTCAGCAGTACTGATTACTTCACAACCAGTTTCTTTCCGTTCACAATGTAAACACCCTTAGGCAGACTGCGTAGGTCGCTCAACTTGTCAGCCACCTTGTTGCCAGAAAGCGTATAGACGCCATAGACAACCTTCTGCTGACCCTCGCCCTGCACATTGACGATTCCCGTAGGAACAGTAACGTAGAGTGTTGCGGGGAAGTAGTTGAACTCATAGTTCTGCGACTCAGCTCCACTGGGAACGATGGTGAACTCACCGGCTTCGGTAAACTCAATCAGCGTATTGCCAGCCGCGTCGACAACAGTAAACAGAGGTTCGGTGAGCAATGTCAACTCGGTCTCGCCGTTCTTCAGACTGTCGACCGTGTAGGTGAACTCAGGCTGCTGACCCATCTCAATCGTATCGTTGGCCGCGCGCAGGTTGGCCTTAGCCTTATAGACCGTAAGCGTTCCGTCCTCGAAATCAACGGCCTCACTGGTGATGGTGCCGCGCTCCAGATGGATGGCATACTGTCCGGCGGGAGAAGTCTCCGTGGCCTCACAGGAAATCTCAGGCTTGCCGTCTACATAATCGCCATACAAACGATAGCCGAAGCGAGGATTGGGCTCGCCATACTCACGACGAGTGCTGCGGGCGCGGATGGTCGTACCGAATTCAACAACCTGATCGAAAGCGCTCCAGTTGGCGCTGCGGGCGAAGACATCCTTCAGTCCGGCACGGACGTAAAGCGTGACGCTCTTGGCATTGACGCCAGAGAATACCTGATAACCCGTAGGAATGACCTTCTTGCCATTCACGCGAAGGGCCTGCAGACCGACGGCATTGGCCACTGCATAGCTGCCGAGGCTGTCTACAGTCTCCGGGAACACGAGCTCGCTCACTCCGTGCATGCCGGCCATAGCATAAGAACCAACGACGCTGACGTGCTTGTTCACCTCAACACGGCTTCCGGCGCGAGGCAGCAGAGCCAGCAGGACGGTAGAATCCTTGCTCATCACCTGATGATTCTCCACCACGTAGTTCTTGTCCTCACCTTCGGGAAGCGAAACAGAGTCGAGAGCAGAGAGACCGCTCAGGGCTCCGGGCTCGAGAGTAGTGATGCTGTTGGGCAAGAGAAGCGTGCGCAGCGAACGTGAGCCATAGAAGCCACGCTCGGGCATCTGATTATCTGTAGTCGTCAGCTGACGGCTGTTTTCCTTGAGATAAGGCTCACCACCAGCGACAATCGTTGCGTCGGTGAGGTCAAGAGTGCGGAGCGTACCGCGGCTGACTTCACCGGTAGAGTCGAGACCTGTCATCTGGCGGAGGAACTTCACATCGGTAGAATTGATGGAACCGTTGACCTTGAGCGAGCCAATCTGCGATACCAGACTATCGGCGATAAGACGCTGGAGCTCACCCGGAGTCTCAACATTGACGGTATCCTCAAGCTCAGCACGAGGTCCGCCCTCGATACCGATCACCATATCCTGATAAGACGAGAAACTGTAGGATTCGGGATCGAGCAGAGCCACATCGTAGTAGCCATCGTCTGAGCCTTCCCATCCCCAGTTGACCCACACACGTCCTTGTGCGTCGTAGCCACAGAAAACAAACTCATGACCGCCATTCATCATGTCCACACCGCCATAGAGCAGCGGACGGGAATTGCTGAGCTCGTTGAAGATAAGGTTCATCCACTCAGCCTCTGAATAGCCATCTCTCTCGAGGAACTGGGCTGTGGCGGGATAACCAAAATAGTTCACCATGCCGTCGCGTGCCAGATTGGTATACGTACCCGAACCATCGGTTGCATACTCCATATTGGAAGCCACACCGCAATCCAGCATAAGCTTTGCAACCGCCTGGCCTTCGGCATAGGAGTAGTGGCCATCATAATCGTCGAGCATGTTGTCCCAATCGTATACACTCTGAGAGAAGTCTACCGTAACGGTGTTATAAGAACCGTCGGCCTGCTTTACTCTTACAGAATTGGTGCCCTGTCCATGAGCGGGCGACTTGTGATAATACATCACCTGAGCCATAGCCGTAGCTACGCACCCGGTGACACAGCGGCCTGTCTCACCGTAGCCCTGCCAACCGCCAGAGCCGGAAGATGTGCCTTCCGGACAAAGATCGTTATAGGGAGATTCCTGTCCCCAGTGGCACGTGATGAGCGGAGCCACTGAAGTTGCATACTGGGAAGGATCTGGCGCGGTAGCCTTGAAAGGTTTGCCACTGGCAACGATGGCATTGACAGCCTTCTCTGCCTCATCGAGATACCACTTGAAGTTGGAGTTGGCTCCGTCGCTGAAGATCGACTCAGAATAGCCGATGACCTCAGGCGCCAAGTCGTCACTAGTGATGATGGCAAATCCGCCTTTCTCATAGCCATATACACTATAAGCCTTGTTAGCCTTGAGCAACTTGAACTGTCCTCTGTTGGGGGCAGTACGGGCTGAAGAGCCAGTAGATTTCTGAGCAAGTATGGCCTTTGCAGCTCTCTCCATGGCCGCCTTACTGCGAGGGGCGGCATTGACACTCAGCGTAGAGGCCAGCAACAGCATGGCCCATACTGAATATCTTCTTGACTTAGAATTCATATCTTCAAAAATTAATAAGTAGGTTTACACAATGAAAATGAAAGCCGCAGTCTGCTGAAAGGCTGCGGCTTTCATTATTGGGATTAAGAATGTTTATTTAAGGAATTCATGCTTCCTTGCATTCACATTACTATTAGTTTGATTACTTTCTGATGACTGTCTTCACACCGTTGATGATGTAGACGCCTTCCTTGATGCCCTTCAGGCTCTTAGCGCCCTTGAGCAACTGGATACCGTCGAGCGTGTAGACATCGAAGCTCTTCACGCCGGAGTTCTCCAGACCTTGGATGGTAGTCACAATCGTAGTAGAGATAGGAGCAGACTCAGAACCGTCTTCATAGACAGCTGTCACCTGATAGGTGTAGGTAGCATCGCTGACCTCAGCAGTATTGTCGGTGTAAGTCAAACCAGTAGCCTGGCCGAGGAGGGCACCGTCACGATAGACATTGTAAGCAACGGGAGCAGAAGATGTCTCGTAAGTCGCGTCATCAATCATGAAGATGAATGCTTGATCAGCAGCAGTGATCTGACGGATAGCGAGGTAGTTGGTACCCTCGGGAACATTGACGGAGATCTCTGTCCAAGTACCTGAGCCCTGGGTGTAGTCGTCACCGAGCTTGGTGAAGCTCTCCTGGCTGTTGTTGGTAGAAGAGGTAAGAACCTGGAAGGTCTCTGTACCATAGCCGTCGCCCACAGCGTTGTTTACCCAGAAGGTAATGGTCTGAGCCTTACCAGAGAGGCGCGGAGTGATCAGCCAGTTGTCGGCGTCGACGAAGTTCTCCTGAGCATCATCTACCTGATAGATACCTACGAGAGCCTTAGTGCCTGAATGAGGATCGAGCCCCTGACCTGCTGCAAATACATCTGAAGGCTGCCAGCACAAGAACGCGAATTTCTCACCCTGATGTGGATAAGTAGAACTCTGGGTCAAAGAACCAGCATTACCGCCGTCGGCATCGATCGTCGTCCAGTCGCCGTAGCTGATGCTCCAGGGCTCGTAGCTTTCGAAGTCGTCGGTGACCTGGGCAGAAGAACTTTCAGGAGCCTTCCAGTTCAGGACTACAGGAGTAGAACCCTCAGCAGTGAGGCTGTTAGGAGCTTCAACATCAGCAGTGATAGCCTGAACCACAGCCGTTGCCGTGTTGTTGTCGGCATTGTCGTCTTCGTCGGCGAGCTGAGCAGTAACGTTCAGAGAAGAAGACTCATCGAGAGTAGTTGTGCGGTAAGCCACATGAATTGTCTCACTTTCCAGTGTAGCGAGCTTGCGGTCGATCGTCTGGTCGAGCACAGTAGCACCGTTCACCTTCAATGTAACGTGAGCATTGTTGATGTCTTCAAGACCTTGGTTGGTCACCTTAACATTCAGATCAGCCGTCTGACCCTTCTTCACACTTTCGGGAGCGGTAACCTCGACACCTGCGTCGTGCTGGTCGGGATCGAAGACGTTGATGTTATCCACCAATAGGTAGGTGTCGGAAGTCATAGCTTCAGTAGCAGAGGTCTGGAACTGGAGGACTACATAAGGCTGGTCGATGAGTGAGGCAGGCAGGTCAACCAAAACGGGCTGCCATTCAGTATCAGCATTAGCTGAGAAATCCTTCGTGAAGACAGGAGCCAAAGTGGTTCCGTCAGGAAGCTGAGGAGCTACAGAGAATGTGACAGGCAGGTTAGCCGGAGACTTGTAGAAGAACATCAGCTTAGGATTGACTGCACCGGCAAGAGAGATCTTACCCGTGAAGACGTAACCGCTGGCAGCTTCTGAGGAGGTGAATCCGAGACATCCGGCGTCACCATCGTAAGAGTCATCCAGCATGTACCACTTGTAAGCAGCAGAAGAGCGGTAGATGCCCAAGAACTGGTCTTCGAGAGAAGCATTACGGAAGCTGTTGTGGAACGGGAGGATGTAAGGACGACCCGTAATCACAGAAGCAGCGCTTGCAGATCCTGCACCGGCAGAAGTAGCGGCCTGGACAGCCCACATCTTCAGATTCTGTGCATCACCTTCGGTTGTGTTGTAGGTCACGTCGTAATCGTTCTCACCCTTCACGCTGCCGAGTGCATCGCCAATATAGCCCTCACCGTCGACATCGAAGATGGTGTAAGTAACTGAATCGGGGATGACGGAGGTCTGGTGGTCAGCGGCAGACACCTCGGGAGCGGTAGGAATATCCTGGCCGACATATACAGAGACCATTCTCTTCAAACCACGACCGCTCTCATTGCTTGCGACCACAGTGTAAGCATTCGTTCCCTGACGGGCAGTCTCATCAACGACAGAGTATTCCTTACCGGGAGCAACGTCGGTCAAGGTCTTGATGACATTGTTGCCATTTCTCACCTCAATGCTCGACAGCGTGCTGAGTGCTTTGCCCTCGATAGACTTCGATGGAGCAGTGAAGCTCACAGTAGCCTTCAAGGCTGCTGTAGGATCAGCAACGGCCTTCAGGTTGGTCACTGAGTCGGGAGCGGTGAGCTCGGGAGCGATGTCGATGGAGACAGAATCTAAATACAGATAGAATTCGTCCTTATCAGAGATGGCATGGAAACCAAAGTAGTAGTTGCCGTCGGTTTCTGCCGTGATGGTCTTTGCGAACTGAACATACTGGGCAGAGGTCAGGTCGGTTGACGGAGTAAG
>Ga0256404_1002820_pt1 | contig 37145 bp, 39 predicted proteins | sample RumenRJG_01DNA_FD_185990 | JGI IMG/M metagenome (GOLD analysis project Ga0256404, IMG submission 185990) | Bovine rumen microbial communities from Lethbridge, Alberta, Canada - RJG_01 | ecosystem: Host-associated > Mammals > Digestive system > Stomach > Rumen | place: Canada: Alberta | collected...
CACCCGCTTTCATCTTTCTCAACCAGTGCAATTTACTCCATTGCACTGGTTGGGACTGTTTTGCCCAGTTACATTATCTCATGTTCAACCGTGCTTGAACAGAGGGGTGATTATTAAGCAGTTACGAATCTGAAAGTGCTCCCTTTTCCGTTAGATTACACATGTTAGGTGTAATAAAAGTAGATAGATTGCACGAAAAGATCCTTCGGGCAAGCCCTCAGGATGACAGGAGGAAATGTTTAGCTACTCTTTTTCGACAAGCTGAGCTCCCGAGTCATTGCGACTCGGGAGCTTTTGTGTACATATAGTTTTTTGAAGATAAACAAAGTTGAGAGTGTTATTGGCATGGGAGAAGTTATTTGAATGAAAGGTTTCGTCGTACAGAAACTCCTCACTCCTAACTCCTAACTTCTCACAGCTTTACGCCATGATCTTCTTGTAGAGCTCTTTGAGGTCTTCTACGTTGGTGTCGCGCGGGTTGCCGGGACGGCAGGCGTCAGCATACGCGTCAGCCGCGAGAACGTCCAGATCCTCTGCCTTGACCTTCTCGTTTTTCTCGGGGATACCGACGTCGGCAGAGAGCTTGCGGACAGCGTCGATCGCCGCCTTGCGGTACTCTTCCTGCGTCATGCTGTCGACGCCGTCAACGCCCATCGCGCGGGCAATCTCACGGAACTTTTCACCGGTGTACTCCTGGTTATACTCCATGACGATCGGGAGCATCATCGCGCAGGCGACGCCGTGGGGTGTGTCATAGTGCGCGCCGAGGGTGTGCGCGATCGAGTGGGCGATACCTAAGCCTACGTTCGAGAAGCCCATGCCGGCGATGTACTGTGCCAGCGCCATGCCTTCTCTGTCTTCGGGGTTGTTTTCAACCGCGCCGCGCAGGTGCTTTGCGATCAGACGGATCGCCTCAAGATGGAACATGTCGGTCATCTCCCAAGCCGCGGCGGTGGTGTAGCCCTCGATCGCGTGGGTCAGCGCATCCATACCGGTGGAGGCGGTCAGACCCTTGGGCATAGAGCTCATCATGTCGGGATCGACAACCGCATCCGCGGGGATGTCGTGCTCGTCCACGCAGACGAACTTGCGCTCTTTTTGCACGTCGGTGATGACGTAGTTGATGGTGACCTCTGCCGCGGTGCCGGCGGTGGTGGGAACGGCGATGGTCGGAACAGCGTGGTTCTTGGTGGGCGCTACGCCCTCGAGGGAGCGTACGTCGGCGAACTCGGAGTTGGTGATGATGACGCCGATCGCCTTTGCGGTGTCCATCGCGGAGCCGCCGCCGATGGCGATGATGGAGTCAGCCTGAGCCGCCTTGAACGCGTCTACGCCTGCCTGTACGTTCTCGATGGTCGGGTTCGCCTTGACCTCGGAGAAGACCTCGTAGGGGAGACCGCACTCGTCGAGGAGCGCGGTGACCTTCTGCGCAACGTTGAACTTGACCAGATCGGGGTCGGTAACGACGAGTACCTTGGAGAAGCCCTTAGCCTTTGCGATGGCGGGGATCTCTTTGATCGCGCCTTTGCCGTGGTAGGAAGTGTTGTTTAAAATGATTCTGTTTGCCATAATTTACCTCCGTTTATTTTGATGATTCTATTGTAGTATTTATAACAATAAAATTCAATCATACGGTGTAGAGAGATTACGGCTGAAAAACTGTGGAAATAGTCTAATAACTTTGAAAAAGTGTATCATCATCTTCCAGATAGGTTTTGAGAAGGTTCCTGCCCTTGTTCAAACGGCTTTTGACGGTGCCCTCGGGAATACGGAGGATGTCTTTTATTTCTTTTACAGAATAATCTTCGACGTAGTACAGGATGATCGTCAGGCGAATCTTTTCGGGCAGACTGTCGATCAGATCGCCGATCTCCACGGAGAGATACGGATTATCGCGCGAGGCGATATCGGGGAGAGTCTCCCCGATATCTGAGTACCGCTTACGCGCTTTGAGCACTTTGTGACAGACGTTGATCAGAATTCGCACAAGCCATGTGCCGAAGTATTGCTCCTGCCTCAGTTGGTTTCTGTTTTGATAGGCGAGCAGGATCGCGTCGTGCACCGCGTCCTGCGCGTCGTGCTCGTTTTTGAGCATTGACATTGACACGCGGTACATGGTGTCGGTCTGAGCGGTGACGAGCATTTCAAAGCTGTGGTTGTCAATCATCGTTCTGCACCTTGAAGAGATAATTGGTATAAGGATTATCCGTTTCGGGCTTCGGGTCGACAATGTCATTGACACCGTACAACATCAGATAGGCTTTATCGAGCATATCTTTGCTGCAGAGGAATCCGACCGTCACGGTCATTCTTTCGCCCGCTTTCAATCCGGGAACGGTGAGGAAGCCTTTCTGATTTTCTCCGTGGGGCGACAGATAAAATATCTCCCTCTCACAGTAGCCGTCAGCGTGGATATCCTTTTCTTCGTCGATAATCCCGGCTTCTTTCAGCTTGCCGTCAGCGCCCTCGTCCATGACGTTGAGACAATAGGGCACATAAACGCTCATTTCTTTGTCGCTGTTGTTCGTATAAGTGATATCCGCGAGTACCAGTACGCGCTCTGCTTCATAGCTGTCGACCACTTTGTCTTGTTCTTTGAAGCCGTCTCCGAAGTCGGTCACGGTCACGGTAACGGGCAGCAGCTTGCCGTCGCTGTCGGTGATCTCATCTGGCGGATACAACCCGCTGAAGGATGCTGTATCCAGACCGCTGATATTGTCGGTGACCCGAATATCGGTGATCTGTGCAGTGTAGGGGAGGGTATCCTCGCCGCTGTCCTCTTCATAGTCGTAGCCAAGATACGACAGTACCGTGTTTTGAGGAAGGACGATGTTGTCCTCGCTGTATTTGTAGGCGGCGTCGGCGTTCTGACGCTCATCATACGGCGTATCAAGATAGGTGAAGTTATCTGCGGTGCCTTCGGTAAAGCTGATGCCGCTGACAAAGCTCTCAATTTGTTCCTCAGTGACGTCCTTGCAGTAGATCAGAAGTGTAACGTTGACGTCCTCATAGTAGACATACAGCCGTTCCCAAGGTAGCGGTTCACCGTTCTTTTCCACTGTGACGCGATAGGCGGCGTGACCGCAGACGGTCAGCTCCTCGTAGCTCCCGACATAACCGATGAACTCGCTTTCAGCGATCCCGGATTCAAACCGCATGGGACGTAAGGAGAAGCCATCGGTATAGGGCTCGTCGGCGGATAAGCTGTAGAATTTCATGTTATTTGGATCGTTGGGGTCGTTCGGGGCGAAGCCCTCGGGGATTTCGACATGCATTTTGACATATGTAGGGTAATCGGCGGCGGTCTCGCGCTCGATATTGAGCTCCAAGCCGTAGTTGTCGACGGGCTTTGCAATCAGCTCATACAGCTTGCTTGCTCCGAAAACGGCGGAGGGGATCAGGGCGGCTAAGATGATGATCGCAATCGCGACGCGCCAGCCCTTGGAGAGCCGCTTTTTGGGAGAGGGCTGCGTCACAGCTTCATCGACAGCCATCTGTACTGCATAGCGAAACCGCTCGGGAGTCGGCTTCATCGCGTGTTGTAATTTGTCTTTCATATCGTTTGCTCCTTATCAGATTTGAAACGTTTCTGCCTATTAGAGCGTTAGGGGAGGGGAAAGGTTCATTAAGGAATGAAAAATTGAGAAGATTCGCTGATTGTTGTATACAAAAAAGCGGTACGATTACTCGTACCGCCTTGAATGTTTGATTTTACTGGAAGCGTCTTGCGTGACGCGCCGCTTTCTGCTTCTTCTTCTCTACCGCGTAAACGATGGTGAAGGTGATCAGCATGACGACGATCATGATGCCCAGCCAGAGCAGGAACTCAAAGTTGGTAGCGTTATCGCCGCGCTTGAAGAGGGCATTGTCGGTGACAGCCGCAACGCTCTTGGATGACTGCTCGGAAGTCTTTTTCTCGACCTCGGTGCTGGGAGCAGTACCGGTCTTAGCGGGAGCGTTGGAGGTGTTGGCAACAGCCGGTGTGTTTGCTTCGGCGGTTACCGCAGCCTTAACCTCAGCCTTAACCTCAGCTTCCTCGGTCTTAGGAGCTTCTTCTTTCTTAGCGGTGACGGCGTCGTCGGAGAAGAGCTTGTCATAGGTGGTTTGGTCTACGATACCGGTTGCAGTCAGGCTGTTGGCAGTCTGGAAGCCGGATACCGCGGTCTGAGTCGTGGAACCGAACTCGCCGTCAGCGGTGCCGTCCATGTAACCTAAAGCGATCAGTCTTTCCTGAATCTTGAGGATATCGTCGCTGTAATCGCCGACGCTGTACTGCATAGCAGGCGCTTCGGTGGGCCCTTCGGCGATTGCGCCGGTCTCGGCGAGATCTTCCTTCTCAGAGGTGAGCTCAGGCTCTTTCTCGGTCTCAGCCTCAGCCTTGTCTTCTTCGACAGAAGCGGGCTTGTAGGAGGGGGCGTCGTCAGCAAAGAGAACATCAGCGTCCGAACCTGCGATACCGTCGACATAAAGACCCGCGGTCTCCTGGAAGAGCTTAAACGCCTTCTCGGTGTTCTCGCCGAAGTCGCCGTCAACAATGCCGTTGTAGTAGCCTAATTCCTGCAGTCTCTGCTGGAGCTTTTCTACCAGAGAACCGGTAGAACCCTTTTTCAGAGAACCGCTGCTCTCGGAGCTCGAGGAAGAGTCAGAAGACTTGGATGAGCTCGAAGAGGAGGATGAGGAAGAGGAAGAGGAGGGAGTGGAGGATGACTTACCGGAAGACGCGAAATAATAGGTTTCGCCGTCGATGGTTCTGGTGGTGTCAGCAAGATACTCGCCGTCCTCATAATAATAGTAGTCGCCGTCAAATTCTACCCAACCGGTGTCGGGATAGCTGACGCCCGGTACCTTGAAGTACTGGGTCCAGCCATGGCTCCATACGCTCTCGTAGCAAACGCCGTACTCGTCGCCGCGCGCGTCTACCGCCATGCCGTTGCCGACATAGACGCCGACGTGTCCGGGCTGGTACAGTCCGAGACCGTGGATGTTCGGGATGCTGCTGCCGAGGGAGTAGCGCCAATCGGAATTAAAGGTCTGTGCGTCGCCGACGCGATAACCGCCTGCGTAGGAATAGATCAGACCGGAACAGTCAACCGCTCCGGGAGTAGCGCCGCCGTATACATAGCTCCAGTTAGAGTAGTAAGCGTTCAGCGCCCACTCCGCGAGACCGACGCCTGTACCGGACGCGCTCGAGGATACTGTACCTACCACGCATACGCTGGCGATGACCGCGGCAACCATAATAATTGAAATAATCTTTTTGAACTTCTTCATAAAAACCTCCAGTAGTGAAATCCGTAAGCTGTAACAAGTCAAATTCTTGATATATTAATAGAAAGAATGGCTTGAAATCTGCGCTTGAGGACTTGTCGAGAATTGTTTTTTGAATACTTTGGTAACAAAACTGTCATTATTATAGCAAAGAATTATTCTGATGGCAAGTATTTTTCGTAAAATATTGTCAATATGCCAATAGAATTTAAATTCTGTTCATAATTATATACAAGATACACAAAAAACAGCCCGATTTTACACGGTTACAGCTTGTAACCTTTAATTTCAAAAGAGAAAAAAGCTCCATCAGGACAAGTTTTGACAATTCCCGACAAGAATAATAACAGGCTTTTTATTCGGAACGGGAAATAACTGTTACGGAAATGTTAATATTTTTAGAGAATTATGTGAATAGAAGATTACAAAGGAGGTTTTGCTGCGGCTTTTTTCTGAAATAGAATTAAGCCGTCGGATTGCTCCGACGGCTCGGGAAAACAGAAGTGAAAAACCTTTTTCTGATAATATGCGTGTGGTTCTTGTGGCTCAGCCGATGAACATCTGTGTCCAGTAGCTGCCGTTCGCAACGTAGCCCATACCGATCTCAGCGAAATTGGCGCTGAGAATGTTGGCGCGGTGACCTGGCGAGTTCATCCAGCCGTCAACTACGCTCTGCGGCGTGTGGTAGCCCATCGCGATGTTCTCGCCTGCGGTGCGGTAGCGGATGCCGAAGGCGGTCATCATCTCAAACGGCGAGCCGTAGGTAGGGGAATTGTGGCTGAAATAGCCTTTATCATGCATGTCCTGTGACTTGATGCGTGCAACGCGGCTGAGCTCTTCATTGACTTTCAGCTCTTTTAGGCCGTTTTGACGGCGGATATCGTTAATCAGGCGGACGACCTCCAGCTCATATTCGGAAAGGGTAGAGGGTTGCGGCGTTTCGGTCGGCGTATCGGCAGGAACCGGTGCGGTGGGATCGCTTGTGGGAGCGGAAGGCACAGCCGGTACGGAAGGCGCTTCAACAAGCTTTGTCGGTTCGGTATCGGTGATATCGGAAGCAGGCTCTGTCGGAGATACGGGGCACTCAGTGTTATCGCTGTTGTCACAGCTTTCAGCGCATGTGATGTCGCGGAATCCGCAGGCTTTCAGCAGATCGGACAGGCTCTTGCACTGTTCGTCCGAACAGCCGTACCGTTTCAGGAGACTGTACAGACCGCCGTTCTTCTCCGGGTTACTGTCGCTCGGATTGTTATCAGAATGATCGTTACAATTGCTGCCGACATGATATATCACCCTTTCTGTGCACGCGGCTGACGCGCCGATGACGCTGACAGCGCCGATCAGACAGACAAGCATAATTGCGGTTATGGATTTGTAAAATCGTTTCATTGTGACCTCTCTTTTCAGGATGCATTTTGAATTGCCGCTTTCGTTTGACATAAAGTGTGGAACTAACGGCATATAGAACGTTCTACGACTTTATCTTAGCAAGTGCGGTTTTGTTTCGCAACCCTCAAATGTTGGAAGCGATGTGGGACGATGACAAGTTGGATTGGATTGATAACCCGCATGAACAGTGGGTTCTACTGACGGTAGAGAGGGCTTTCTACCGCTGAGATACCTGTTTGTTCCAAGAGAGAATCGGCCTTTTGCAGGCGTAGAGAGCCAAACGGCTTTGTAGATTGAGTTTTTGCCAAATAATGAGTATGATTAGAATTAGTGATTCGGCATAGTGTTAACGTCTGATGCTTTTGTGAAATCCTTAAGGCCGGTGTGCTTTGGTTTCGCGTTGGAGTTTTTCTCAGGCGGTATGCCGTTAAATTTTGGGAGGCAATTTTTTCATGAGTTTCACGATTCTCACTGACACTTCTGCTAACATTCCTACCTCGCTCCTTAAAGAGCGCGACATCTATGTGATTCCGTATTACTACTCTATCGGCGAAAAGCAGTATTCCTGCCTGGACACCGAGGGCTTTGACGGCGAAAAGTTCTATAAGGCAATGCGTCTCGGCGCGGATATCAAAACCTCTGCGATCAATTTTCAGAGTTATGTGGATTTCTTTGACAAGTTTTTGCGTCAAGGTCAGGATATTCTGTTTGTCAGCATGTCCTCCGGCATCAGCAGCTCTTTCCACTGTTCTGAGATCGCGACGATGGAGCTGAAGGCTAAGTACCCCGACAGGGAAATCTGCCTTTGCGATACGCTGGGAGCTTCGTTGGGCGAGGGTATCTTTGCGTTGAAAGCCGCGGATTACCGCGACGCGGGTATGTCGGTCAAAGAAGTGCACAACAGGCTAGAAAAAGAAAAAGCGGCGATGTATCAGGTGTTTACCGTGGACGACCTGATGTATCTCAAAAAGACCGGCAGACTGACCGGTTCGGCGGCGATCATCGGCAATATGCTGCAGGTTAAGCCGATTCTCAAGGGTAATGAGAATGGTGAGATTGTCAATTTTGCAAAGGTGATCGGTAGAAAAAAGGCGATCGACAGCCTTGTGCACCGATACAATCTGTTGGTGCAGAACCCTGAAGAACAGCTGGTTGGCATCGCGCATGCCGACTGTGCCGAGGACGCGGAGTATCTTGCGGAGCAGCTCAATAAGAAAAAGCCGCCGAAGGAGATTCTCACCGTCATGTATGAGCCTGTCACCGGCTCTCATGTCGGTCCCGGTACGCTTGCGCTCTTCTTCATGGGCGACGGGAGAGTAAGATTTCGTTAAGATGACGGCGGGCTTCTGTACGGACGCCCGCCTTTATTTTTGACAAATGGCGGAAATGACTTGACATTTTTTTATTTGCATGCTACAATAAATCTTGCTCATGGAGAGATGTCCGAGTGGTTTAAGGAGCTAGTCTTGAAAACTAGTGATCCCGCAAGGGACCAAGGGTTCGAATCCCTTTCTCTCCGCCAATTGAATATAAAGTTATGAACTTTACATACATGGAGGATTACTCAAGTGGTGAAGAGGCTCCCCTGCTAAGGGAGTAGGTCGCTAACGCGGCGCGAGAGTTCGAATCTCTTGTCCTCCGCCAGTAAAAGCCCATACGCGTGTTTGCGTATGGGCTTTTACTATTGCAGGGGTAAGGTGTTTGAGCCGAGAGCCGCGTTCCGCGGCGTGAGCGTTGTGACCGAGCGCGTCCTGCGGACGATGCAGCGACGAAAACAACGGTGCAGCGGTCGAAGAAGCCGAGCATAGGGTGACAGGAATAATCCGAACCTGCTGAAAATGGCAATATTTCGGCTATTTTCGGCTTATCAATCTTGGCAGGCGCCAGCCTGCCTGCACTTTCTGCACCGAAACTCGCTCGAAATCTTGCTCATTTTCAGTCCTTTGGAGTTTTGGCGGAGCAGATTTTCGTCTGACCGCGGCAAAACCACAGCGAACCCTTGACGGGTTCGCGAGGATTTTAACTATGGGCAGGCGGAAATATGCCCGTCAAAACCACGGTTCGGATTATTCCCGTCACCCTAGGTAGGCGAAGGCTGATTCGGGAACCGCAAACTGAGCGAATCTCTTGTCCTCCGCCAGAAAAAGGTGTTGCGCAGTAGCGTGACACCTTTTTCTTTTACGGCAGGGTGAGGTTGGAGATGATTGGGTATTATTTTGATTATTGTTCGATTTTGGAAATATAATCAAGAATCTTATTGCAATCATGTGGGTGGTGTGATATATTAGTTGTACAGGCAAAATATTTTGTATCACTCAGGAGGTCGGTTATGGGCTTGCGATTCAGAAAGACGATTTCATTACTTCCCGGCGTACGCCTGAATATCAGCAAAAGCGGTTTGGGCTTGAGCGCGGGTGTTCCGGGGCTGAGAGGCTCAATCAATACCAGCGGCAGGGTTACCGGTACGGCGAGTATTCCCGGTACGGGCGTGTCATATGTTAAGACAAAACAGCTGGGCAGTAAAAAGAAAAAGGCCGAGAAAGCCGCTTCCAAGACGAAGTCTGCGAAGGCGATTGAGGAAAAGACTACTGCGAAAACATCAAAGAGTACCGCGCCGAAGAAGCTCAGCGCGTCCTCTTCGGTGCAAATCGACGAAAACACACTGAAATCCATCCATAATAACAGTGACGAGAAGATTGACTGGAAAAAGCTTATGCAGGCGCAAAGCGCAGAGGACTTCTGCTATGATGAAGAAACGTTTGCGTATCTGCATAACGCCGCACCCGCGATTCTCAAAGGAGATATCGACACCTATTTGCAGGTGATTTTTGATACAAATCCGTTGGATGATTTGCTCGATTACGGCTCGAACTTTGAGTTCGGTACGGATAATCCGTCGAGAATTGAGGTGGAGTTTGTCATCAACGACGCAGCTTTGAATGACGCCGCGGCAAACTCGAATCAGAGCGGTTACAATACGCTGCTGCAGGACTTTGTGTGCAGTGTATCGCTGAGAATCGCGCGCGATATGTTCGCGCTGCTGCCGGTGAAGGATGTTGTTGTGCACACGGTGCTGGGCGGTGAAACGATCTTTTCGGTCGACTTCAATCTCGACGCGTTTTCCAAAATCAACTTTGAGTACATCGACCCTTCCAATATGGCAACCAAGTTCAGAAATAATATGAACTTTGACCAGAAAAAAGGATTTGCTCCCGTCAACAGAGTCTGAGACCGGTGAGCATGAAATGCCCTTCCGCTGTTGCGGAGGGGCTTCTCTTTTTGCTTTTGACGAAGCGGTGGATTTCGAAGCGGATGATGTGGTTGAAGCTATCGGCAAAGAGGTAGCCGAGGGATCGGTTATTGTTGATGAAGCGGAAGCTTCTGAGAGCTTCTCTGATGAAGCAGAAGAAAAAGCTGCGACAATAGCAGATGAACCGGTAACAGAAGAATAAGTGTTTTAAAAGGGATCGCTGAGAGGCGATCCCTTTTATAGTTGGTATGGTCAGTTTACGATGTTGCTCAGCGTTCACCGCTGCCGATCATATGCCAGTAGCCGTAGACGTCGTTCTCGTACTCGGCGTAGCCCTCGTACCAGCGTTCCGGCAGGAAAGGTACGGGTTTGTGCTTGGGGAGCGATCTGCCGAGACGGTCGATGTTGTCGCGCAGATACGCCGCGATCTCGTCACGCTGGGTGTCGAGAGGAACTTCAGGGTCATAGGTGATCGGCTTGCCGATGGAGATGACCGCGTTCTTTTTCTCCAGATATACAGGATAGAACTTGAGCGCTTTTTTGGTCTTGCGATAGTAAAGACGCGCAAGGTCGATGAAGCCCGTCTGGAGCTCGCAGATGTATTCGGAATACCGTTTCGGTGACTCGGCAAAAATCACCAGATCATCGCCGTCGGTCAGCGCTTTGACGCTCTGCTTGAAGGTTTTGATGATGTTTTTGTCGTGGTAGACGGGGATGGTGTCAGAATAGATCAGCAGGGGAGGGAGCAGCTTCGCGATGATATGCGACAGCATACGCCAGAACCCTTTGCCTTTTCGGCTCCTGCTGAAAAACACATCGTGATAGGCGTAGTTAACGGCTGTCTTGCTGTCCATCGCGTAGCTGATTGTCCATGTCTGGTGTTTGCGCTCAAAGTTGAGCGTCATTATCACGGGCCCGCGGATCGCGGAATGGTTGCAGACAAAGACCGCCGGTTCATCGGAAGGCGTTTCCTCGTAAATATTATCGGCGTGGGGAAAGAAAAGGCGGAGGACGCCGCGGATGCATTTGTAGTAAATATAGCTAGCTTTCATACGTGTGTCGCTTTCTTGTTACATTCTCTCGGGACAGGTGATATTAAACATGTCCAGAACGATTTTGATAACGTTCTTGGTCGCGGTGCACAGGTTCAAACGCGCCTGCATCAGCGCTTCGTCGTCGCACTTGACGCGGCAGGCGTTGTAGAACTTGTGGAAGTAGGTCGCAACGTTGGTGACGTACTTGGTGATCTTGGTGGGATCGCAGTCGCGGGCTGCGGCAACGATCTCGCTGTCGAAGGAAGAGAGCAGGTGGATCAGCTCGATTTCTTCGGGAGCGCCCAGCATGCAGAGCTCTTCATCGGTGCAGGCGCGGGCGGTGATGCCCTCGGACGCGAGGTTGCGGATGATGGAGCAGATACGCGCGTGAGCGTACTGAACATAGTAGACGGGGTTTTGGCTGTCCTGCTGGATGGCAAGATCGAGGTCAAAGTCCATCTGGGTGGTGGCTTCACGGGTGTTGAAGATGAAACGCGCACTGTCGACGGGAACCTCATCAAGCAGATCGCGGAGCTGGATTGCCTTGCCGGTACGTTTCGACATGGTGACGATTTGTCCGTCACGGACGAGCTTGACCAGCTGCATCAGGAGGATGTCGAGGTCGTCGCCGTGATAGCCGACGGCGTTCATCGCGCCCTTGAGACGCATGACGTGACCGTGGTGATCGGCGCCCCAGACGTTGATAAGCTTCTCAAAGCCGCGGTCAAATTTATTTTTGTGATAGGCGATGTCGGCGGCAAAGTAGGTGGGATTGCCGTTGGAGCGGATCAGGACGTCGTCTTTTAATTCTAATTTGTCAATATAATCCTGCTTTTTGCCCTGAGCGAGCAGGAGCTCGGTGCAGACGTCCTTGTTCTTGTACCAGATCGCTCCGTCCTTCTCATAGGTCAGCCCCTTGGCGGTCAGGGTATCGACGACGCCTTTGACCGCGCCGCTTTCGTGGAGGGTGCTCTCCATAAACCAGTTGTCAAAGTGGATTTTGTACTTTGCCATATCATCCTGCATGCGCTTGATATTCAGCGGCAGAGCGAAGTCGACCAGCGCTTTTTTGCGGCTGTCGGAATCGGCGTTGACAAACTTGTCGCCGTACTGTTCTTTGAACTGTGCAGCGCGTTCTTTGATATCCTCGCCCTGATAGCCGTCCTCAGGAAAGGGGAAGGTTTCATCAAAAATTTGCATGTAACGCGCCTCGAGTGACGCGGCAAATTTTTCGATCTGGTTGCCGGCGTCGTTGACATAGAACTCGCGGTATGCCCGGTAGCCTGCTTTTTGCAGGACGGCTGCTAAGCAGTCGCCGAGAGCGCCGCCTCTGGCGTTGCCCAGGTGCATGGGCCCGGTGGGGTTGGCGGAGACGAACTCGACCATGACCTTCTTGCCCTGACCGTAGTCGCTGTCGCCGTAATGCGCGCCGTCGCGCTCAATCTCGCGGAGGACTTCGGCGAAATAACGCTTTGAGAGGAAGAAGTTGATGAAGCCGGGGCCGGCGATTTCGTATTTTTCTATAAGAGAATTTTCAAGATTGATGTTATCAAGGATGATCTGTGCCGCCTTAACGGGAGCCATGCGGAAGGTGCGCGCACCTGCCATCGCGACATTGGTGGCGATATCACCGTGGGAGCGATCGGCGGGCTCTTCGATGACAAATCGCGGAATGTCGCCCTGCGGCAAATCGCCCTTGTCCATCGCAGACTGAACCGCGGCTTCGATCTGTTTTCTCAGGTTTTCGGTTACTTTGGTGTTGGTTTTTGACATATGTATTTTCCTTTGCTTTGTATTCTCTTGTTGAGTTAATTTTCTTTAATAGAAATATGAAACTCGTTGTAGCTGACAACGGTGCGGTTGAAATCAAGCTGGTACGCCGCGTCGATTGTACCGCCGTGTTCGTCGAGGTTCGCTTGGATGCTGTCGGTGAAGATGCCGATGAACATCTGACCCATCGGCGTTTGGTACAGACATTCGTGCCGCTTGCCTTGTTCGAGGATCAGGTGACTGCTCATCTCGCCTTGGCGGTCAATGCTCAGCACGCCGTTTTCATAGGTGACGGTGGTGGCGGTTTTCTGCGCGGGGGTGTCCTGGGTGTACTCGGGGTAGGTGATGAGCACCTTGCCGTTCGCTTGGGTCATATCGCCCGCGGTGATGACCTCTATCTTGTCCTTTTCACCGTCGACGGTCTGTTCGCCGATGACGGTAATCATATATCTTTCGTCCATCAGTATTCCTCGATGTTGATGTGCTCTACGTGGTTTTTGGGGCTGTTTTTCAAAAACAATCCCGCAAATTTTTCGAAGTCCGCAGGGGTGTCGCTGACATAGTACTGCGCTGAGCCTTGGTGGTTATCCTCGCGAAGCAGACCTCGTTCGGCAAGAATTTTTTTGGTGTAGATGGCGGTTTCCTTGCCCGAGTCGATCAGCGTGACATGGCTGCCCATTTCTCTCCCTATAGCTTCGGCGAGCAGGGGAAAGTGGGTGCAGCCTAAGATCACGGTATCGACGCCGCTGTCTTTGAGCGGTTTCATGTAGCGGCTGACCATCAGGCGCACCAGCTCGTCGTCGGGATCGACAAGGCCGTTTTCCACGAAGGAGACAAAGAGCTGGCAGTGCTCTTCGTAGACCTCGAACTCGGGGTGCTTTTCTTGGATGCGGCGCTTGTAGCTGTGGGAGTTGATGGTGGCGGCGGTGCCGATCACGCCGATCCTGCCGTTTTTTGTCACCTGTGCCGCTGTAAAGCAGGTTGGGTTGACGACGCCGGTGTAGGGCAGACCCAGTTCTTCGCTTAAGTCGGGCGCGACCGAGCTGACTGTGCCGCAGGCGGCGACGATGATCTTGACGCCCATTTTTTTGAGAAATCGCGCGTCCTGCCTGGCATATTTATTGATGGCGTCTTTGCTCTTGCTGCCGTAGGGGACGCGTCCGGTATCGCCGAAATAGATGATATCCTCGTTCGGCATGATCTTCTGGATCTCGCGAACCGCGGTCAATCCGCCGAGTCCCGAGTCAAAGATACCGATGGCTTTTTCTTTCATATAGCTTACCTCTTTTCAAGGGTAACGCAACTGCGCATATATATACATTATATATAATAGCACAAAGGTTGGTGTCTTGCAAGAGCGGATTCGGGATAATCGGAATGAAAAAGCTTGTCGGAATGATATTCTTCGGCTTGTACCGTGCGGTATTCGAGATTTGTGCCGAGGGCGATTCGCTTGCGACATTATCGGAATTAGTTCTTGCATTATCGGACTTCTTATAGTATAATAACTCTAACTAAGGTTTAAAGGACTGATAATATGTTGATTGAAGCGTTTGACGCGATTTGTGATAAAGTAGAAGAAACCGTAAAGCCGCTGGGCTTTAATAAGGTCAAGATCCAGTCGACCGATCCGAACGAGCTGGTGTCGCTGTACACCTCGGAAAATCTCGCGTACTCTGTGATCTATTTCAGAGACAAACAGCACATGCTGCTTCGTGAGTGCCCGATGACCGACGACGGGCCCGACAATGACTGGAAGACCCTCGCGACATGGATGTTCGATCCCGAGCGCGATACCATGAAAGAGGCGAACTCCATCGCCAACGACTTTTGTGACGCGATCTCGGCGCCGAGCGCGATCAAAAAGGCAAAGCAGACCAAGAAAACCAAGAAGAGCGATGACGGCAACGCTGACCCGCTGTTTTTATCAAAGCGTTTCATGACGCTGTTTCCCGACATGAAGGACGAGATCCGCGACGAGCAGGACTGCTACTATCCTTTCCGCGGCGTGACCTTCGCGAGAGCTTCGATCGTACCGCGCGTCAACAAGCTGGTGCAGAACGGCAAGGCCGGGGAGCTGAAGAAGCTCGGAAATATCCTGAGCGCTCAGTATGTCAACGGCGACGCGGACACCCGTTCGATCATCACCATCGTCATCCTTAACTCGATCCCCGAGGCGGATGAAGCGAAGATCGAAGAGTATCTCAGCGACGATCTGAAAAAGGCTTTCTCTTACGCGAAGAAATTCAGAGGCAAAAAAGTGAAGCCCGAAAAGGAAAAGAAGAAAAAGAAGCCTACCATCGCGCAGCGTCTGGAAGGTATGCAGAAGTAAAGAAAAACACGATGAATACGCTTTTGTTCTCGATTGACCGGAATGAAGCCTGAGATACTAAACGTACAGTGCGGTCATAACACGCCGCCGTTCACCATTCACCACCATCACCATCCAGCTAAAGAATGAATAGCGGAGGTATCGACATGTTAGGTTTAGGGTTGTTTTTATTCGGATTAGGCGTTATTCTTGTGATTGTTGCTCCGATCGGTAAGAGAAAGAATAACCGCTGTTCCGCGCAGACACAGGCAACGCTGAGGGAAATCAAAGAACGGTATGATTCTGACGGCAATCTCCCCAGCATGAAGACGTATTCCTATTTTGTGAACGGGATCGAGTATCAGCTGAAGTCTACGGCGATCAATCCGCACGCGAGCAAGGTCGGCGATCAATGTCCCATCTGGTACGATCCCAAGAAGCCGAGCGTCGCGGTGGAGCGCCGCTATGGCTCCAATAAGCTTTTCAATATCCTGCTCATCGCGGGAATTGTGCTTCTGCTCTCACCGATCATCTTGGCGGTGATATCCGCCGGGCTTGGCGCACGGTAAGATCATCTGACTGACGACATAAAAATGTATATTTTTTCCGAACAAGCTCTTGACGAGTTGACGGTATTGTGTTATACTGTTAATTACCTCGTAAAGGGGCTTGTTTTTTGTGCCCGGATTTTTCCGGACAGCTTATATACTATATATAAGGCAAAACCCCTTTGAGTTGAGGGTGGCTTTTCATTGGGTCAGACTCAACCGTCCTTTTGAGGGAGGCTAAAAATTTTCCGAAATACGGGAGGTGCCGATAATGAGAGTGAAAATCACAATGGCATGCACTGAGTGTAAACAGCGCAACTACAACACAATGAAAAACAAGAAGAACAGTCCCGACAGATTAGAGATGAACAAGTACTGCAGATTCTGCAGGAAGCACACTCTGCACAGGGAAACAAAGTAATCGGAGGTTATTATGGCTGAAGTGAAAAAGAAACCCAGTGTTTTCTCCAAAATCTCCTCCTTTTTCCGTTCCTGTGTAGGCGAGATCAAGAAGATCACCTGGCCGACTCCGGCTCAGACCAGCAAGAATTTCGGCATTGTTGTCGTCGTGATTCTGATTGCCGGTTTGTTCATCTACGGTCTTGACCGCGGTCTGTACGCGCTTCTGAACCTTGTCATGAGCACAGGTACTCACTAAGCTGAGATTAGGAGAACACAATGTCTGATGAAGCAAAATGGTATGTTGTCCATACCTACTCAGGCTATGAAAACAAAGTCGCCTCAACCTTGCAGACAACGGTGGAAAACCGCGGACTGCAGGACATGATCCCCGACGTCAAGGTTCCGACCGAAATCGTCACCGAGATCAGGGACGACGGCTCTACGAAAGAAGTGGAGCGAAAGATTTTTCCGGGCTATGTCTTTGTCAAGATGGTATATACCGACGAAACATGGTATGTTGTCCGCAACATCCGCGGCTGTACCGGATTTGTCGGCCCGTCCTCAAAGCCTGTCCCGCTGACAGAGTCTGAGGTTTATAAAATGGGCGTTGAAAGCCGCGTTGTGGAGGTTTCCTACGAGGTTGGCGATCAGGTTCGCATTATCGACGGTCCTCTGGAGGACTTTATCGGTATCGTCGACGAGCTTGACACCGATAAGAACTACGTCAAGGTCACTATCTCCATGTTTGGCAGAGAAACGCCGGTGGAACTCGAGCTGAATCAAGCCGAGAAGTTAGAAGATTAAACTGGTATATAGCCTTAGGGCTTGTATATGAGGGGTTCGCCCCTTGTGGGAGGAGTTCAAAGACTCCGCCATCTACCACGAATTTAGGAGGAATAAAAAATGGCACAGAAAGTAACAGGATTAATCAAGTTACAGATTCCTGCCGGAAAAGCGACTCCGGCTCCGCCTGTAGGCCCTGCGCTGGGTCAGCACGGCGTTAACATCGTTTCCTTTACCAAGGAATTTAACGAGCGCACCAAGAATGACATCGGATTGATCATCCCTGTCGTTATCACCGTTTACGCAGACCGTTCTTTCACATTTATCACGAAGACTCCGCCTGCGCCTGTCCTTATTAAGAAGGCTTGTAACATCGAGACCGCTTCCGGCGAGCCGAACAAGAAGAAGGTCGCGAAGATCACCAAGGAACAGTGCCAGAAGATTGCTGAGCAGAAGATGAAAGACCTCAACGCCGCGAACATCGACACCGCTACCTCTATGATTATGGGTACCGCTCGCTCGATGGGTATCGAGGTTGTCGACTAATCACTAATAACTACAACATCCGGGTGGGAGGATCTGTACAGTTTCCGCTGACCACCTAACTATGGAGGATTCAATATGAAACACGGTAAGAAATATGTCGACGCTGCAAAGCTCATCGACAGAAGCAAATTTTATGATACTACTGAGGCTCTCGATACCGTTGTCAAGACTGCTACCGCTAAGTTTGACGAGACGATCGAGCTTCATGTAAAGCTGGGCGTTGACTCCCGTCACGCTGACCAGCAGGTACGCGGCGCGGTTGTACTGCCCAACGGTACCGGTAAGAAGGTTCGCGTCCTCGCAATCTGCAAGGGCGAGAATGAGAAACTCGCTCAGGAAGCAGGCGCTGACTTCGTAGGCGCTGAGGACATGACTCAGAAGATTCAGCAGGAAAACTGGATGGACTTCGACGTTCTCATCACCACCCCCGACTGCATGGGTCTGGTCGGCCGTCTCGGTCGTATCCTCGGTCCGCGCGGCTTGATGCCGAACCCCAAGGCGGGTACCGTTACTCCCGATATCGCTCGTGCGATTAAGGAAGCTAAGGCCGGTAAGATCGAGTATCGTCTCGACAAGACCAACATCATCCACTGCCCGATCGGCAAGGCGTCTTTCGGCACCGAGAAGCTCCAGGAGAACCTTGACACCCTGATGGGCGCGATTGTTAAGGCGAAGCCTGCCGCTGCGAAGGGTCAGTATATCAAGAGCTGTGCGGTTACCTCTACTATGGGCCCGTCCGTTCGCATCAACCCGACCAAGTTCGGCGTCTGATACGAAGTATCTTAGTAAACCGTCTTGTAAAAAGGAAGACAAAAATGTTATTATGTTCTTTGGGCATATGGATGACGCCACGGAGGGTTTGACTCCTATGGCGGCAAACGTATGCTCACGGAGCTGATATAAATATCGCTGTTCTAAAGACAGCAGGTGTCCTTTATCAATACCATTCTGCGGAGGATCCCTATATGCGAGAAACTCACAGGAGATCACAGACTTCAGATGACAATTGATGACAGGATATAATGGGTTAACCGCCTGCCGAGGATGAAGCGTTACATGACCGTTTGACGGCTTTGTATGTAACTATCTGCCTCTCCTCGCAAAAGGAGAGGCTTTTTCGTATAGAAAACCGCTTCTTTTGATCTTTTCGGTCGTTTTGATCGAACAAGATCGGATGCAACTTCATGTTGCTTTTAGAACTGCGTACAACAAAATTTTCATGGAGGTGAAAAATTTGCCAAGCGCTAAGGTTTTGGAACAGAAGAAGGCTATCGTTGCGGATCTCGCTGACCGTCTGAAAAATTCTGTGACCGGCGTTCTCGTGAACTACAAGGGTATCAACGTTGCTGACGATACCGCTCTCCGTAAGGAGCTGCGTGAAGCAGGCGTTAAGTACAGTGTTGTAAAGAACACTCTGCTGTCCCGTGCGTGCGAGGAGGCTGAGCTGACAGGCTTACAGACCACTCTTGAGGGTACTACCGCAATCGCTACCAGCGACGAGGATTACGCTGCTGCTGCCCGTATTCTGGCTAACTACGCTAAGAAGAGCAAGACTTTCGAGATTAAGGGTGGTTACCTCGACGGTGAGGTCGTTGACCTCGCTACCATCGACAGCCTTGCTAAGCTCCCCACAAGAGAGGTTCTTCTCGCAAACGTTCTCGGTGCGTTCCAGGCGCCCATCGCGTCTTTCGCACGCGCAATCCAGGCTATCGTCGATGACGGCGGTATCGAGGCTTGCCTTGCTAAGAAGGCCGGCGAGGAAGCTCCTGCTGCTGAGGAAGCTCCTGCTGAAGAGGCTGCTGAGGCTCCCGCTGCTGAATAATCAGTTTTGCGGCTCTTTTGAGACATTCGTCTCAACCTACTAACTAAAACTATTACTATTAAATCGGAGGAATTTAAAATGGCATCTGAGAAGATTACTGCTATTATTGAAGAGTTAAAGACCCTCACAGTTCTCGAGCTTGCTGATCTCGTACACGCTGTAGAGGATGAGTTCGGCGTATCCGCCGCTGCTGCTGTTGCAGTTGCAGGCCCCGCTGCTGAGGCCGGCGCTGCTGAGGAAGAGAAGACCGAGTTTGATGTTATCCTGAAGTCCGCAGGCAGCCAGAAGATCGCTGTTATCAAGGCTGTTCGTGAGGCTACCGGTCTTGGTCTGAAGGAAGCTAAGGCTGTTGTTGACGGCGCTCCTAAGGCTGTCAAGGAAGGCATTTCCAAGGACGATGCTGAGGCTCTCAAGGCTAAGCTCGAAGAGGCCGGCGCTGAGGTCGAACTCAAGTAATTTTTGCTTGACACGTAAAGGAGAGGTTTTTGCCTCTCCTTTTTTTGCTTTACAGGAAACTGCTCGTTTCCCGTAAAGTAAAAACAGATTAATATTCCCCGCTCAGTTGCACGCTGCGCGCGCACGAGCGATGGGTATACGAAAGCGGACGCGCTTGGTGCGCGCGCTTTCTTGTTTGCAAATATTCACATTTTTGAAGATGGATGAACTTTCTTTTTCTGCGCATACTATTGTCGGGAGATGATAGAATGAAAGATTATGATACTAACGGCGCGAATATTGCCGGCGTGCCGGTTGAGGATGGAGAGAATGTTCCGTATATTCCGCGTCATATGAATGAGGAAGAAGCTGAACCGAGGGTGCAGACGGAGCTTCCTGCACAGAAACCGGAGTATATTCATTTACCTAACGGGGAAAACATTGCTCCGAACGGGGCTGTCATCAGAAATCCGTGGTCTGAGCAGACGGAGATCAAGCCGGATTATGAGTATACGGACGAAAAAGAGGATTTAAATCTGCTAATCATGTGACTGATTATTAAGGATTAGTATGAAAGCAGAATGACAGTGAAAAACGCCCGGGTGGAAATCCACTCGGGCGTTTTGATCGCAATCGCTACAATTGATTACAGAACGTTTTTCTTTCTTGCTACATAGGAGGTATGGAGCAGTTCGTGAGCCTTGTGAGAACCGGGCTCGCCGAGATACTCGTCGTAGATCGCCTTGATCTCGGGGTTGTCGTGCGACTTTCTGTAGGGCAGGTTGAGGTCGTCCTCATACAGCGCCTTTGCGCGCAGAGCCTTGAGGTCAACGAAGTTGCGAACGTGACCGGGCTGGATGGGCTGACCGCCGCCGTTGACACAGCCGCCGGGGCAGCACATGATCTCAACGAACTGATAATCAGCTTCGCCTGCGCGAATCTTGTCAAGGATGACAGCCGCGTTCTTCAGACCGCTGGCAACCGCAACCTTAACGGTCATGCCGGCTACATCGTAGGTTGCTTCCTTGATACCGTCGGTACCGCGAACCTCTTTGTAGTCGATCTGCTTGAGATCTTCGCCGGTCAGAACATCGGCTACGGTTCTCAGAGCCGCTTCCATAACACCGCCGGTCGCGCCGAAGATCGTGCCCGCGCCGGAACCGATCGCCATGATCGGATCAAACTCGTCGTCGGGAAGATCGGTGAACTGGATACCTGCGGTTTTAATCATCTTCGCGAGCTCTCTGGTGGTGATGGAGATGTCGTTGTCCTGCATACCGTCGCGACCCTGGTCGTCACGGGTGATCTCGAACTTCTTCGCAACGCAGGGCATGACCGATACGACAACGATATCGTGCGGATCAATGCCGGCTTTCTCGGCGTAGTAGCTCTTAATCATCGCGCCCTGCATCTGCTGGGGAGACTTACAGGAGGACAGGTGGGGGAGAAGGTCGGGATAATAGTGTTCACAGAACTTGACCCAACCGGGGGAGCAGGAGGTAATCATCGGCAGAGTGCCGCCTTCCTTCACTCTCTGGATGAACTCGGTACCCTCTTCCATGATGGTGAGGTCAGCGCCGAAGTTGGTATCAAATACTTTGTCGAAGCCCAGCATCTTGAGCGCGGAGACCATCTTGCCGGTGACATTGGAGCCGATCGGCATACCGAAGCACTCGCCTAAGGTCGCGCGGATGGAGGGAGCGGTGTGAACAACAACGTGCTTGGTCGGATCGGCAAGAGCCTTGAATACCTCTGCGGTGTTGTCCTTCTCGACCAGCGCGCCGGTCGGGCAAACGACGGTACACTGACCGCAGCTGACACAGGATACTTCAGCCAGATCCTTGTTGAACGCACAGCCGATCTCGGTATCGAAGCCGCGGTTGTTCGCGCCGATAACGCCGACATACTGCTCTTTACAAGCGGCTACGCAGCGGCGGCAAAGGATACACTTGTTGTTGTTGCGAACGAGGTGCAGAGTGGAGACGTCCTCATCATAGTGAGTCTCGGCGCCGGCAAATTTGGTTTCGTCTACACCGTACTCGAGGCACAGGGTCTGCAGCTCGCAATTGTCGGAACGGGGGCAGGACAGGCACTTCTTGTCATGGTTGGAGAGCAGAAGCTCCAGAGTGGTCTTGCGGTTCTGACGGATTTCGGGGGTATTGGTGAAGATCTCGGTGCCCTCACGGTCGATGGGGTAAACGCAGGCGGCAACTAAGGAACGCGCGCCCTTTACCTCGCACAGACACATACGGCAAGCGCCGATCTCGTTGATATCTTTCAGATAGCACAGTGTCGGGATCTTGATACCGAACTGGTGGCAGGCTTCAAGAATAGTGGTATTCTTCTCAACGGTATAGTCTTTGCCGTTGATTTTGATGTTAAGCATTTCCATGAAAATATCTCCTTTCTCTTAGCCTTTGAAAATAGCGCCGAACTTACAGGTTTCGATACAAGCGCCGCACTTGATGCACTTACTGTGGTCGATCGCGAGAGCGGGCTTCTTCTTACCGGGGGCGATATAGTCGGTTGCGGAAATCGCGCCGACCGGGCACTTGCGCGAGCACATGCCGCAGCCGATACACTTATCCTTTTCAATGGTGAACTCTAAGAGATCCTTACATACGCCTGCGGGGCACTTCTTGTCAACAACGTGAGCGATGTACTCGTCGCGGAAGAAGTGGAGGGTAGAGAGAACCGGGTTCGGAGCTGTCTGACCCAGACCGCAGAGGGAGTTGGACTTGATGTAGTGGCAGAGCGCTTCCATCTCGTCGAGCATCTCGAGGCTGCCCTGACCCTTGGTGATCTTCTCGAGCATTTCGAGAAGTCTCTTGGTACCGATACGGCAGGGTGTACACTTACCGCAGCTCTCGTCAACGGTGAACTCGAGGAAGAACTTTGCGATATCGACCATACAGTCGGTCTCGTCCATGACGATCAGACCGCCGGAGCCCATCATGGAGCCGATAGCGAGCAGGTTATCATAGTCGATCTCGATGTCGAGATGCTCAGCCGGGATACAGCCGCCGGAGGGGCCGCCTGTCTGGGCTGCTTTGAACTTCTTGCCGCCGGGGATGCCGCCGCCGATCTCTTCGATAATGGTGCGAAGGGTGGTACCCATCGGAACCTCTACCAGACCGGTGTGGTTGATCTTGCCGCCGAGCGCGAATACCTTGGTACCCTTGGACTTTTCGGTACCCATGGAAGCGAACCAGTCAGCACCCTTTAAGATGATCTGAGGAATGTTCGCGTAGGTCTCAACGTTGTTGAGGGTAGTGGGCTTCTGATACAGACCCTTGACAGCGGGGAACGGGGGACGGGGTCTCGGCTCGCCGCGCTTGCCTTCGATGGAGGTCATCAGAGCGGTCTCTTCACCGCAGACAAACGCGCCTGCGCCCAGACGGATCTTGATGTCAAAATCGAAGCCGGTGCCGAAGATGTCTTTGCCTAACAGACCGTACTCGTGCGCCTGGTCGATCGCGATTTGCAGACGCTTAACGGCGATAGGATACTCGGCACGAACGTAGATATAACCTTGGGACGCGCCGATCGCGTAGCCGGCGATCGCCATCGCTTCAAGTACAACGTGGGGGTCGCCCTCAAGGACGGAACGATCCATGAACGCGCCGGGGTCGCCCTCGTCGGCGTTACAGCAAACGTACTTCTGGTCAGCGTCGTTGCCGCGGGCAAATTTCCACTTGAGACCGGTGGGGAAGCCCGCGCCGCCTCTGCCGCGTAAGCCGGAGTCCAGCATGGTCTGGATGACCTCTTCGGGGGTCATCTCGGTCAGAACTTTACCGAGAGCGGCATAGCCGTCCTCAGCGATATAATCGTCGATCTTCTCGGGATCAATGACGCCGCAGTTGCGCAGCGCGACACGCTTCTGCTTCTCGTAGAAAGCGGTTTTGTTCAGGGATTTGATGGTGTCTTCTTCGACGGTCTCCTGATAGAGCAGGCGGGTGACGATACGACCCTTGTTCAGATGTTCTTCAACGATCTCGGGAACGTCTTCAACCTTGACCATCGAGTAGAAAGAGCCCTCGGGGTATACGACCATGATCGGACCCAGCGCGCACAGACCGAAGCAACCGGTTGTGATGACGTTGACTTCCTTCTCGAGGCCCTTGTTTTTCAGCTCTTCCTTGAGCTTTTCGACAATCTGTAAGCTGTTTGAAGAGGTACAGCCGGTACCGCCGCAAACAAGTACATTAGAACGATACATTTAGTCCTCCTTACTTACTTCTCAATAGCGCCGATGGTGAAATCGGTAACTACATTGTGGTTGACGAGATGGTCATTGACGACCTTGATCGCCTTCTCGGGGGTCATCTTGACATAGGTGACCTTTTCTTCGCCCGGGATCTCGATCTCAACAACAGGCTCATACTGGCAGATACCGATGCAGCCTGTCTGGGTGACGGTGACATCCTTCAGACCGCGCTTGGCGATCTCTTCGACGAACGCGTTGAGAACCGGTCTTGCGCCCGCGGCGATACCGCAGGTAGCCATACCGACCATCACGCGCGCGGCGTTGGGGTTCTCTCTTCTCATGTTCATCTCAGCCTGCGCCTTATCTCTGATGGCTTTTAACTCAGCTAAAGATTTCATTTTTACGCACCTCCATATATATTGCGAGTGTTTTCTTCTAAATAATCTGCGATCCATTCCAGCACGTCGGGGGTATCAAGACTCACGCCCTCGAGAACCTCTCTGAGCTCCCGTGTGTCCAGCGTGAAGGATCCGTTGTCGGTGCTGTGGGTAAAGACAAAGTCAATATCCGGGTTGCACTGGATCAGGATCTTGACGGTGGAATTGATGTCCCCCAGAGGGGTCATATCCATGTGCGACGGCACATAAGTGGCGGTGGTGGTGGTTCCGACATTTTTTTCGCTTTGAATGTCGAAGCTGCCGCCTGTCTGCTCGGCGCTGAGCTTGAACAGCGGTACGCCTAAGCCAACCTTGCGCGTCGTACGCGTGGTGAAAAACGGATCAATGACCTGCTGTACCTGCTCCTGCGTCATGCCGCAGCCGTTGTCGGCGATCCGGATGGTCAGATTGTCATCCTTTGCGCTCTCGGTTACGGTGATCCGCACCAGATCGGCGTCCGCGCGGACGGAGTTCTGGGCGACGTCCATGACGTTGAGGGATAGCTCTCTCATTACGCTTCTTTATACTTCGCGATAATGCCGGGAACGTCTTCGGGTACCAGACGGCCGTAAACGTCATCGTTGACGGTGATGACGGGCGCCAAGCCGCAAGCGCCGATGCAGCGGCAGGCTGTCAGCGAGAACCGGGTATCGGGGGTACATTCTTCCGCGGCGATACCGAGCTCTTCGGAAAGCTTATCGAGCACCTTGCCGGAGCCCTTGACGTAGCAGGCTGTACCTAAGCATACGGAGATGTGGTACTTGCCCTTGGGGGACAGCGCGAACTGGCTGTAGAAGGTAGCAACGCCGTACACCTCGTCGATCGGAACATCCAGACCCTCTGCAATCATGGTCTGAACCTCCAGCGGCAGGTAACCGTAGATATCCTGCGCCTCCTGCAGTACGGGCATAACCGCACCGGGATCGTCCTTGTGCTGCGCGATGACTTCCTTCAGCTTTGCTTCCTGCTCAGGAGTTCCCTGAAAAGGCAGGCTGCTGATTTTCTTAAGCATCTTTATTCCTCCTTGTAGAAAAAATGATGTAAGTGATTTGTAGCGATACATTCTCGAACCGGATCCTGTTGAACGGGCGGAACGACAGAATCCAGCCACTATACATACAACTATAATATAACATATTTGTAACGGATTGTCTATAAATTAACGCAACTTTTTCGTGTAAAATACTGCAAAAAGCGAAGTTTTTTACAGGATTTTTGGTTAGCTATGACTAACTTTGGAAATCCGATAAAACCTAGTGTTTTGTTAGCTTAAAGTAATGAAATTATTATTCTTGAGCAGAATTATTTCCTGCAAAACACTTTAACTTTTGCAAGTGGTAAAGCGTTAAAACAATGAGGAATGAGAAATGAGGAATTACGGAAGTCGGAATTTAGATACACATACAGATGAGCGCGGGCAACGCCCGCCTTTCATTACTAACTCCTAACTCCCTTCATTCAACATATTCCTTACTAAAAAACCGCCCTGCTTGCGCAAGACGGTCAGATTTGTGTGTCAAGATATTCAATTACCGCTTCGCGCGTCAGCTCGTCAAGGTCGAGGGTGTTCGCCGCGTCGCGCATGTTCTCTAGATAATGCGCGTCGGAGCAGGTGACGATGTTCATGCTGTTGAGGATCGGATGCTTTTCGCGCAGCTCGGGGAGTTTGGTGATGTCGGCAAGCTCGGCGGTTCTGAAACCGCAGTAGGGGTCGATCTCACCCAGTACGGCAAGGACCGAGAGAGAATCACGGTCGATGTGCGCGGGGTAGCAGATGCCGCCAAACTCATGTGCCTTGCGGTAGGCGTCGTACATGCCGATGAAGCTTGCGGGAAGGAGAAGGTCTTCGATCTCGCCGATCTCTTCGTCATTTTCATTCATGATAACCTGCCGTCCGTAGATCTCCGCTTTGTTTTTGACGTGAATACGGTTCTCGTCGACGTACTGTGAGAAGTTGAGCGCTTTTTCCAAGGTGGGGAAGAGGCATACCGCGTGGATATCCTCGGCGGTGGTCAGCTCCATACCGGGGATGACCAACAAGCCGACTTCTTCGCCGACCTTGATCGCCGCCTCACAGTTGAGCGAGGTGTTGTGATCGGTCAGGGCGATGACGTCCATGCCGAGCAGCTTTGCCATGTTGACAATGTTGTTGGGGGTCATATCCATATCGCCGCAGGGAGACAGGCAGGAGTGCAGGTGCAGATCGTAATAGTACTTGCCCATATCAGATCAGCTTGCTCAGCTCGACGGCTACCTTGTAGCTGTTGTCCTCGGTGGTGAGGATGTTGACGCCGTGCATCTCGGCTTTCGCCCGGGCGTTTTCATCCAGAGCCGCGTTCTCGACAAGAATGATGCAGCTGACGTCCGCCAGGGTAGCGACGGCGATGCTGTTGATGTTGCCCATGACGGTCAGCCACGCGCTGTCCGCGGGCGCTCTGCCCATGACCCAGCTCAAAAGGTCGCCGATGTAGCAGTCCTCTACCTCGCGGTCGAGGTCGTCTTCGACCAGCACTTTCAGGTTCAGTTTCTCTTTCAGTTCGTTAACGGTCATTCTTTATCCTCCTTGGGGAGATTTTGAAGGTTGTGTGTGCGCATATACTCGGCGTAAATCTGCTGTTTGAATTTGTCCGCGTCGTAGGTGTCGACGTCCAGGATAAAGTCCTTTTTGTTCAGCTTTTCGAGCGTCTTTTTATCTTTTTCGGTGAGCGTACCCGCCTGTTTGCGCAGTACTGCCTTCTTGTACTTGGTGTAGCGGATCTCGCGGAAGGTGCGGAAGAGCTTGTTCTCGGCTTTGTGGACGGAAGGGGTGACTACCGATTGCAGGAGCGACGCGAAAAAGCCGAGGGTGACTCGTTTGACAGCGGAGCCGGTGGAAACAAGCGGCACTTTACAGTCGAGATACTCACGTTCGCGAGCGGTCAGTTCTTTCTCGTTCATTTCAGATTCCCCAGCTGGTCATAGACCGATTGGATCCGCGCTTTGAGCTTGTGGATACAGTCGGTTTCTTTAGCGTTGCCCTTGACGATATCCTCGGCGAGGGCACGGCAGGTGGGCGCGCCGCAGGAGCCGCAGTCGAGTCCGGGCAGGTTCTTGCAGATTTCTTCCATCTTTTCCATCATATCCATCGCTTCGATGATGTCGTCGGACAGACGGAAGCTCTCAGCGTTGAAGGTCAGCTCGTTTTCCCACATCATCTTGTCGAGATCTTGCTCTTCGAGATGGTTCAGGGATACGGGCATATATTTGCGCAGAGTCTGGATACGCGCCTGAGCAACATAAGGATTTTCGACCGCCAGCACTCCGCCGACACAGCCGCCGGAACAGGCGTTCAGCTCGATGAAATCGACGCCGTGGATGTGCTCATCCTCCAGCTCTTCAAGAACGCGGATGACGTTTTCGATGCCGTCGGCGGCAAGGTACTTTTCGCCCAGCATCGCGGCGGCTTCACCGCCGGAGGTTGCCCAGCCGACGCCGATCAGTCCGGACTTGGACAAAGGCTCGATGACCTTGAGCTTATCCATCTTGGAGGTCAGCTCGGGATAGATCTGGGAGATGGCGATCGCTCCGGAGACCGCGCTCTTCTCGGAGCTGTTGGGGGCGTTGATTTCGGTGACTTTCGCGGGGCAGGGGGTGATGAAGAATACGCCGATCTCCTCGTCGGGCAGACCGGTCATCTGGATGACCTCTCTGCGCGCCATCCTCGCCGCGACCTCCATGGGCGCCAAAAGCGGCATGACGTTGTCGCACAGCTCAGGAAAACGAATCTTAATCAGCCGCACAACCGCAGGGCATGCGGAGCTGATGATGGGTTTGTGGAGCTTTTCTTCGCGGATCAGCTTGCGCGTTGCTTCGCTGACCAATTCCGCCGCGCGGCTGACTTCGTAGATGTAGTCAAAGCCCATCGCGCGCAGTCCTGTCAGAACAATGTCAATATCATTGAGATTGTTGAACTGGCCGAACAGCGCGGGCGCGGGGATAGCGACCTTGATTTTGTAGTTTTCGATATCTTCGATCGGGTTGGAACGCGCGCGCTTGGCGTGATGCGGACAGATGCGGATGCACTCGCCGCAGTCGATACATCTCTCGGAGAGGATGTGCGCCTTGCCGTCGCGGATGCGGATCGCCTCGGTGGGACAGCGCTTGAGGCAGTTGGTACAGCCGCAGCACTTGTCCGCGTCCAGCTCGACAGAGTGAAAGTATTTGTTCATAATGCTTACCTGCTTATAGTTAGGAGTGAGGAGTTAGGAGTGAGGAGTTAGGAGTGAGGAGTTAGGAGTGAGGAGTTAATGGTGGGCGTTGCCCACACCCATTTGTATTTATCACTGGAGCTATCTGCCCGTGCTTACGTTATATAAATTCAAAACACGAAGTGTTTCACACAACTCCTAACTTCTCACTCCTAACTCCTCACTAAATAATCTACGCTTCTTTTACTTTGACGGTCAGGTACAAGTCCGTACCCTTGCCGATCTCGGTCTCGATGCGCATGTCGTCGGTGTATTTCTTGATGTTCGGCAGTCCCATGCCGGCGCCGAAGCCAAGGTTGCGGACGTTATCGGGCGCGGTGGAAAAGCCCGCCTGCATCGCTTTGTCAACATCGGGGATGCCGGGGCCGTGGTCAGATAACAGTACGTCAACATGATCGGGATAGATATCAACGTCGACAAAACCGCCTTCGGCATGGATGACCATATTGATCTCGGCTTCATACATCGCGATCGCGACACGGCGGATGGCGTCGGTGTTGTATCCGAGCGCTTTGAGGCGCTTTTTGACGGAGCCGGAGGCTTCGCCCGCGCGGGTGAAATCCTCGCCGCTTACATCGTAGTGCAGATGGATGTTGTTCATACAGCGGTACCTCCGGACAGACCGTTCGCATAGAGCTTGCCGCAGGCGGTGAACATGCGGAAGCGCGTTTTGATCAGCGTGATGTCACGGCTCTCGGCAAGGTCGATGATACCCTGATCGGGCATTTTGCCGCGAACAAAAACGATGCACGCCATGTCCATCATCTCGGCGGTGCGTACGACCTGGGGGTTGACAAGACCGGTCAGCAGGACGCTCTGATCTTTGACGAACGCCAGTACGTCGCTCATCATGTCGGAACCGCAGGCGGTTTTGATCTCGGTGTTGAGATCGCCTTCACAGATGACTTCGCCTTCTAAGATGTCAATAATATCCTTAACTACCATGTATTTCCATCCTTTCAAGATGTATTATTACAATTATAATCATAATACCATAAAATCAGCGGTTTTACAACAGGACAAATACGGCAAAAAGCGCGTGAGAATGTTGTGTAAAACGACGAAAAGAGCGCCGAACTTCTCGGCGCCCTTTCAACGACTTCTATTTTTTCTGTTAAAGGCGAATTGGTTAATTCGGTGATCAATTGTACTCGGATAGTACCGCCTTACCCTGCGCGAGGGATTCTTTGACATTGAGGATGCGCTGGTTGCGGCTGCCGCGAAAATGGAGCATCAGGCTCATTTCTTCTTCGACAAATCTGCCGTCGACCAGCCAGTCGCATTGTTCGAGCAGTTCTCTGTACTCTGGGTGGGTTCCAAACTGCGCCTGCAACTGCTCGAAGGTGTAGCCGGTATAGCAAAAGACGTTCAGCCCCATTTTGTGCGCGCGTTCGGCGAGGACGGTCAGAGACTTTGCCTGGGTGAACGGCTCGCCGCCCGAGAGGGTCACGCCGCAGAGAAGCTTGTCCTTGGCGGCTTCCTCCAGTACGCGCTCGACGGAGCTGTCGTAGCCGCCGTCAAAGTCCCAGGTGTGCTGATTGTGGCAGCCCTTGCAATGGTGCGGACAACCCTGTACAAATACCGTCATGCGGATGCCGGGACCGTCGACGATGCTTTCGCGCACGACGCCGGCAAGGCGTAAGGGTGTTTTGGTTTCTGACATGGATTTGGCTCCTTTAACAGGGATATGCGACAGGGGCAGGTGATGACCCGCCCCTGAAATCTTCGTTTATCAGATCGCTTCCAGCTCACAGCAGCAGTTGTCGGCGGTGACGCTGTGCTTGACTCTGTCCTGAACCTCCGCCTTTTTCGCGTTGTTGAAGCGGTCGAGGGTGCCGACAAGGTAGCCGGTGATGCGGCGGATACGCTCGACTCCTTCGCCGTTTTTGGTGATCTTACGGCCGCACTTCGGGCAATAGTCGCCGATGATGCCGGTGTAGCCGCAGACGGGATCGCGGTCGACAGGATGGTTGATCGAGCCGTAGCCGATGCCTTCTTCCTTCATGCAGCGGACAACCTGCTCGAACGCTTCGAGGTTCTCGCTGGGATCGCCGTCGAGCTCGACGTAGGAGATGTGACCCGCGTTGGTGAGAGCGTGGTAAGGCGCTTCGATCTTGATCTTGTCAAAAGCGCTGATCGGATAGTAGACCGGCACATGGAAGGAGTTGGTGTAGTACTCGCGGTCGGTCACGCCCTTGATCACGCCGAAGCGTTTTTTGTCCATGCGGACGAAGCGTCCGGAAAGACCCTCGGCGGGGGTGGCGAGACAGGTGAAGTTCAGGCCGGTTTCTTCACCTTTTTGATCGAGCTTTTTGCGGATGAAGGAGACGATCTCAAGACCCAGTCTCTGCGCTTCTTCGCTTTCTCCGTGATGTTTGCCGATCAGAGCGACCAGCGTTTCGGCAAGACCGATGAAGCCCAGGCTGAGGGTGCCGTGCTTTAATACCTCGCGCACCTCGTCGTCGATCGAGAGCTTCTCGGAGTCGATCCACACCCCCTGACCCATCAGGAACGGATAGTTGCGCACGCACTTTTGGCACTGGATCTCGAAACGCTCCAAAAGCTGGGCGATTCCGAGGTCGACCATGCGGTCAAGCTGATCGAAGAAGAAGTCGATATTTTTGTTGGAAAGGATCGCAAGACGCGGCAGGTTGATGGAGGTGAAGCTCAGGTTGCCTCTGCCGTAGGTGATCTCGCGGGAAGGATCGTAGCGGTTGCCGATGACGCGGGTACGGCAGCCCATGTACGCGATCTCGGTCTCGGGATGACCGGGCTTGTAGTAAGCAAGGTTGTAGGGCGCGTCGATAAAGGCGTAGTTCGGGAACAGACGCTTAGCCGATACGCGGAACGAGAGCTTAAACAGATCGTAGTTCGGATCCCCGGGATTGTAGTTGATACCCTCTTTGACCTTGAAGATGTGGACAGGGAAGATCGGCGTTTCGCCGTTTCCGAGACCTTTTTCGGTCGCGAGCAGGATGTTCTTGATGACCATGCGACCCTCGGGGGTGGTGTCGGTACCGTAGTTGATGGAAGAGAAAGGTACCTGCGCGCCGGCGCGGGAGTGCATGGTGTTGAGGTTGTGGACGACCGCTTCCATCGCCTGGAAGGTCGCGCGGTCGGTCTCAGAGAGGGCATGCTTTTTCGCAAAACGCTGGAGCTTTCCGGCGATCTTGTCGCCGTACTTTTCGGTCAGGAGTTCGAGCTCTTTGGCTTCATACTCGGGGGTGGACTCGAGCTTTGCCATCTCGCCGGTAGCGGCTTCGGCAGCGGCGCAGATCGCCTCGATGCTGTCCTTGGCGTTCTCGTCGTCCGCGAGAAGCTCAGCGCCTCTCGAAAGATTGGCGCGGTAACGCTTATTGTAGGTTTTGGCAACGCCCGGCGCCATGCTGTAGTCGAAGTTCGGCACAGACTGGCCGCCGTGCTGGTCGTTCTGGTTAGACTGGATCGCGATGCAGGCGAGAGCTGCGTAGGTGGAGATATCGTTCGGTTCGCGGATGAAGCCGTGACCGGTAGAGAAGCCGCCCTTGAAGAGCTTTAACAGGTCGATCTGGCAGCAGGTGGTGGTGAGGGTGAGGAAGTCGAGATCGTGGATGTGGATGTCTCCCTCGCGGTGCGCCTTAGAGAACTTGGGATCGAGAACGTACATCTGGTAAAACTCTTTCGCGCCCTCGGAACCGTATTTGAGCATGGTGCCCATCGCGGTATCGCCGTCGATGTTGGCGTTTTCGCGCTTGACGTCGTTGTCCTTGGCGGATTTGAAGGTCAGATCCTCATATATCTTCATCAGTTTAGTGTTCATCTCGCGGACGCGGGTGCGTTCCGCACGATAGAGGATGAACTCCTTAGCGGTTCTTGCGTGACCGTTCTCGATCAGGATCTTTTCGACGGTATCCTGTACATGCTCGACGGTGGGCTCGGCATTATCCTCAGCCTCGAGATATTCCATTACCTTTGCCGCCAGCTTCTCGGCGCTCTCGTAGTCGTTGCCGCCGATGGCGTGCGCCGCTTTGTAGATCGCGTTGGTGATTTTGTCGACGTTGAACTCGACCGCGCGTCCGTCGCGCTTCACAATCTTGTTAATCATGTTAACTCTCCTTGTGGTGTGATTTTGGTTCTGCTGTAACTCTTTTGTTACAAAAAGTCTGCCCCACACCATATTTGGTGTCCGGGGCGAAATCCTGTCATAATATAGCAGATTGACGGCGTGAAATCAATTGTTAAAATAGACGATAAAAAAATATTTCTTTGTTAAATTTGATTACAATTTCAAAAATGATATTCTTAAAAGAATTATAACAATTTATTGTGAAGCCCATACCCCTGACCACAAGATATAGTGTTTGGTTTCAGCCCTGTAACAATCGGTAAAAACCGTGTCATTGTTAATTTTGTTTAAGAAAAATGATGGTGCGGGCATCCTTGATCTGTATGATGGTTCTTCCGTATCGCGTGATATACCAAAAATCCGCCCCCTGACGGGAGCGGATCATGCGCTTGATTTGTTGTCATATAAGTCAGTGGGGTATTTTCCGTTATGTTGTCCCCATGTTAATGTCGTGTAGATTAAAATGGTTAGGAGCAGAATAAAATATACCGCGATGATCACAGTGGCAACGATCGAGATGATCAATCCCGCTTTGCCGATACCGTTTCCCATGCGCATAGCTTTGCGGGATTTTGCGCCGAGTACAATGCCGATTATACCCACCACAAGAGCAAACGGAAGTAACTGACACATTAAAAGCATAAATTCGAGTTCGGTTCCGAAGAAGTAATGGAATAATTCTGAAAAGGGTAAATAGAGTAAAATCTGACCGAAGGTTAGAAAGAACAGCAGGATGATTCCGATTATCAAGGAGGCGAGACCTTTCTTGTCCGCACTTTTTCGCAATTCCGACGGAACAGGATTGTTGCGGGGATCGATCTCAACGTAGTTGGTTGGGTGATTGGGAATTTGACTGTTAGTATTCATCACATCACCTCCGATTTTGATAGTTACATTATATCACGACCTTTGCAGATAATCAATAGAGGTATACAAAAACGCCCCCGGAATCGGGAGCGTTTGCTTGATGATGATTCGGTTGAGATTGCCGTGAAGGCGGACGCACGTGTCGTTGCGGTGACAATGATCGATCAGGTGCGGACGGAGTCCGCCATCAACCGTTAACCGGCTCAGATCTCTACCGTATTGACCTTGTCGAATTCTTCTTCGATCTCTTTGGACGGTTTCTTAGTGATCAAGGTCACGATGACCGCGATGACCAGCGCCAGCGCAAAGCCGAGAACCAAACTGTAGAGACCGGTCGTTTTATAGAGCGTTTGGCCGCCGAAGGGGATGTAGTCCCACAGGATGACGGTCGCAAAGCCGGTGACCATGCCCGCTACCGCGCCGGGGAGGTTGAAGCGCTTCCAGAACAGGGAGAGCAGGATGATCGGGCCGAACGCCGCGCCGAAGCCTGCCCACGCGTCGGATACCAGACCCATGACGGAGGAGTTGGGGTCGAGCGCGATGACGAACGCGATGATCGCGACCGCAATGACGGCGATCCTGCCGACGTTCAGCGCGCTCTTTTCAGAGGCTTTCTTGTTGATGACGCCCTTGTACATATCCTCGGAGACAGCGGAGGCGGTGACGAGCAGCTGGCTGTCAGCGGTAGACATGATCGCCGCTAAGATGCCGCACAGGAAAACGCCGCCGATAAAGACGAGGATGAAGTTGCCGGAGAAGATCTGCTGGATGGTCTTGATGAAGACGACCTCAGACTTGCCGGAGGCGACAAGGTCTTCGCTCAGGAAACCGCGTGCGACCAGACCCAGGAAGGACGCCGCGCCGAGGGACAGGATGACCCAAACGATCGCGATGATGCGGCTCTTCTTGACCTCTTTGTCGCTCTTGATCGCCATGAAGCGGACAAGGATATGGGGCATGCCGAAGTAACCCAGCGCCCAGCCGAGGTTGGAGATGATGGAAACAGCGCTGATCGGATTGCCCTCGCCGTCCTTCATCAGGCTCATAAAGCCCTGAGGATCCGCGACGCCCTTTGATGCCAGCGCGCCGGGCAGATCGCCGCTGATGCCGATATAAGCGATGATCGGAACGGCGAGAATCGCGACAAGCATCAGAAGTCCCTGGATGAAGTCGGTGTAGCATACCGCCTTGAAGCCGCCGAGCAGGGTGTAGACGAGGATGACGACGCCCGCAACGATCAGACCGATCATGTAGGCGGTTTTGTCGTCTGCTCCGGTGCCGAATACGTTCGCAAAGAGCTTAGCGCCGGACGCAAAGGCGGAGGCGGTGTAGACCGCGAAGAAGACGATGACGATGATGGAAGAGACGATCTTTAAGATACCTCTTTTGTCGTGAAAGCGGTTCTCAAAGAAGCTCGGGATAGTCAGCGAGTTATTCGCGACGATGGTGTACTTGCGCAGTCTGCGCGCGACTAAGAACCAGTTGAGGATGGTACCGATCAGAAGACCGATGGCGATCCATACCTCGCCGGTGCCGGCAACGTAGATCGCGCCCGGCAGACCCATCAGCAGCCAGCCGCTCATATCGGACGCCTGCGCCGAGAGCGCCGCTGTCCAGGAGCCGAGTCCTCGACCGCCGAGGAAGTAGTCCTCGTTGTTGCTCTGTTTGCTGTTCAGGGCGCCGATGAGAATCATCACACCCATGTAGACAACAAACGCAACTAAGATGATAATCGTGTTGGTTGACATGAATTTCCCTCCAAATTTCTTTATTGGAAATATCCGCGGCGTTTTGCCACAATACATAATATATTAACACATCAAAGTGTGAAACGCAATACAGAACGAAGTATAGACTAAATCCGATACATTTTTGATAAAAATCAGAAAAAAGCCTGTTATACAGCCGGAAATCCAATAGACTATATAACAGACTAAAAATATTACAAAAAATAAAATTACGCTTTGAGACCGTTCAGGAACAGGGGCATGGTAGCCCCGGCGTACTCGGTCAGCGAGTATTCGCCGCCGTGCAGACACCAGTCGTACAGCAGCGCGCGTTCAGCGATGGCGTACAGCCGCACGATCTCGGCGACGGACTTGGAGCGTGTGATCTCGCCGCGCTCTTGTCCGAGCTGAGCGAGTTTTTTGAGCAGGCGGTAGTACAGGCGGCTTTGGTCAAGCAGCTCCTTTTCGCCGCGCTTGGAGAGCTGTTGGGCATACAGACGTGAGAGAAGCTCGATGTCGATGGTGTTCTCGATCATCATGAACAGCTCGCGCGTGAGGTGGATCATGTTGTCGACCGTGTTTTTGCTGTAGTCCAGCTGACGCTCCAGCTCGACGTACTTTTCGTCAAAGAGATAGGCGAGGGAACCGATCAGGCTGTCTTTTGACTCAAAGTAATGGTAGAACGAGCCCTTGGAGGTGCCGGACAGGCGGATGATCTCGTCGACCGTGGTGTTCTCAAAGCCCTGTTCATAGAACAGCTGCCACGCGGCGGAGACGATCTTGCTCTTGGTTTGATTTGCCGATTTCTTCACGGTATCACGCTCTTTTCAAAGAGAAGTCTGTACTTCATTCTATACCGCGGTTCGGCGGTTGTCAAGGCGGTTGGGCGAGAATGAGGCTGCGCCGAACAGAGGGCGGCATATGGCAAGCGTATGGAGAAGATGTACAAGCGCCTCTCCAAATACGCTCTTGATCCTGACAACAAAAAGATGTACCGCGGCCGCGCCGAGCAGTGGGCGGAATATACCGAAAAATGGTGGGATTATCATAGAGAAATGCTTGAAAATGCCGTGAAAAGTGGTATAATAGATTCAAAGAATAAGAAAGCACCTATTATCTCTATGAATAATAACAGTATTGAACAACCAATTGAACAGCGAAACACTGGAAAAGGCAATCCTAACGCAGTTTTAACATACGGTGTATCATTGAATAACAGACAATCCGATTTACTGAACAAGCTACCTGATTATGATTCAAGATGTATTGTATCAAAGAAAACCGTTAAATTATCGGATTTATCTGCGTTAACTGCATATACTGGTGATGAATTTGCTATGTTTACTAAAGGTAGCGACAGGTTAATTATTAGAGGAAATAAAGTCAGCGTTAATATTGATATCAAAGCTGCCCAACGCTTGGCTGAGCAAGGTTATCGCTGGAGTGGTCATACACATCCCGGTTCTGACATATCATCTATGTTTGCTTCCGGCGGTGATGTGACTATACTTGAACAGTTTAAGCAAAAATCTAGCGTAATTTATAATTCTAAAGGACAATTTCTTACATTTGGAAAGGAGTGATTGTATGTGCAAGCTGTTTGATGATTGGACACCTCAGATTAAAGGCTATTGTGATGAAAATGGTCTTGATTTTGAAAAAGCAAAACAATTATCACAGAGTTGGGGGCGTGATATTCTTGTATTACAGTATCATGATCCCAAGAAAGGTAAGAGAGGATTACTCGACGAGACACCGATGCCACTTGTCCTCCTGATTCGGAGAGATAAGACTGGCAAATTGACATTTGAGAAAACACAGTATACTGAGAGATATCTAAATAAGGTATCATAGATTTAACCGCTCTCGTTTGACCCGACCCCCAAAAGTTAGACCAAGAACTAACTTTTGGAGGTCGGTATTTTTATGGCAAAATACAGTTATGAATTCAAGAAAATGGTAGTTACAGAATATATAAACGGAGAAGGAGGGATTAA
>Ga0256404_1002822_pt1 | contig 37138 bp, 35 predicted proteins | sample RumenRJG_01DNA_FD_185990 | JGI IMG/M metagenome (GOLD analysis project Ga0256404, IMG submission 185990) | Bovine rumen microbial communities from Lethbridge, Alberta, Canada - RJG_01 | ecosystem: Host-associated > Mammals > Digestive system > Stomach > Rumen | place: Canada: Alberta | collected...
GATTGAAAGGGTAAGAGCTCATGGACGGATATCTTTTGATTGATAAGGCATCCGGCTTCACTTCTTTTGATGTGATTGCAAAACTCAGAGGAATTCTGAAGATGAAGAAGCTCGGCCACACTGGGACGCTTGATCCCAATGCGACCGGGCTTCTCGTCGTTCTCTGTGGTAGCGGAACGAAAGCAGTTCCCTTGCTAGAGCATCATACGAAGACATATGAAGCAGAACTTCTCCTGGGAAGAGCAACAGATACAGGAGATATCTGGGGAGAAGTGACAGAGGAGAAGACGCTTCCTTCCAGTTTAAGCGAGAAAGAGGTAGAAGAAATCATCCTGTCATTCCTGGGAGAACAGATGCAGACCCCTCCCATGTATTCTGCAAAGAAGATGAATGGTCAGAAACTCTATGATCTTGCGAGACAAGGAAAGACGGTTGAGAGAAAGCCCGTATCCATCCATATATCCGAACTTGTGATTACTAAGATGGATCTTCCCCGTGTAGAGTTTACCGTGACATGCTCTGCTGGTACTTATATACGTACGCTTTGTACAGATATCGGAGAGAAACTTGGACTTCCGGCCTGTATGTCAGCACTAAGACGCACAAGAGTTGGGGCATTTCGCATTGAGGATGCGCTGACTCTCGAGAAAATACAGGAATTACAAGAACTTGATCATCTAGACGAAGCAATTTGCCCCATAGACCAGCTCTTTACAGAGTATGCTGCATTAAAAACCACGGAGAAGAGTGACCGTTTTCTTCAGAATGGTGCCTGTATCGAAGAAGGAGAGTATTTACGCTTAGATTCGCTTGGTGATACTGAGAAATATCGTATGTACTTCAGTAATGGTTCCTTTGCCGGCCTCTATCACAGGGTACCGGGGAAAGGTCTGATTCCATTTAAGATGATGCTTACGAATCAATAGATTAGGTATATAAATGATTATTCTGAATGATTTTTTCCAAAACAGAATAGAAGAGCCTACAGCTTTTACCATCGGTAAATTCGATGGCCTCCATCGTGGCCACGAACTGCTCTTTGAAGATGTTCTCGCTCAGAAGGAGTGCCTTCCCTGCATCCTTACCTTCAAAATATCTCCGCGTGTTGCAATCCTGAAGGAAGAAGACCGCAACCTGATTACGGCGGAAGAGAGACGGAAGGAACTTGAACGAAAGGGCCTTGAATACCTCTTAGAGATTCCGGCCAGTGAGGAGTTCTTCGCACTGGAACCAGAAGAATTCATCCATATCCTGTATGATCATTTCCATATGCGTTATCTTGCTTGTGGAACGGACTTCTCCTTTGGTAAGAAGGGCCTCGGAAATGTAGAGCTTCTCCGTAAGTTATCGAAAGAATTAGGATTTAGGCTCTGTGTAGAAGAAAAACTGACAGATCATGAGAAGGAAATCTCGAGTACTTTGATCCGGGAAGAGATTAAAGAAGGCCACATATTACGAGTAAATGAACTTCTTGGTTACCCTTATTTTATCTGGGGCAGGATTGTTCATGGCAATCATATCGGTACCGGAATGGGAGTGCCTACGATTAATCAGCTTCCCCCGGAAGAGAAATTGTTACCTCCCAATGGGGTCTATGTGACGGAAGTTGAGATTCATGGAAAAATCTACCATGGAATTTCGAATGTTGGCGTGAAGCCAACTGTTCAGAATCAGGGACCGATTGGTGTAGAAACCTATATTCTTGATTTTAAAGAGAATGTCTATGAAGAGAGCGCGAGAGTAATCTTCCTAGAATATGTAAGAGAAGAGAGGAAGTTTGACTCTCTGGATGCATTGAAAGAGCAGATTCGAAAAGATACGGATTTTGCTTTCCGCTTCTTTAATCACAGGGCTTCGGAAGGAAACTCTAATCCTTGATTTTATTCTTTTTTTATTTTGTTGTTACAAAAGTGTTACATTTTGATTGACCATTGTAACATTCGTTGCTATAATTTGCATTGTAACAAAAATTTATGACATGGTTACTCTTATATTTTTGAGTAATTAAAAGAATTTTACTAGCAGGAGCTTATATGAACTATAGTAGAAATCTCCGTAAGATGATTTTTACATCGGTTGCTGGACTTGTAATTCTTAACGGAGCATCACTTCCCGCAATTCATGCAAATGCAGCTACTTTACCGGTTTCCGGTATTTCCGCACTTCTTTCCGAAAATCTCGGCGGCTCCCCTTCTGCGACAGCAGGTGTTTCTGAAATCCTAAGATCTACTGTTAGCACGGATGAGAATGAAGCTGACACAGAAACTGCAGATCCTTATGCTCCGGATGAAACCGGTGTTGCAAAAGCTGGTAGTGCTTATGGTTATACCCATCTTGGTATTGCATCGGTTGAGGGTAATCTGAACATCCGTGAAACCCCTTCGGCTGATGGTAAGATGGTTGGTAAACTTCCCAACAAACATGCGTGTGAGATCGTTTCTTCTACCGGAGATGGCTGGTATCAGGTGACTTCTGGTGAAGTTTCCGGTTATGTTAGTTCTGAATTCATTCTGACCGGAGCAGAAGCTGAAGCAATTGCAGCAGAGCAGATGTCCACTTCTGCCTATGTTAATACTGACAATCTTCGCCTTCGTTCTGAGCCGAATACGGATAGTGATATTGTTGCTGAAGTGTCGAATGGTACACCTCTGGAACTGATTGAAGATCAGGGTGACTGGCTTCATGTTTCTATCGACAATGATGAAGGATATGTTAGCGCTCAGTATGTAACCTTGAATACCGGACTTCCCGTTGCTATGACCATGACGGAAGCAAGATATGGTGTTGGCGTCTCAGATGTTCGCATTGATCTTGTGGATTATGCATGCCAGTTTATCGGCAATCCTTATGTATGGGGTGGTACATCTCTTACTCACGGTGCAGATTGTTCCGGTTTCGTTCTCTCCATCTATGCGAAGTATGGTTATTCGCTTCCTCATTATTCCGGTGCTCAGGCTAACTGTGGTACCAGAATCTCTGCGTCTGAAGCAAAACCTGGAGATCTCTTCTTCTATGGCGGATCTTCCATCAGCCATGTTGCAATCTATATGGGTAATGGAATGATCGTTCATGCTTCCTCCCCCAGAGAAGGAATTAAGACAAGCAGCGCTTTTTACAGAACTCCGCTTTGTGTAACGCGTATTCTTCCGGATTAATCGATTCGAAGGAAGCTCGCTATTCGCTTATGGCAATTGAAACTTGAGTAGGATACCTCCTTGGAATTTGGTTTACATTTCCGAGGAGGTATGTTAATATTACAAACGGTGCTTACTTGAATTCGGTTCTGGGAATTCCGACCCATTGCTTAGTTCAGGCAGTTTATAACACTTTTAAAGGAGAGTAACATGATTTCAAAAGAGAAGAAGACAGCGATCATCAATGAGTACGCTCGTACTGCTGGCGATACCGGTTCACCTGAGGTTCAGGTTGCAGTTCTTACTGCACGTATTGCAGAGCTTACTGAGCATCTGAAGGCTAATCCTAAGGATCATCATTCCAGAAAAGGACTTCTGAAGATGGTTGGTAAGAGAAGAAACCTTCTTGGCTATCTTAAGAGCGTTGATATCGAGAGATACAGATCTCTGATCGAGCGTCTTGGTCTGAGAAAATAATTTCTTAAATCAGCGGAGCGGGATATTACCTTGTAGTATTCCGCTTTTTTTATGGTTATAGAGGCATTATGCCTTTGTACATATATACGTATTTTTAAGAAATACGTTCGTAGGTGTTTTACGTGTATTTACGTAAGGAGAAGGATATGGTTAAGACATTCAAAATGAACCTTGCCGGAAGACCTCTTAAGGTTGAGGTTGGTAAGGTCGCAGCACAGGCAAACGGCGCAGTTTTTATTCAGTATGGTGACACCACGCTGCTTTGTACTGCAACAGCTTCTGACAAGCCGAGAGAAGGTATCGACTTCTTCCCTCTGTCTGTTGAATATGAAGAGAAGTTCTACTCCGTCGGCAGAATGCCCGGTGGTTTCAAGAAGAGAGAAGGTAAGGCTTCCGATAATTCCGTGCTTACCGCACGTGTTATCGATCGTCCTATGCGTCCTCTTTTCCCCAAGGATTATAGAAATGACGTAACCCTTAATAATATGGTAATGTCCGTAGACCCTGAGTGCCGTCCTGAGCTTGTAGCTATGATCGGTACCGCTATGGCAACCTGTATCTCTGATATTCCTTTCGATGGCCCTTGTGCTATGACTCAGATTGGTATGAGAGATGGCCAGTTCATCATCAACCCTTCCATGAAGGATTGGGATGAAGGCGATATGCAGCTTACTGTTGCATCTACCCGTGATAAGGTCATCATGATCGAGTGCGGATGTAACCTGATCTCTGATGATAAGATGATCGAAGCTATCTATACCGCTCATGATGTTAACCAGACCATCATCGCTCTGATTGATCAGATGGTTGCTGAAGTTGGTAAGACCAAGCAAACCTATGAGTCTTGTGCTATCCCTCAGGAACTCTTCGATGCAATGAAGAAGGTTGTTACTCCTGAAGAGATGGAAGAGGCTGTATTCTCTGATGAGAAGCAGGTTCGTGAAGAGAACATCAAGAAGGTTACCGAGAAGATGGCTGAAGCTTTTGCTGATAACGAAGAGTGGATGGCTGTTCTTGGTGAGGCTGTATATCAGTACCAGAAGAAGACGGTACGTAAGATGATCCTCAAGGATCACAAGCGTCCGGATGGTCGTGCAATCGACCAGATTCGCCCTCTGTCTGCTGAGATTGATCTCATTCCCAGAGTTCATGGTTCTGCCATGTTCACTCGTGGACAGACTCAGATCTGCGACGTTGTAACCCTTGCACCTCTTTCCGAGGTTCAGAAGGTTGATGGACTTGATCCTTACGTAACTGAGAAGCGGTATATCCATCAGTATAATTTCCCTTCCTACTCTGTAGGTGAGACCAAGCCTAGCCGTGGACCTGGACGTCGTGAAATTGGTCATGGTGCTCTTGCTGAGCGTGCATTGCTTCCGGTACTTCCTTCCAAGGAAGAGTTCCCTTATGCAATTCGTGCCGTTTCTGAGACCTTTGAGTCCAACGGTTCTACCTCTATGGCATCTACCTGTGCTTCCTGCATGTCCCTGATGGCAGCAGGTGTTCCTCTGAAGGATATGGTTGCAGGTATTTCCTGTGGTCTTGTTACCGGTGATACCGATGATGATTATCTTGTACTTACCGATATCCAGGGCCTCGAAGATTTCTTCGGCGACATGGACTTTAAGGTTACCGGTACTCATGATGGAATCTCTGCCATCCAGATGGATATTAAGATCCATGGCCTGACTCGTCCGATCGTTGAAGAAGCAATCAGACGTGCTCATGAAGCTCGTAACTTCATCATGGATACCTGCATGTCCAAGGCTATCGCTGAACCTCGTAAGGAACTCTCCAAGTACGCACCTAAGATCGAGTCCATTATGATCGATCCCGCAAAGATCGGTGAAGTTGTTGGTAAGAGCGGTAAGGTTATCAATGAGATCATTGATCGTACCGGAATCAAGGTTGACATCTCTGATGATGGACGTGTTGATCTCTGCGGTACTGATGCTGATAAGATCGCTGAAGCCAAGAAGATGATTGAGACCATTGTTACCGAGTTCTATAAGGGCCAGATCCTTACCGGTAAGGTCGTTTCCATCAAAGAGTTCGGCGCCTTCCTTGAGTTCGCACCCGGAAAGGAAGGAATGGTCCACATTTCCAAACTTTCCAACGAGCGTGTTGACAGAGTAGAAGATGTTCTTACTCTTGGCGACGTTGTTAAGGTTGTCTGCCTGGGTAAGGACCGTCAGGGTCGTATCTCCTTCTCTATGAAGGATCTTCAGGAATAATACATGGAACTGAATGTTCATCTTGAAGCTTTTGAAGGTCCTCTGGACCTTCTGCTTCATTTGATCGATAAAAATAAGGTAAATATCTACGATATTCCGATTGCTTCCATTACAGACCAGTACATTGAGTATGTTCATGCGATGGAGAATCAGGACCTCGATGTTATGAGCGAATTTCTTATCATGGCATCTACTCTGTTAGATATCAAATCCAGAATGCTGCTTCCCAGAGAGAAGAATGAGGAGGGCGAAGAAATCGATCCGAGAGCTGAACTTGTTGAACAGCTCTTAGAGTATAAGATGTATCGCTGTATCTCTCAGGAACTCTATGATCTGCAGGATAATGCGGACCAGGTTCTCTTTAAGGGACCGACCATTCCGGAAGAGATAAAACAGATTGAGGAGCCTGTGGACGTCGAAGAACTGACGAAGGATCTGACCCTTCAGAAACTTGGCCAGATATTCACCCAGGTGATGCAGCGACAGGAAGGCCGTGTGGATCCCATACGTTCCAGATTCGGAACGATTGAGAGGGAACAGATCTCTCTGGATGATCGTATCGTAGAGGTTCGGGATATTGTGCTGAGAGAGAAGAAGACTTCTTTTCGCCGGCTTCTTTCCGGACAACATTCAAAACTGGATGTGATTGTTACCTTCTTATCGGTTTTAGAGCTTATGAAGAGTGGTCTGATTACGACCTATCAGGAAAATACCTTTGACGATATTATTATTACCGCAAAAGATGTAGAGCAGACCGGAGAATAGACATGGACGAAAAGAAGTTAATGTCCAAAATCGAGGGCATCCTCTTCGCTATGGGTGACGCCGTCTCCCTGGAGCGACTTGCGAAAGCCATTGAAGTTACTGAATCTGAAGTTGCTGACGCAGCAAATAAGCTGATGGAGCAGTTGAAGAAGCAGGGCAGAGGCATTCGTATCATAGAGGTGAATGGTGCATATCAGATGTGCACCTCGCCAGAGATCTATGAAGACCTCGTCAGACTTGCCAAGCAGCCGAAAAAGTATCAGCTGACAGAAGTGCTTATGGAAACACTTTCCATTATTGCTTATAAACAGCCGGTAACTAAAGCTGAGATCGAGAAGATCAGAGGTGTTTCTTCGGATCATGCGGTAAACAAACTCGTTGAATATGATCTTGCACAGGAACTTGGCAGACTTGACGCACCCGGAAGACCGATGCTTTTCGGTACAACGGATACATTCCTTCGTGCCTTTGGATTATCCAGCGTTGATGAACTCCCTGTTCTGAATCCGGTTCAGATTGAAGAGTTCAAAATGCAGGCTGAAGAAGAGGCGCATGACAGTCTCTTTGATGCAAACCCTACGGAGTAGGAAAGAATATGTAGTTTAACAGGACCTCGGGTGAAATGAAACCCGAGGTCCTGTTCTTTGTTAAAAAATATACAAATTTCATCTTTATTTAATTGAATCGGGAAATGGTTTGATGTAGAATAAACAGCGTATGAAATTTTTGGTTTTTTGGAGGGTAAGCAGCATGAGTGAACGTAAGAACAGCCTTGCGGTTCAGAGAATTGATGCCCTGCTTGACGAGAACTCTTTCGTTGAGCTTGGTTCTGGTATTACTTCCCGTAATACCGATTTCAATCTGGATCAGGCAAATACTCCGTCTGACGGAGTTGTTACCGGACACGGACTGATCGATGGTAACCTGGTATTCGTATACAGCCAGGATCCTGAAGTTTGTGGCGGTTCTATCGGTGAGATGCACGCAAAGAAGATTACGAACATCTACCGTATGGCAGTTAAGATGGGAGCACCGGTTATCGGCATCCTGGATTCCACGGGAGTTCGTCTCCAGGAGTCCTATGATGCTCTTGAAGCAATCGGTTCTATCTATCAGGAAGCTGTAAGCGCTTCCGGAGTTATTCCTCAGATCGTTGCTGTTTATGGCAAGTGTGGCGGTGGTCTCTCTGTTCTTGCAGGTGTCAGCGACTTCACATTCGTATCGGATAAGGGATCTCTCTTCTTAAATGCACCGGATGCTATTCCTGGTAACAATAAGGATGCGGTTAACAACGCAGATCCTAAGTTCCAGTTCGAAAACACCGGTATCGTTGATGCAATCGGAACAGAAGATGAGCTTTCTGCAAAGATCCGTGAGCTTGTAACCATTCTTCCTGGTTCCAACCTCGAAGATGGATGCTACGATGAGTGCCTTGATGACCTCAATCGTGCAAGCGAAGGTCTGGAAGACAAGCGCCTTGATCCTGCAGCATTCGCTGAGGAAATCTCTGACAATCATCTCTTCATTGAGACCAAGAAGGCTTTTGCTAAGTCTATGACCACTGGTTTCATCAAACTTGATGGAGCAACCGTTGGTGTCGTTGGTAATAAGGAAAAGTGTCTGAAGTGTGATAAAGAATTCTCTACTGAACTTACTGCTGATGCAGTTCGTAAGGCAGCTGATTTTGTTCGTTTCTGTGATGCTTTCGATATTCCCGTTCTGACTCTTACCAATGTAGCTGGTTATGAGAAGTCTATCGCAGCAGAAGGTGCACTTCCTAAGGCTCTTGCATCTTTCGCAGCAGCACTTGCTTCTGCAACAGTTCCCAAGGTTAACCTGATCACTAAGGAAGCTTTCGGTACTGCTTATATTCTTATGAATTCCAAGTCTGTTGGCGCAGATCTTGTTCTTGCTTATCCGGATGCTGATATGGGAATCATGGATGCAGCAGCAGCTTCTAAGATTATCGCTGGCGATAATTCTCTTGCTGAGTCCTTCGCTGAGACTCAGTCCGGAATTGGCAATGCAATCCGTCGTGGATACATTGATCGCGTAGTTAATTTTGCAGATACCCGTAAGTATCTGATCGCAGGTTTTGAAATGCTTGCTACCAAGCAGGTAGATGAAAACTACAGAAAGCATTCCACTAAGTAAGAGAGGACACACGATGAAAAAGAAGATTACACTTTTCGCCGTCCTTATGGTCCTTCTTCTTTCTCTTGTTGCATGTGGTAATGATCTGAACCAGCAGAAGGAAATCTACGGTGTTGAAAAGACCGCAATTGCTTCTGATATGGAGAATATGGCAAATGTCTTAATTTCCATGGATCAGGAAACTATCGCACAGAATGAAGAGAAGTTTAAGACATCAGTCGAGACTTCAGAAGGAAGCCAGAAAGAACAGGCTGAAATCATCTACTCACTTCTCCAGAACTGGAGTACTGCAGCTGGCCAGGTTGGCGAGTTTGAGGGTTATGGGCAGATGGATATTGTAAAGGCAGGTAAGACCGTTACGGTTACACTTCCCCTTTATTTCTCTGATCGTAATGCAAATCTGGTCTATGTGTATAAGATCATTGGTTCACATATGACCGAGTCCGCAATAAACGTTAGTCTGGTTTACTCCATGGGAGAAACCATGAGCCGTGCAGGACTGAATGTAGTTATGGGTATGGGCACAGTATTTCTTGTACTGATTCTCATTTCCCTTGTTATCTGGCTCTTCAAGTTCATCCCGGATATCCAGAAGGCTCTTTCCGGTGAGAAGAAACAGCAGAAGGTGGCTTCGACCGTACAGGATTCTGCAGCTACTGTTGTAGAAGAAGTTACAGATGATACAGAACTTATCGCTGTTATCGCTGCAGCAATTGCTGCATCTACCGGTGCCAGCACCGACGACTTTGTTGTTCGTTCCATTAAGAGAAGATACTGATTAGGAGGAAATTCAAATGAAGAACTATACCATTACCGTCAATGGCAATGCTTATGATGTAACCGTAGAAGAGAAGGGTGGTTCTGTATCTGCACAGGCTCCCGTTGCAGCAGCTCCCAAGGCAGCTCCTAAGAAGGCAGCAGCTACTGGCGCAGCTGGATCCATCAAGATCGAAGCTGGTGCTTCCGGTAAGGTCTTCAAGATCAATGCTACCCCTGGTACCGCTGTAAAGCGTGGCGAAGCCGTTCTTACCCTTGAAGTTATGAAGATGGAGACACCGGTTGTTGCTCCTCAGGACGGAACCGTTGCATCTATCGAAGTTACCGAAGGCCAGATGGTTGAGGCTGGTGCACTTCTTGCAACCATGAACGCATAATTAATTAGTGTCTTTTGGAGGAATAACATGAACTACATTGCTGAAACAATGTCGAACCTTCTCCACCAGACTGCGTTTGTTAACCTCACTTGGGGCAATTTCATCATGATCGTAGTAGCAGGTGTATTCCTGTATCTTGCGATTGCGAAGGATTTCGAACCCCTTCTTCTGGTACCTATCGCATTTGGTATGTTATTGGTTAATATCTACCCTGACATTATTGCCAGCCCGGCAGAGACCTCTAACGGAGTCGGCGGACTTCTTTACTATTTCTATCAGTTGGATGAATGGTCCATCCTTCCTTCCCTTATTTTCATGGGTGTAGGTGCAATGACCGACTTCTCTCCTCTGATTGCTAACCCGATCAGCTTCCTTCTCGGAGCTGCAGCACAGTTTGGTATCTACGCTGCATATCTGATCGCAATCTTCCTTGGATTCAACGACAAGGCAGCAGCAGCTATCTCCATCATCGGTGGCGCTGACGGCCCTACCTCCATCTTCCTTGCAGGTAAGCTTGGCCAGTCCGCTCTGATGGGACCGATCGCCGTAGCGGCATATTCCTATATGTCCCTCGTTCCGATTATTCAGCCTCCTATCATGAAGGCTCTGACAACCAAAAAAGAACGTGCAATTAAGATGGCACAGCTTCGTCCGGTATCCAAGTTAGAGAAGATTCTCTTCCCTATCGTCGTTACCATTATCGTATGTCTGATCCTTCCTACCACAGCACCTCTTGTTGGTATGCTGATGCTTGGTAACCTCTTCAAAGAGTGTGGTGTAGTAAGACAGCTTACTGAGACTGCTTCTAACGCAATGATGTACATCGTCGTTATCCTTCTGGGTACCTCTGTTGGAGCATCTACTTCTGCAGAAGCATTCCTTAACATCTCCACCCTGAAGATCGTCTTCCTTGGACTGGTTGCATTCTGCGTAGCAACTGCAGTAGGTACCTTGTTTGGTAAGCTGCTTTGCGTACTGACCGGTGGTAAGATTAACCCTCTGATCGGTTCTGCAGGTGTATCCGCAGTTCCTATGAGTGCACGTGTATCCCAGAAAGTCGGAGCAGAAGAGGATCCTACAAACTTCCTCCTCATGCATGCAATGGGACCGAACGTTGCTGGTGTTATCGGTACTGCAGTAGCAGCCGGTGTATTCATGGCAATCTTTGGTGTCTAATAGAAGGAGTCGCAAATGTCTGAAGAAATCAAGAAACCACTTAAAATTACAGAGACGGTCCTTCGTGATGCACATCAGTCCCTGATTGCAACACGTATGACGACCGATGAAATGCTTCCGATCATTCCTACCATGGATAAGATTGGTTACAACGCAGTAGAGTGCTGGGGCGGTGCAACATTTGATGCTTGCCTACGTTTCCTGCATGAAGATCCCTGGGAACGTCTTAGAAAGCTGAAAGATGGCTTCAAGAACACTCCCTTACAGATGCTCTTCCGTGGACAGAACATCTTAGGATATAAGCCTTATGCAGATGATGTTGTTGAGTACTTCGTACAGAAGTCCATCGCAAATGGTATTGATATCATCCGTATCTTCGACTGCTTAAACGATCTTCGTAACCTTGAGACAGCAGTTAAGGCTACCAAGAAGGAAGGCGGTCACGCTCAGGTCGCTCTTTCCTATACCCTTGGTGATGCTTATACCATGGATTACTGGATGAACAAGGCTAAGGCTATTGAAGAGATGGGTGCTGACTCCATCTGCATCAAGGATATGTCCGGCCTTCTGGTACCTACCGCAGCTACCGAGCTTGTTACTGCTCTTAAGCGCGCAACCAGCCTTCCCATCGAGCTTCATAACCATTACACCTCTGGTGTAGCTTCCATGACCGCTATGAAGGCAGTAGAAGCAGGATGCGATATCATCGATACCGCTATCTCTCCCTTCGCACTTGGTACTTCCCAGCCCGCTACCGAAGTTATGGTAGAAACATTCAAGGGAACCCAGTTCGATACCGGTCTTGACCAGAATCTCCTGGCAGAAGTTGCTGATTACTTCGCACCTATTCGTCAGAAGTATATCGACAACGGGCAGATGTCCACCAAGGTTCTTGGTGTTAACATCAAGACTCTGCTTTACCAGGTACCCGGCGGTATGCTTTCCAACCTGATCGGCCAGCTCAAGGAGCAGGGCAAAGAAGACAAGCTTCGCGAAGTACTCGAGGAAGTTCCCAGAGTTCGTAAGGACCTTGGTGAGCCCCCTCTGGTTACCCCTTCTTCTCAGATCGTTGGTACCCAGGCAGTATTTAACGTACTGATGGGAGAGCGTTATAAGGTTTGCACCGACCAGACCAAGGACCTTCTTCTTGGTAAGTACGGTAGGACTGAGAAGCCTTTCAACCCTGAAGTTGTAAAGAAGGCACTTGGCGATCGTGCATCTGAAGCAATCACCTGCAGACCTGCAGACCTTTTAGAGCCTCAGCTTCCTGAGATGGAAGAGGCTGTAAAGGCTTACAAGCAGCAGGATGAGGATACCTTAAGTTACGCACTCTTCCCTCAGGTTGCTACTGAGTTCTTCAAGTACAGAGAAGCACAGCAGACTGGTGTTGATCCTTCCCAGGCAGACACCCGGAATAAGGCATATCCTGTCTAATCCTTGCTTCATAAATGTAGAACGGGATTCTTATATCCTGTCCTCATTTCACAAGAGATAAACCATAGATCCCACCCGGGCTTTGGCCTGGGTGGGATTTGTATTTTGTCGGATGTGATTCGCATGAATGTGGGTGAATGTGTGGCCTTTGATTATGCCTGGATATTTTTTGCTTTCTAAACTATAATATTCTTCTGTATGAAGAAAGGATGGGTCATGGCAAATACCAACGATCTTTTAAACCGGATTAACCGGAAATATTCCAAGATGTCCAAGGGACAGAAATTACTGTCGAATTATATTACGGACTGCTATGATAAAGCAGTCTTTTTAACTGCAGCAAAACTCGGAGAGATTGTCGGTGTGTCCGAATCAACCGTTGTTCGTTTTGCGATGAATCTTGGCTATAAAGGCTATCCCGACTTCCAGAAAGCTCTTGAAGAGATGGTCATGAACAAACTGAATTCCGTTCAGCGAATGGAAGTTACTTATGGCCGTATCTCTGAATCGAAGATCTTAGAATCAGTGCTTCGTTCGGATGAAGAGAAGATTAAGCAGACCATTCAGGATATTGATGAGAATGCCTTTGAAGCAGCTGTTGAGATGATCCTGAACGCAAAGAAGATCTATGTGATCGGAATTCATAGTTCCGCACCTCTGGCGTCTTTCCTGACTTTTTATCTGAACCTGATGTTTCCGAACGTGGTTCAGATTCAGACCAATAATTCCAGCGAAGTATTCGAACAGATGCTTCGTATCGGATCAGAAGATGTTATTATCGGCATCTCCTTCCCCAGATATTCCATGAGAACCTTGAAGGCTCTCGAGTATGCCAATACCAAACAGGCCAGAATCATTACTCTGACAGATTCGATTCATTCTCCCATGAATATGTATTCTTCCTGCAATCTGATAGCAAAGAGTGATATGGCATCCATCGTGGATTCTCTGGTAGCGCCTCTTTCTGTTATTAATGCACTGGTTGTATCCCTTTGCATGAAGAAACAGGATGAAGTATCGAAGACCATGGAACAGTTAGAACATATCTGGGATGAATACCAGGTATATGAGAAGGATGAGATTGATCCCATCGATGACAGGATTAAGATGCCATATCTTAAGACGAAGGAGCAGAAATGAAGAGCATAATCGTGATCGGCGGCGGAGCTGCAGGAATGATTGCAGCCATCTCGGCAAAGACCACGAACCCTTCCTGCAAGGTTATTCTGCTTGAAAAAAACGAAAAATTAGGTAAGAAGATCTATATCACCGGAAAGGGTCGTTGTAACGTTACGAATGCCGCCCCCATGGATGAATATCTGAATTACTATGTTTCGAATCCTAAGTTTCTCTATAGTGCATTTGCCCAGTTTAACAACCAGGATCTTATGCATCTGATTGAGGAGAATGGAACAAAACTCAAGATTGAGCGAGGAAACCGTGTTTTCCCCGTATCAGACCATGCATCTGATATTACCAAGGCTTTAAACACAGCCCTTTGTAAACTGTCAGTCGATGTAAGACTGAATACGGAAGTCGATTCCATTGAAAGCTGTGCCTTTGAGAATCCGGAAGAAGGAAAGAAAGATAAGAGAATCTGTTCTGTTACGACAAAAAAAGGAGAAAAGCTTTCCTGCGATGCGCTGATTATTGCAACGGGCGGTATCTCCTATGTGACGACTGGTTCAACCGGTGATGGCTTTCGATTTGCAGAAGACCTTGGCCTTAAGGTGACTTCCCTGCGACCTTCCCTGGTTCCCTTTGTCCTGTCAAATGATGAGACTCCGGATCTGGAAGGCTTATCCCTTCGTAATGTTACGCTCCATGTTTCTTATGGGAAAAAGGGCAAGAAGGAATTCTCGAAATTAGGAGAGATGGTCTTCACAAGAAGAGGTATCTCTGGACCATTGGTGCTTACGGCATCTGCGATTGTTGGAAAGAGTCTTGAAGAGGACGGAAGATTAGCAGCTTCTATTGATTTTAAACCTGCGATTTCGGAACAGGAACTAGAAAAGCGTCTTCTTAGGGAAGTAGATAAGAATCTGAATCGGGACTTGTCGAATCTGATGGTGTCGCTTCTGCCTTCCCGTATGGCCGAAGTCTTCCTTGAGAAAATGGGCATCCCTAAGAATCTGAAAGCACATGACCTGACCAAGGAGATGCGTAAGACAATCGTGAACGGTCTAAAAGCGTATCCGATTGAAATCATCGGTACAGAAGGCTTCAAGCAAGCCGTTGTTACGCAGGGTGGTGTCTCTGTAAAAGAGATTTCGCCGAATTCTATGGAAGCAAAGAAAATCAAAGGATTGTATTTCGCAGGTGAAGTACTTGATGTCGACGGATTCACCGGCGGTTTTAATCTGCAGCTGGCTTTTTCCACCGGTCATCTCGCCGGTTATTCTGCTGCAAATGAAGTAATGGAGGATAAGTAATGCGTTTTATGAATGTTGCAATTGATGGACCTGCAGGTGCTGGAAAGAGTACCATCGCAAAAGCCTGTGCAAAGGAATTAGGATATATCTATGTAGATACAGGCGCTATGTATCGTGGCATTGCACTCTATATGGTAGATCATAAGATTAGGCCTACGGATATCGAAGCAGTAAAACAGGCCCTTTTGGACGTGAATGTTACTCTTCGTTATGAAGACGGGAAACAGCTTCTCATCGTGAATGGTCAGGATGTATCTGACCGTATACGCACCCCGGAAGTCAGTGCTGCAGCGTCCCTTTTCAGTGCGATTCCTGAAGTAAGAAAGGCTCTGCTTGATCTTCAGCATGATATTGCAGAGAAGAACAATGTGCTGATGGATGGAAGAGATATCGGAACCGTGATTCTTCCCCAGGCCCAGGTTAAGATCTACCTGGACGCAAGCCCTGAGATCCGTGGCAAGAGAAGATATGATGAACTCGTTTTAAAGGGCGAATCCGTTGTTCTCGAAGATATTATTGAAGATGTTAAGCAGCGTGATTATCAGGATATGCACCGCGAAACCTCGCCTCTTAAGAAGGCAGATGATGCTATTGTTGTAGATTCTTCTTATATGACGATTGAAGAAGTACAGAACAAGATTGTAAGTCTTGTTCGTGAGAAGGAGAATGCATGAATGTAATTCTTGCAAAGAGCGCCGGTTTTTGCTTTGGCGTAAAGAGAGCACTTGAGACAGTGGATGCCCAGGTCGAAAAGGGTAAGAAACCTATCTACACCTATGGCCCCATCATTCATAATGAGATTGTTGTAAGCGATCTCGAAGAGAAGGGCGTTCATGTGCTGCCGGAAGATGAGCCGCTGGTCACGGGCTCCTTCGGTACGGTAGTGATCCGTTCTCATGGTGTTTCCAGAAATGTAAAGCAGTCGATCGAAGACTCTGGCTATGCTCTTGTAGATGCCACTTGTCCTTTTGTACTTAAGATACATAAGGTCGTGGAAGAGTACGGAAAAGAAGGATATTTTATTCTGATTACCGGAGATGAAAGCCATCCGGAGGTCCAGGGAATTATCGGCTGGATTCCCGAAGGTACTTCTTATGCAGTAATATCGTCAGAGGAAGAGGCAAAGAATTTTTCTCTGGAAGAAAAAAAGAAGATCTGTATGGTTTCCCAAACGACCTTTCAATACAATAAATTTGAAGAATTAGTTGAAATCATAACACAAAAAGGTTATGATGTATTTTGTTTGAATACGATCTGCAGTGCGACGGAAGAGCGCCAGAAGGAAGCAGCCTCCATTGCAGGTAAAGTTGATGTGATGATCGTAATAGGCGGTAAACATAGTTCTAATTCACAAAAGCTCTATGAGATTTGTAAGAAGAGGAATCCCCAGACCTATTTCATACAATCTCGGCATGATCTTGATCTGTCTGTACTGCAATCCATTAACACCGTAGGCATAACAGCAGGGGCATCCACCCCACAAAAAATTATTCAGGAGGTTCAGGAAACATGCCAGAACAGGAACAGAGCTTTGAGGAGATGCTGAACGCATCATTCAAGACAATTCATAATGGGGAAGTTGTAGAGGGTACCGTAATTGCGGTTAAGCCCGACGAAATCGATCTTAATATCGGTTTCAAGTCAGATGGTATTATTACCAGATCTGAGTATTCCGATGATAACAATCTCGATCTTACTACCGTTGCTCATGTCGATGATAAGATGGAAGCAATTGTTATCAAGGTAAACGATCAAGATAACATGGTTCTTCTTTCTTACAAGAGACTTGCTCAGGAGAAGGGTAACGAAAAGCTTAGAGAAGCTTTCGAAAATCATGAAGTACTTACCGGTAAGGTTGTACGTGTACTGAACGGCGGTCTTTCCGTTGTTGTTGATGAAGCACGTGTATTCGTACCGGCATCTCTTGTAGCTGATACTTACGTTAAGGATCTTCATCAGTATGATGGACAGGAGATCCAGTTCGTTATTACCGAGTTCAATCCTCGCAAGAGAAGAATTATCGGTGATAGAAAGCAGCTCCTTGTTGCTAAGAAGGAAGAAGTTCAGAAGGAATTCTTCGATAACATCCATGTTGGTGATATCATCGAAGGAACCATCAAGAACGTTACTGATTTCGGTGCTTTCGTTGATCTTGGCGGAGTTGACGGTCTTCTTCACATCTCTGAGATGTCCTGGGGCCATGTTGATAATCCTAAGAAGCTTTATCATGTTGATGATAAGGTTAAGGTATTCATCAAGAACATCAACGGCAAGAAGATTGCTCTTTCCTGCAAGTTTGATGATGCTAACCCTTGGAATGGTGCATCCGAGAAGTATGCAGTTGGCACTATCGTTAGCGGTCGTGTTGCACGTATGACTGACTTTGGTGCATTCATCGAGCTTGAGCCGGGCATTGATGCTCTGCTTCATGTTTCTCAGATCTCCAAGGATCATGTAGATAAGCCTTCCGATGTTCTTCAGAAGGATCAGGAAGTTACCGCTGTTGTTGTTGAGCTTCGTGAGAACGAGCACAAGATCTCTCTTTCCATCAAGGCTATGGAAGAGGGCAATGACGAGAACGCTGATAACGCTGATGTAAACGCTTCGAACGACAAGGCTGACGAAGAGTAATTTCTCATAAGTCATTTGACTCCTTCGGACCTTCGGGCCCGAGGGAGTTTTTTGTTTTTATCATTTTTTAAGGTTTATCATTTTTTAAGATTTTACGCGTTTATGTCTTCAGGATTATGTGTTAGAGTAGTACTCATAATGCACATGGTTTATGTGTGACAGACAGAAAAGAGGACGCAACATGGAACATTACGAAGAATTTAAAACCAAGGTATATCAGATGACGACAATCGATCTGTCTGCATATAAAGAAAAACAGATGAAACGTAGAATTGATTCCCTGGTTACCAGAAATAAATGCGATTCCTACGATGCTTATGTTAAGCTTTTGACTTCAGACAAGAAGGTATTTGATGAGTTCGTCAACTTCCTTACGATTAATGTCTCTGAATTCTACCGTAATCCGGATCAGTGGGAACTCTTAGATAAGACATTCTTCCCGGAGCTGATTTCCCGTTTTGGTAATAATCTGAAAATATGGAGTGCTGCATGTTCTACCGGAGATGAACCTTATTCCCTGGTTATGGCACTCTCAAGACATCTGCCTCTTTCTAATATAAGGATCATGGCAACAGATATTGATAAACAGGTTCTTGCACAGGCTAAGGCTGGTTTATATTCTGAAAAGAGTATTGCTAATGTACCTGATGATCTGAAGAGGAAGTTTTTTACTCAGGTTGGACAGTCTTATCAGATCTCTGAGGAAGTAAAGCGTTGTGTTACCTTTAAGGAAGGCAACCTCTTAAAAGATGCTTATCCCAAAGATTGTCATCTGATCGTCTGCAGAAACGTTCTCATCTATTTCACAGATGAAGCAAAGAACGATATCTATGCCAAGTTTAATGCGGCACTTGCTAAAGAAGGTCTGCTCTTCATCGGCAGTACCGAGCAGGTTATGGGTTATAGGGATCTTGGTTACAGTAGAAGAACACCTTTCTTCTACCAGAAAGCTCAGTAATTCATATTATTAGATATGCAAAAGACCAGATACGTGAGTATCTGGTCTTTTGCATGTCAAATAGTCCACGCTTCTTAGCGCGATGTTTGATTTGGATTGTGCTATAGGCGTTTACTATATGGATGAATTTTTATTCTGAGGTGATAGGGAGAGTAGATATAATCGTAAGAATTCCCTGAGGCTTTGATCAGTAACTTCATCAAACTTAATATATTCTCCTTCTTTTTCAATTCCCTGGTAGAAATGGGGGAGAGTAGAGCTGATCATCTGGAATTCTGTTTTGCTCTTTTTGCGATAGTTTAGGATCGAGTCTGGTACACGTATCGCCTGCCCCTTACTGTCCTGATAGCATTCGTCTTTTTTTGCTTTGCGATAGCGATCTTTGGGAAGAGATTCCGCAAGAATTTTAGGGATGATTCGTTGTTCCATCAGAAGATAGACATAGTCTTTGGGATTGGGATAATAGTATCGAAGAGATACTTCTTCCAGAGAGAGGATTCCTTTCATTCTTGAATCTGTAAGCTGCAGGTAGAAACCATCTTCCCGATATCGGATACAGGATGGAAGCCTTGTATTAAGAGCTCCGGTAAAGAGTACTTCCTTTTGCCCCTCATCCTGCATAATCTTAAGCGAAGCAAGTCTTTCGGGTAAGTCGAGATATTCTTCCAGATTTAAGAGGGAAGGCAATCCCTCGACATCTTCTCTGTTATGAAGCAGAAGATCATCTAAGCCTTCCATATGATTCTGCAGAAGATGCTGATAGACCTCTATTAATTCTCCGCCGTTGCAGACGTCTTCTCGTGGCAGGTTAAGAAGTTCCTGTAACATAACCTGACGCATTCCACCGAGAGAGAATAACTTGCGATAAGGACGATATGCCTGAAGAAGATCGAATTGATTCTCATAATCTATCTTGTCTTTTATATTATATTTCTTGATTCTATATCTGAGGAAAGGAAGATCGAACATCTTGCCATTGAAAGTAATGATTCTGTCATCAGGTTCATAATCTTCAAGGAAAGCCTGTAACATACTTCCTTCATCAGAAGAAGTTTCAGCAAAGTATTGGGTTACTTTAATCGTTGAATTTTCTCTGTCAACGAAACCTAGACCGATGAGGTAGATGGATGCATTTCTGGGAGAGAGGCCTGTGGTTTCAATATCCAAAAAGACATCTTTTTTCGAGAGGGCAAGTTTTGCCTTTTCGTTCAATTCAATTTTCTTTAAGTCGTAGTCGATTTTCTTCATTCAAGGACCCTTTCGATATGACTCATTATAGAGAAAGAACTGATGCAAATCAAAGAATTGCAAAGAGAATATAAGAACTTTACTTAATATGTGGTATAGTATTAAATGGTTTTTTGAACAAAACTGAAGGAGTATTATGTTTGTCTTTTGCTTGGTTTTATATATTCTCTGTGGAGATTCTGCCAGATCAGGTTTCGAAAATGACATCAAAAGAAATTCGACAAGTATCGCGTAAGAAGAGGAATGCTCTATCAGAAGAGGATAGAGCTTGGAAGAATCTTTGTATTATGAAGAATCTTCGTTCTCTTTCCATCCTGAATTGTTATTCATCATTCCTTTGTTTCTATCCAATAGGTTCAGAAGTGAACATTCTGCCTTTCTATGAGGAACTCTTATCGAATGGGAAAGCCTTATATTTTCCGAAGACAGACCTCCTTAAGCACGAGTTGAGCTTTATTCGTATTCGTGATTTCTCGGAATTTGAAGCAGGTACTATGAATATTCCGGAACCGACAGGAGATGATATATGGGATCCTGCCTGTAAAACCTTGTCATTTACACCAGGGCTTGCTTTTGATTGGGCAGGTCACCGAATTGGCTATGGTGGTGGATTCTATGACCGTTTTTTTACTGCACATAAGGAAATCCTTCGTATGGCACTTGCATACGAGTTACAGATAGAAAAGGAAATCCCTGCGGAAGCCTGGGATCAGCCTATGGACTATATCATTAGTGACAAGAAGATACGTAAGACTCTGAAGGGAGACTTTAGACATGAATGAAATCGAAGTGATGGAATTTCTTACGAATATCGGTAAAGCTGCAAAAGAAGCATCGATGACGGTTTCGCATCTGGGACAACTGAAGAAAAATAAGGTTTTAGTCGATGCTGCAAATCTGCTTCGTAAGTATACCGACGATATTCTCTCCGCTAATGCCCAAGATCTTCAGAAGGCAAAAGAAGAGAATATGCCGGAAGGACTTCAGGATCGTCTGAAACTGACAGCTGAGCGAATCGATGCTATGGCGGCTGGATTGGAAGAGATAGCACTGCTTCCGGATCCCATTGGAAATGTCGATAAGATGTGGAAGAGACCGAATGGGCTTACTATTGGTCAGAAAAGGGTACCGCTTGGTGTCGTAGGTGTAATCTATGAAGCCAGACCCAATGTCACCAGTGATGTTTTCGGCCTTTGCTTTAAGACAGGTAATGTTGTGATCTTAAAGGGTGGCAGCGCAGCGCTTCATTCGAATGATGAGATTACAAAGGTTTTAAAGCTTGCTTTAGAGGAAAATGCTCTGAATCCGAACGCAGTTCAGCTGATCGGTGAATCGGATCGTTCTTTTACGACCCAGTTCATGAAGATGAATGATTATATCGATGTACTGATCCCTCGTGGTGGTGCAGGTCTCATTCGTTCCGTGGTTGATCATGCTACCATTCCCGTTATTGAAACGGGTACTGGTAATTGCCACATCTATGTGGATGAGGATGCTGATCTTCTGATGGCAGTTAATATCATCGAGAATGCCAAGACACAGAGAATTGGTGTATGTAATGCTTGTGAATCTCTTGTGATTCATGAGAAGGTCCTTGCAAAGTTCATGCCACTCTTAGAAGAGCGTTTAAGCAAACATCATGTTGAAATTCGTGCGGACAAGGAAGCTGCTAAGTATCTTAAGTCCTGTACCGATGTAAGCGAGGAGGATTTCTACAAGGAATACCTGGATTACATTATCTCAGTAAAAACAGTTCAGGATATTGATGAAGCAATACGCCATATTAATCTTCATAATACCGGTCATTCGGAAGCTATCATTACCAATAATTATAGCAATTCTGAGAAGTTTCTTGAAGAAATCGATGCAGCTTGTGTTTACGTGAATGCGTCCACTCGTTTTACGGATGGAAATGAATTTGGTTTTGGTGCCGAGATTGGCATCAGTACCCAGAAATTACATGCCAGAGGTCCTATGGGACTTCAGGCACTGACTACAACGAAATATATTATTTATGGAAATGGACAGATACGTGAGTAAAACAAAAGAATGGGAAGAGATCCCTACCAATGAACCAGATCGTCAGAGATATTTCATCAATGAGGATCGCAAACTTCTGATGTTGAAAGAAGCAGATCTTGGAAGAAAGCTTACTTTCCACGTGACAACCTTCGGTTGCCAGATGAATGCAAGAGATTCGGAGAAACTTCGTGGCATCCTTGAAGAGATCGGATATATTCCTTCTGAATCCGAAGATTGTGATCTTGTCATCTATAATACCTGTACCGTTCGTGAGAATGCAGATAATCGTGTCTACGGCCGACTCGGTATCCTTCATGGATATAAGAAAAAGAATCCTGGTATGAAGATTGCAGTCTGTGGCTGTATGATCCAGGAAGAACATGTTGTAAACAGGATTCGTGAGAGTTATCGCTTTGTTGATCTCTTATTCGGAACTCATAATGTATATCAGTTAGCAGAACTGCTTCATGAGTCCTTCATGAAGGAAGGTATGACCATTCATGTCTTAGATAAAGCTGAGAAGATAGTTGAAGACTTGCCCCAGGTTAGAACCTATCCCTTCAAGGCTGGTGTTAATATCATGTATGGATGTAATAATTTCTGTTCTTATTGCATCGTTCCCTATGTACGTGGAAGAGAGAGATCCAGAACTCCGCAGGCAATCTTAAGGGAGATCGAGAAACAGGTAGAAGATGGTGTTGTAGAAGTAATGCTTCTCGGCCAGAATGTTAATTCCTATGGTAAGGGCCTTGAAAATCCCATCTCCTTTGCAGAATTATTACTTGAGATTGATAAGATCCCTGGTCTTGAGCGAATTCGTTTCATGACCTCTCACCCCAAGGATCTGTCGCAGGAACTGATTGATGCGATCGCTAAGAGCAAGCATGTTTGTCATCACATCCATCTGCCTCTGCAGTCGGGTTCTTCCAGACTTCTTAAGGATATGAACCGTCATTATGATAAAGAAGCCTATCTGGATCTGGTTAGAAGAATTCGTGAAGCAATTCCAGATGTTGCGCTTACCACGGATATTATCGTAGGATATCCTGGTGAAACAGATGAAGATTTTGAAGAAACCATGGATGTTGTGAAGCAGGTTGGCTTTGATTCTGCCTTTACTTTCGAATATTCCAGACGATCCGGTACACCGGCAGCAACGCGTCCGGATCAGGTGGCTCAGGAAGTGGTTACCGAACGCTTTAACCGTCTTCTGAAGCAGGTTCAGGAAGATGGACGTAATCGTGCCAAGGCATTAGAGGGCCAGACACGTACGGTGCTGGTAGAAGAAGTGAACAGAGAGGATGATAGCCTTGTAAGTGGTCGTATGGAGAATAATTCTGTCGTCCATTTCAAGGGAACTTCTGATCTGATTGGCAAGATTGTACCTGTTCATCTGACTTCCTGTAAGGGATTCTATTATCTGGGAGAGATTGCAAATTGATAGCTTATATTACTGGTAGCATTGTAAAAAAGGATCCGGATCATATCATCCTGGATCACAATGGCATGGGATATCTGATCTATATGGGCGAGAGAAGTATGAATTATCTGCCTATGAACGAGAAGAATACCAGAATCTATACCTATATGAACGTAAAAGAAGATGCCATCGATCTCTATGGCTTTCACGATGAGTCTGATCGGGAATTCTTCCAGCTTCTTTTGTCAGTTACGGGCGTAGGGCCTAAAAGTGCTCTTGCTGCACTGGGCATGTATTCTGCTTCCGAAATCGGTTATGCGATTATTGGTGAAGATGAGAAGGCCTTAAAGAAAATTCCCGGTATCGGACAAAAGGCTGCAAAACAAATGATTTTGGATCTTAAGTCTAAGATTGATACGGGAGCTCTGGTAGAAAACAGTCTGAAAGGTGATGAATCTTCTCTGAATCAGGTCGGAAATGAGAGCCCTGATCTTACAGATGCCATGTTGGCTATGAATTCGCTGGGATATTCCAATGCAGATCTTATGCGGGCTCTGTCCCGTATCGAGGATAAATCAGATCGTAGTACCCAGGAATGGATGACTCTCATTCTCAAGAATATTGACTAAATTAAGGAAGATCTATGGAACAAAGACGTGTGATCTCTACTGAGGTTCGACAGGAAGAAGAAAAATTCGAGAATTCACTTCGTCCCCAGTCTCTGAAAGAGTATATCGGTCAGGAAAAGATCAAAAAGAATATGGAGATCTATATCAAGGCAGCAAAGGAACGTAATGAGTCCTTAGATCACTGCCTCTTTTATGGACCTCCCGGACTCGGTAAAACAACCCTTGCCGGAATTATTGCCAATGAGATGGGCGTCCACATGAAGGTAACAAGTGGTCCTGCAATTCAGAAACCAGGTGAAATCGCAGCCATTCTCAATAATCTTCAGGAGGGGGACCTCCTTTTCGTTGATGAAATTCATCGTCTTAATCGTCAGGTAGAAGAAGTTCTCTATCCGGCGATGGAAGATTATGCTATCGATATTGTTATTGGAAAGGGAGCAAGTGCAAAATCCATCCGTTTCCAGTTGCCCCATTTTACCCTGGTTGGTGCCACGACAAGAGCAGGTCTGCTTTCTGCTCCACTGAGAGACCGATTTGGTGTCATTGGACACCTGGAGTTCTATGAACCCGAAGAATTAAAGACGATCATTATTCATTCTGCACACAAATTAGGTGTAAGCATTGATGATGAAGGTGCTTTAGAACTTGCAAGTAGATCCAGGGGTACACCCCGTCTTGCAAATCGTCTCTTAAAGCGTGTAAGAGATTATGCCCAGGTAAAATATGATGGAACCATAACAGGACCGGTTGCTGCTGAAGGACTTGAACTTCTCGAAGTAGACAGTCTTGGTCTCGATCTTACGGATCGTAATATCATTCTTACCATTATCGAGAAATTTGGTGGCGGTCCTGTTGGACTGGATACGCTGGCGGCTTCCCTGGGGGAAGACAGTGGCACCCTGGAAGAAGTGTATGAGCCTTATCTGGTGAAAAATGGTCTCATCAACCGTACACCCAAAGGAAGAATCGCAACAGCTTTGGCTTATGAACATTTTCATATTTCAAAATAAGCAAAAATAATGGTATAATAAATGTTATCTATGAAAACCTTGGGGGATTAACTTTACTATGTCTGCAAAAAAGAGCGTTAATGTCGTAATCGGCAATCATATGTATAACCTGAGCGGCTACGAAGAGAAGGAATATCTCGAGAAAGTCGCATCCTATATTAACCAGAAGATCGATGAAGTACAGGAGCTGCAGTATTATAAGCAACTGAATACAGATATGAAGACCGTCCTTCTGGAACTGAATATTGCAGATGATTACTTCAAGGCTAGAGATCGCGTCATGTCCATGGAAGCAGAGATGAAGCAGAAGGATCAGGAGATTTATAACCTGAAACATGAACTTGTATCTTTGCAGGTCAAGGATAATGAGATGGAGAATCAGTTGCGGGATCTTGAAGATGAGAATCGTGATCTGAAACTGACAAAATCAAAACTGGAAGCTTCTCTGGAAGATGCCCTTCTTGGTGGAATCGGAACTGGTGACCAGAAGTAAGGATATGTATTGGGGCAGTCATCTGCCCCTTTTTTGATGTAAGGAATATGAATGAATCATAATAGCTTAGAGCTTTTGGCACCTGCCGGCGATCTGAAAACCTTAAAAACAGTTATTTCTGCTGGAGCGGATGCTGTCTATTTTGGTGGAGATCTCTTCGGAGCACGTGCTTTTGCTCACAATTTTTCTTATGAAGATGCCGAGGAGGGCATTCGATATGCCCATCTCTTTGGTAAGAAAACCTACCTTACGGTGAATACTCTTCTGAAGAATACTGAGATCGAACGAGAACTTTACGAATATCTTAGACATTATGATGATTTCGGTCTGGATGCTGTTCTTGTACAGGATCTTGGTGTTTTAGATATGATTCGGGATTGCTTTCCGAATATTGATCTTCATGCGAGTACCCAGATGTCTGTTTCAACAAAATATGGTGCTAAATACCTGAAGACGTTAGGGGTAAAACGTGTAGTAGCAGCCAGAGAGCTGAGCCTTAGGGAACTACATTCCCTTCATTTCGATGCGAACATGGAAGTGGAGGCATTCCTGCATGGAGCGCTTTGCGTGTCCTATTCCGGACAATGCTATATGAGTAGTATCTTAGGCGGCCGTTCCGGTAACCGTGGCCGTTGCGCGCAGCCCTGCAGACTTCCTTATTCTGTCTCTGGTAAAGAAGCTTTCTATCTCTCGCCCAAAGATATGTCCGGTCTGCATCGTATACCAGATCTTGCTGAAAATGGAGTTTTCTCTTATAAGATCGAAGGCAGAATGAAATCCACTGCCTATGCTGATGCAGTTACCTCTCTTTATCGTAAATATATGGACCTATATTTGGAAGAGGGAAGAAGTGGATATAAGGTGTCTAAGGAAGATGATGAACTTCTTCTTCGCTCCGGCAGTCGTACCGGCTTTACTTCTCTTTACCTCGATTTCCATAATGGACCAGAGATGATGGCCTTCCATGATTCGAGTCATTCTGCTGATCTTAACAGTATTAAGCTGCATGAAGAGAAAAAGTTACCCATTACGGCAAGGGTATCTGCTTTTGTAGATCAGCCGCTTAATATGACCATTCAGGATCTGGATGGGAATGTCTTATCGTCTGTCGAAGGAGCACCTTGCCTTCGAGCAAAGAACCATCCGACGGATGAAGAAGCCATTCGAAAACAGATTATGAAAACCGGTAATACCGATTTTATCCTGGACAAGGTTTTGGTCTATACGGATCAGAATGCATTCCTTCCGCTATCACAATTGAATCAGTTACGACGCGATGCCATTGATGGAGCAATCGCTTATTTCCTTCCCAAGGAAGATCGGGTGTCTCTCCCCTATCGTCCGGTAGAGAAGATCTCTGCTTTGTCTGATGGAAAGCAGACGATAGAGTTTCATGTTCTTGAAGCAAAGCAGGGCGAGGCCATCTTAAACTGTCTTACAGAAGATTCTGTCTTCGATTCGTATGAGATCCGTCTTTGCCTGCCTGCCGATGCACTTATGGATGATGCAAAATGGGAAAATCTAGAGAAGCGTTTGGATCAGCTCCACATTTCCATAATGTACTGTCTTCCTGCCGTGGCTCGTAAGAAGAACCTGGAGCACATGGCAGATGCGGTTCGTACCATTGGTGATAAAGCCTTATATGAGGCCTCCTCCGTGGATGGAATCGGCTTTTTGCTTGCCATGGGAATTTCTGCAGATCATATTCGTCCGGGACAGAGACTTTATGCCTGGAATGATCGTAGTTCTAAATTCTATGAGAAGGAAGGCTTCCTTGGCAATACAGTGCCTTATGAGCTGAATCGCAAGGAACTTATGCACAGGGATAATGCCGCGTCCATATTATCTCTCTATGAGTATCTTCCCATGATGATCATGGCAAACTGTACCCATAAGAACACAGTGGGATGCGACCATAAGACCGGAATTACAAGGATTAAGGATCGAAAAGGAATTGAGTTTTACGTTCGTAACGACTGTTCTATATGCATGAATACCATCTATAACAGCCTCCCCTTTTCTTTACTTTCCGTAAAGAATGAATTTGAGTCTCTTCATATGGCAGGATATCTGTTATCCTTTACTATAGAGAATGTTGATGAGATAAAGAGAATTATGAAAAATCTGATTTCCTGTCTGAAGGGAGAGAAGGTAGAACAGAATGACTTTACTTACGGTCATTTCCATAGAGGAGTTGATTAATTGATACATCTGATTACATTGTCTTCGCGCATTACATTACTGATCTTTATGGCACTCTATACAATGATTGCCTTTATTGCTCTGCGCAGAAAAACTTCGAAGAAGAGAAGAGCAAGACTCTATATTTATCAGAATTTTCTGATGTTTCTTCTGATAGCTGACGCAAATGTAGTGCTATTCGCTAATTCGCAGGATTTCCGCTACCTTCTTGCACTCGTAATGGAGGTAGCGCTTATGTTCTCGATTCTTATGCTTTACAATCAGATCTATCCGGAAGTAGAACGTAGTCTGGTCAATTTCCTGACTGTATTACTTAGTATCGGACTGATTATCATGTCAAGACTATCGCTGGACCGTTTTATGCATCAGTATCTGATTGCCCTGCTTGGACTCGGCATCTCAATCGGTATCCCTGCGATTATCAGAAAGTTCCCCAATTTAGATCAGCTGGTCTGGGGATATGCAGGAATTGGTATTGTACTTCTTGCTATCGTATTTTTGATTGGAACAAGAGAGTATGGTGCAAAATTATCGATCAGTCTTGCAGGCTTTTCGTTCCAGCCAACCGAGTTCGTAAAGATTAGTTTTGTCCTTTATTTTGCAGCTGCTTTATCGAGACTGAAAAAGACGGATTCCCCAGTGAAATTGCTGGTAATCCTTGGCATTGCATGTCTTCATCTCTTGATCCTGGCAGTCTCGAAGGATTTGGGAGCGGCATCCATATTCTTTGTTGTTATGGTTGGCATTCTCTATGCCTGGTCCGGAAATCTTCTGATTCTGATTGGTGGATTTGGAATGATTGGCGTAGGCCTTGTCTTGCTTTCCACGGTCTTTGCTCATGTATCTGACCGACTGATGGCTTGGCTTCATCCACTCAAGTATGTGGAAGACCAGGGATATCAGGTTTCCCAGAGCCTCTTTGCCATAGCTGGTGGTAGTTGGTTTGGCTCTGGTCTATTGCAGGGCATGCCGGAGAAGATTCCAGTGGTTGCAAAGGATTTCGTATTTGCTGCAATTAGTGAGGAACTCGGTGCATTGTTTGCCATCTGTCTGCTTTTCCTCTGTATTTCCTGCTTTATTATGATGATGAATGTGGCAATGAAGGTTCGTAGGCCCTTCTTCAAGCTGACTGCGGTTGGCCTTGGTACGGCTTATGGATTTCAGTTACTGCTCTCGGTGGGAGGCGTCATTCGCTTCATTCCATCCACCGGTGTAACTTTCCCGCTTATCTCTTATGGCGGTAGTTCATTGATTTCTTCTATGATTCTGTTTTCCATTATTGAAGGAATCTATCTTGTAGAAGGGGAGGATCGTAGAAGTGAAGAAGCCTAAGAAGAATTCCAATCGATCGATTTCCCTCTTTACTTATGTCTTTTTCCTTTTGTTCTTGGGAATGATTGGATATTATGTGTATTTCCTCTATGCAGACAGTGAGACTTTTGCTTCGAATTCTCACAATCCCAGATTGCAGGATAGTTCAGCTAATGTTATTCGTGGAAGTATTGAGTCTTCCAATGGTAAGGTCTTAGCCAGCACGGAGACAGCCGAAGATGGTACAGAACTAAGAGATTATCCCTATGGCAGAGTTTTTGCTCATATTATTGGTTATTCTACAAATGGTATGGGAGGCCTGGAGAGAACAGAGAATGATCTTTTACTTACTTCCCATGCAGATGTTAAAGATCAGGTGAAGAATGAACTGAAGAAGGAGAAAAGCCCTGGTGATACCGTTGTTACCACGCTTGATACAGATCTGCAGGAAGCAGTCTATAACGCAATGCAGGACAAGCAGGGAGCATTTATAGCAATGGATCCGGATACGGGCGCTATTCTTGCATCTGTGTCCAAACCGGATTTCAATCCCAATACGATCTCTGACGACTGGTCCCATATCGTATCCGATGATAATGATAGTTCCGTACTTGTAAATCGTGCTATCCAGGGAAAATATGCTCCTGGTTCCACTTTTAAGATCGTGACAGCACTCGAATACTTAAGAGAGGGGGGAAGCCTGGAGGATAACTTCTCCTGTTCCGGATCTATCGAGAGAGATGGATATACCGCCCATTGCTTCAATAACAAAGCGCATGGAAATCAGTCTCTTCTCAAGGCCTTTGGTAATTCCTGTAATGTCGCATTTTCCACCATTGGACTTGAACTTGATATCTCGAAATATCGCGATACGGCCCAGGATCTTTTGCTCAATACCGATGTACCAGATCCCTTTGGAACAGCGTCGAATTCATCCTTTGCCCTTATGCCGGGAACCAAGGATTCTACCATTATGGCGACTGCATTTGGTCAGGGACAGACGCTGGTGACGCCCTACAATATGATGCTGATAGCATCTGCCATTGCAAACGATGGCGAACTCATGACACCTTATGTGGTCGAAGAGATCAAAAATGTGGATGGTGTTACGGTTAAGAAGACCAGTGTTAAGTCCTATGGACGCTTAATGACCCCGAATGAGGCAGAGACGCTGACGGAGATGATGCGTTACGTTGTAACGAATGGAACCGGAAAGGCCATCAATCTCGATAACTGTGACGTATACGGAAAAACGGGTACCGCTGAATTCAATGATAACGGCGATTCTCATTCCTGGTTTGTCGGATTCTCCGAAAAGGACGGTAAGAAAGCAGCCTTCGCATGTATTGTAGAAGGAACATCTTCGAATAAAGACCCGAAATCCATGCCTGTCGTTCATCAGTTTTTGAATGCATATTACAAGTAGGCGAAGAAACAGACTCTATGAGATACTTTGATCGATTTCTAATTGGCGAAAACTTAACATTGGATCAGGTTCGAGCCGAGATTTCAAGTCTAAGGAATCAAGAGCCTGTTTCGGATGATCCTTCCGGAATCCTTCATCAGGCAATCCGGGGATTCTTTGAGCGAGTCCGTGTTTTTTTTAGAACTGGTATGACCCGGGCAAAAGAAACGATGCATAGCATCTTGTCCAAGGAAGAAGAGGCGCAAGAGCCGGTAGAAGTATATTATCTTCTGACATCCCCTTCAATCTCTGAACAGCTTGAGATCATTACATCATTTGAGCTTCGTAAACGTAGAGCCTACTATGATGAGGAGACAATCATTGGAATTTCGAACGATCGAAGTGAGATGGATGAGATGGTGCTTGGTCTTACCTATTTCACCATGAAAACCAGTCAACCTGGAGAATTAAAGGAATATGCGATTCAAAATTCCGGAGAGGAGCTTAGTATATGACAGTTCTTCTTTTGATTCTGAAGATTCTTCTGATTCTTCTATTGATCTTTTTATGTCTCATACTATATCTCTTATTTAGTCCCTTTGGTCTGATGTTATCCTTCATGTCTTATGAAGATGTGGAAGGCGATTTATATATTAAGAGTTTCCTTCACTTTATTCAGTTAAGATTTGTACTAACGAAGAAGATTCGTTTCTTAAAGGTAAGCATTTTTTGGGGAATGATTCCTGTCTTTCGGAAGAACTTCTCTGAGGAATCCAATGAAGAGAAGGTAAAAGAGAAAAAGACCAGGAAAAAGTCCAAGCATAAGGAAGCCGAAGAAGAGAAGCTGAAAGGAAAGAGTAGTAAGTCCCGAAGAGATAAAATACTGACGAAAATTGACTATGTCATGTCAAATAGAGGCAAGCGAGGTATAAAAAAGCTGCTTCGTGCGATCAAAGGCATTGTAAAAGGGCTTGCTTTACATTTCTATCAGACCAGGATAAGCTTTGGTCTAAGCGAACCTGACAAAACAGGATTGCTCCTTGGATTCTTATCTATGCTTCCGGTCATCTATGATCAGCAGGTTAGTATTCAGCCGGATTTTCAGACGGATGAGGCATATTTCCGTGGACAGATGAAAGTTCGTGGTCATATAATTTTATGTAAGGTTCTAATAGGGGTAATTCCTTTACTTGGAGACAAAGATATTAAAGAATTGTTTACTTGATTTGGGAGGTAAATAAAATGTCAGAACGTGAAGATTTTAAAACAACTGTAGATTCTCTTCTCAACGGACTCGAGTCCTTTCTTTCTTCGAAAACCGTAGTTGGTGAGCCGATTAAGATTGGTGATATCATCATTCTTCCTCTGGTGAATGTTTCCTTTGGCGTTGGCGCCGGCGTATTTGCCGGAGACAACAATAATAATGGTGGTGGTGGTCTTGGCGGTAAGATGAGTCCCAACGCAGTTATCGTGATCAATGGGGAGGATGCCCGCCTTGTACGTGTGGACAGTCAGACTGGCGTAGATAAGCTGATTGACATGGTACCTGGCATTGTAAATAAGTTCACTACTAAGAAGGATAACTAATTCCCTAAGAGATAAGTGTCTATAATTCTGATGACGAAACACAAAGCCGCGCACGAGAGAGTGCGCGGCTTGTTTAGTGTAAAAAAAGACTGCCCATCGGGCAGTCTCTCTATTTCGTATCAGGCACGCTCAACGTTACCGGAACGAATGCAGGAAGTACACACATAAAGTCTCTTCGGGGTGCCGTTTACTAAACACTTAACAGACTTAACGTTTGATTTCCACATTTTGTTAGATCTTCTATGAGAATGGCTCACTTTGATTCCGAAGTGAGATCCTTTTCCACATACTGCACACTTTGCCATGATTAACACCTCCTCGACTAGATTGAAGGACTTCCAAAAATTATTATTCGGTCACAACAAAAGATATACTATCAAAGCTAAAATCAAATTGCAAGCATTTCTGTAAAAATTAGCGGTTTGTTTTTCGAATTAAAACCATTATAATGGTAAAAGATTATTTAGCAAATCAACGGAGGTCATACAATGCAGGGTGAAATGGAAACTAAACTCGGCAAGGTCCTGATTGACGAAGATGTCATCGCGACATATGCCGGATCCGTAGCTGTAGAATGCTTCGGTATTGTTGGAATGGCTGCCGTCAATGTCAAAGACGGACTTGTCAAATTATTGAAGAAAGATTATCTTTCTCACGGTATCAGTGTAGAAATGGATCAGGATAATGGAATTACTCTTGATTTCCATATTATTGTTGCAAATGGTGTATCTATTAAAACCGTATGCGATAACCTTGTTGAAACTGTTCGATACAAGGTAGAAGAATACACTGGACTTACCGTTAAGAACATTCACATTCACGTCGAAGGCGTACGTGTCATCGACTAAGGAGGAACCCGTGGAAGAAATTAAGAGCATTAATGCAGAACAGCTGTCCTGCATGTTCATTGCCGGCGCGAAAGCACTTGAAGAACAGAAAGACAAGATCAATGAATTAAACGTCTTCCCTGTACCTGATGGTGATACCGGTACCAATATGACAATGACCATTATGTCTGCTGCAAAAGCAGTCGCTGATCTTGGCAATACCCCCGAGATGAAAGATCTTGCAAAAGCAATGTCTTCCGGTTCTCTGCGTGGCGCTCGTGGTAACTCAGGTGTTATCCTTTCCCAGTTATTCCGTGGTTTTACAAAGGTAATTAAGGTTGAGAGCGAACTTACCGTTCCTGTTCTTGCAGAAGCTTGTGATCGTGCCGCTGAGACCGCATATAAGGCTGTTATGAAGCCGAAGGAAGGCACAATCCTTACCGTAGCAAGAAGAGCCGCAGATAAGGCTCTTGAGATGCTAAATGAGACAGATGATGTTCTTGTCTTTATCAAAGCAGTTGTGGATGAGGCAGATGCTGTTCTTCAGCAGACCCCTGAGATGCTTCCTGTATTAAAACAGGCAGGTGTTGTTGATTCCGGTGGAGCAGGTCTTCTCGAAGTCATTCGTGGCGGTTATGACTATATTACCGGTGCGAAGACTTTCGACCTCACGATCTCCTCTGCTTCCCAGGAAGAAGCAGAAGAGGAAGAAGCACCCAAGAAGAATTCTTATGCTTATAGCATGTCCTTCCGTCTAAATATTACGAAGCCTGCAACAGATAAGAGAAGACAGGATTATATGAACTATCTTGTCGCTGTTGGTGATCAGGTAAAGAATGAGATGAAGAGTGATTCCATCTCTACTTCAATGAATACCAATGCTCCCGGTGAAGTTCTTACGAAGGCTTGCGGACTTGGAACTGTATATGACATTGTGATAAATACCAATGTTGCAGAGAAGAGGGAAGATGCTCCGCTTGAAGAGTCTGCTCCTGTTTCTGAAGAAGCACCCGTAGAAACATCTGAGCGTAAGGCAATGGGCTTTGTTACTGTATGTGCAGGTGATGGCCTTGCAGAGATTTTCCGCGGCATTGGTGCGGATTATGTTATCTCTGGTGGACAGACCATGAATCCTTCTACCGATGATATTCTCAATGCTGTTGAGAAAGTGAATGCAGACACTGTTTTCATTCTTCCCAATAACAAGAATATTATTCTGGCTGCAAATCAGGCTGTACATATCTGTGAAGACAAGAAGCTGATCGTTATCCCTACCAAGAGTGTTCCTCAGGGTATTACAGCGCTTATTAACTTCATTCCTGACCAGTCTGCTGAAGAGAATGCAGAGCACATGAATGAAGAGATTCAGAATGTTAAGACCGGTGAGATTACCTTCGCCGTTCGTGATACCGTAATCGATGATCACGAGATCCATATCAATGACCTGATGGGTATCGGTGATTCCGGACTTCTTAGTGTCGGAACCAACATCGAGAACGTATTCCTCGAGATGCTCGAGAAGATGGTTGATGAAGAATCCGCTCTTGTAAGTATCTATGCAGGTGAAGACATTACTGATGAAGATGCAGATAAGATGGCAGAAGTTATCCGTAGCAAGTATCCGGATCTCGAAGTAGAACTTGAAAAGGGTGGCCAGCCCGTATACTATTACGTATTTAGCGTGGAGTAATTATGTACGAATCCGAAGCTCTCACCAGAGTAAAAGGAGTCGGCAAGAAAACTGAACAGTTATTTCAAAATATGGGAGTATATACCTTAGGGGATATACTCTCTTATTTTCCTCGAAATTATGAACGTTATCCTTTGCCGACCACAGAATTAGAAGATAAGACAGGAGAATATATTGCCATCGAAGGCATCTTCTTCACCAAGCCCCTGAGTCGCCATTTCAGAGGCTTAAGTGTGACCTCTGCCAAGTTTACCGGCCATGATGTAGAGCTGGAAGCTGTCTGGTTCCGTATGCCTTATCTTGCAAATTCCATACAGACCCATATGCCTTATGTTCTCTATGGCAGACTAAATAAGAAGGGAACCGGTTTTCGAATCGAACAGCCCAAGCTCTTTGAACCGACAGCATATGTTCGTCTTACGAAAACTCCCCAGCCCATCTACAGTCTGACCAAAGGCCTTTCTAATAAGACCGTATCGAAGGTTTGCAAAGAGGCTCTGAACCTATGCCTTCCGGTTAGTGACAATCTTCCTTCGGAAATAAAGAACGATCGCCACTTACCAGACCGTTCGGCCGCTTTCCGCAGCATTCATTTCCCGGAATCAGAAGAAGATTTAAAGAAGGCTTGCAGAAGATTTACCTATGAAGAATTCTTAGCCTTCTTCCTGGGTCAGACTCTGCATCAGAGACAGGAAGCAAAATACAAGAACCAATTTCAGATTGAGAAAACCAATCTTATGAATCAAGTTAAGGAAAACCTGCCGTTTGCCTTAACCGATGGCCAGGAATCCGCTCTTCGTGATGTCCTTAGGGATTTTCATGAAGAACATGTATCTGAACGCCTGATTCAAGGAGATGTAGGTTCTGGTAAAACGATTCTTGCTTTCCTTTGTATGCTTGCTATGGCTGAGAATGGTTATCAGGCTGCACTTATGGCACCCACTGAAGTCCTTGCAAGTCAGCATCTTTCAACCATTTTGAATCTTATCGAAAAATATAGTCTTCCCTTCCAGGCAGTTCTTCTTACCGGATCTGTCACTGCAAAAGAAAGAAAAAGTATTAATGCTGCAATTGCTTCCGGTGATGCAAAGTTTATTATCGGAACGCATGCTTTGATTCAGGATGCAGTGGAATACCAGAATCTGGGACTGGTCGTTACAGATGAACAGCATCGCTTTGGTGTAAAGCAGAGAATGAGTTTTGCAGAGAAAGGACAGCATCCCTTCTCTCTGGTTATGAGTGCGACACCCATTCCTAGAACGCTTGCTCTGATTCTCTATCAGGGAATGAAGGTATCTGTCATTCGAGATGTACCTTCGACGAGACTGGAAATTAAGACTGCTGTTCTGGAAGAAAAAGACAGGAAAAGTGGCTGGAGATTTATCTATAAAGAGGTTATGGCAGGACATCAGGCCTATATTATCTGTCCTTTGGTTGAAGAAAGTGAGAATTCTGCTGGAGAGAATGTAACGGACTATGCTGAAAACTTCCGCAAGGTAAGTAAGGGTACGATGTCAATCGCTTCACTTCATGGAAGAATGAAAGCAGATGAGAAGAACAGGGTCATGGAAGATTTCGCCGCAGGTAAGATTCAGGTCCTTGTGTCTACGACGGTTGTTGAAGTTGGAGTGAATGTTCCGAATGCAACCGTAATAATGATTGAGAATGCTGATCGATTTGGTCTCTCTCAGCTTCACCAGTTAAGAGGCAGAGTTGGAAGAGGCCAAGATCAGAGCTATTGTATCTTAGTCAATTCTTCTTCTAACGATCGATCGAAGGAGAGACTGAATGTAATAAAAGATCATAACAGTGGTTTTGACATCGCTGAGCGCGACCTCGAGATGAGAGGACCCGGTGATGTGAGTGGTGTTCGCCAGAGTGGAGATCTGCCTTTCATTTTCGCTGATCTCTATACCGATCATGAAGTGATGAATGCAGCTTCTGAGGATGCAAACAGGGTCTTAGACCAGGATCCGGATCTTATCCTTGAAGAAAATGCAGGCCTTAGACGTCTTGCTGAGAATGGTTTAAGTGAGATTTATACGAATCTGTAAATATAGACTCTGATAACTTGAAATTCCGTAAATAATCAATTCCCCTTTCCGTAAATGAAAACGGAAAAGGGGAATTATTTTATTCTTTGATTTCCTTCACTCTAAGAAGTGTTGGATGAATCGTGATGGAATAATTGGTGTAGTAGACAACATATCCAGGAGCGCTTCCTTTGGGCTTTTTAACCTGTTTATCTTCCACATAATCGATTTCTAGTTTGTCATTATCCCGGCCGGAAGAATAGTAACCGGCAACTTCAGCCGCAATCTCATATTCCTCGTCTGGAATCTCTTTGCCATCTTTCTTTAAGATGACATGGGAACCGGGCATCTTCTTGGCATGAAACCAGATATCGTCGCCGTTTGCGGTATGAAAGGTCAGCTGGTCATTCTGGTAATTATTCTTTCCGACCAGAATGTCAAATCCGTTCTCTGTTATGAAGTGAAGAGGACGAGACTTTTCTTCCCTTTTCTTTAACGTTTTGGATTTCTTATGAATGAATCCGGTTTCTTCCATCTCCAGACGGATTCCATCGAGATCTGCAGTGTTTTCTGCCATATCAAGTGAGGTACGGATGGAGAGAAGATGATCAAGAACGGATCTTGTTTCTTCTACAAAACCGGTTAATTCTTCTTTGGTACGCTTGAGCTTCTGATATCTATCGAAGAATTTTTCGGCGTTCTTGATTGCAGG
>Ga0256404_1002823_pt1 | contig 37111 bp, 24 predicted proteins | sample RumenRJG_01DNA_FD_185990 | JGI IMG/M metagenome (GOLD analysis project Ga0256404, IMG submission 185990) | Bovine rumen microbial communities from Lethbridge, Alberta, Canada - RJG_01 | ecosystem: Host-associated > Mammals > Digestive system > Stomach > Rumen | place: Canada: Alberta | collected...
CTTCTCGCTGCCCAGGCGTCTCACCGTCTTCGTCGACATCCTGCCGTCACTCTTGCGGTAGGAGGTCTGGATGTAGAAGCAGCGCGCGTTGCGCGACTTTGTGATGGTCAATTTGTAGTTCATGTCGTCGTATATAGCAAAATATAGCTACAAAGGTACAACGAAAAAACCGCCTGTGCAAGCGGCTTAACCTTATTTAACTGTCAAATACCCGGTAAAAGTTTGGAATTTGCGAAAAAAATTGTACTTTTGCCCAACAAAAAACAATCTTAAAACCTATTTGTTGTTAAACTAAAAACAAGATTCTATGAAGAAAATCCTGACTCTACTGATTGCATGGTTTGCGATGTCCAGTGTGTGCATGGCACAGAATGGATCGTTCACGCTGGGCTACTGCGACGGGCAGCTGGCGACAGTTGCCACTGGTGACCTGTTTAGTAACGAAAAGCATATTTGGGTGCAAAGTGCCGTGTATATCCCAGCCAGTCAAGCCAAGGTGCTGGCCGGAAACCGTATCGAGAAGATTCGTGCCGGTCTTGCTAACAAAATCAATGTCGACTCGCTGCGTGTGTGGATTCGCACCAGCCTTGATGGCGAGGACCTGGTGACGGCAACGATGACCAAGACGTCGACTCCTGCCTTGAACAAGGGATGGAACGAGTTTGTGCTTGAGACCCCCTATGAAATCCCCGAAGACACCGAAGGGTTCTATATTGGGATGTCCTACTACCAGAGAGGCGTGGCAAGGGCCTTGTCTGTCATCCTGAACCCGCAGCCCAACGCGCTGTTTGTCAAGTTTGGCGATACCGACTGGGTCGACCGCAGCGCAACCGGAGCGCTCTGCCTCGAGGCTGAGGTCTATGGCGACAACCTGCCCCAACACGACCTGCAGCTGCAAGCTGTGAAGGCCGACAGATATCTGTCGCTCAAGAAGGGTGAGCTCAATGTCACCGCCACTGTGCGCAATATGGCTGTGGCCACCATCAACAACTTTAAGGCAGTCTGCACAATCGACGGATACGATGAGCCGATGGTGGTCGACATCAACCACCCTATCGCCTACAGGGAGGTTAAGAACTTGACCTTTGTCGTCAAACCCTCGATGATCACCAGCGTACCCGACGGTCCACTCAACCTGTATGTCACACTCACCAACTTGGATGGCAATGATGACGAGAACCCCAGCGACAACTCGGGACAAGTGTCGTTCTTTGTCATAGACAATGTTTTTGTGCGCAACGTGCTGATGGAGAACTTCACTACCGAGCGGTGCCCCAACTGTCCGCCCATGGCCACAATGGTGCACAGGGTGCTAGACCAGCCCGAGTTCAGCAACGTCATCCTGTGGGAGCACCACAGCGGATATTACGAGGATGTACTGACCACTCAGTTTGACCGCGACTACATGTGGTTCTACAACGATGGAGGCAGCACTTATGCTCCGGCAATGATGTATGACCGTTTTGGCGTGACAGCAACAACTCCCGTCGACTTCCCCGAGACGCAGGCCTATCTGGAGAACATGCTCACCGAGCGTCTCGCCGAACCCGCTCTGGTCGACATCAACATCAAAGCCGGCTATCTTGAGGACGGCAAACTCAAAGTCATCGTCACTGGCGAGCGCACGCAAGAGACCTTCACCACGCTCCCTCCCCGCATGACAGTGGCGCTGGTCGAGGACAACATCAACGCTGTCTCTCAGTCGGGCGCCAGTGGGACGTTTATCCACCACAACGTGGGACGCGCCATCAGCTCGGTGTGGGGCGAAGAAATCTTGTGGAACGGCAACAACTACCGCTATGAATGCACCTTTGATGTCGACGAGGCCTGGAACAAGGAGAATCTGGGCATCATCGCCTTTGTCTCGGAGTATAACCCCCGCAACCCGGTGGCTTGCGGCGTGGCCAACACGCGCCTGCTCAAGGCCGACCTGTTCGGTGACATCACCGAGGGCTTGACTGGCGACGTCAATGGTGACGGAGAAGTGGGCATCGATGATGTCAACGCCGTGATCAACATCATGCTTGGCAAGGCCGAGAGCGTTGCTGCTGCCGACCTCAATGGTGATGGCCAGGTGGGCATCGACGATGTCAACGGTGTCATTAACCTGATGCTCGGCAAGTGACACTGACTGCAGGTTGTGCAACCCCTGGTTGCAGCAGCCGCAATGCCTGATGCAAACTCGCGGCGGGACCATGGTCCCGCCGCGAGTCTTATCTCTTGTCAAGCAGTCGAGTTCTGAAATTAACCTGTTGGCAGATTCTAGCGCTTGCTCAACATCAGGTTGATGGCGATGTTGGCGTCGACCACGTCAATGGTGTGGTCGCCGTTGAGGTCGCAATTGCCGCTGTAGTGCTCGGCGCTGTCCTTGCCCAGCAGGATGTTGATGATGATGTTGACATCGGTCACATCGAGTGTCCCGTCGCCATTGATGTCGCCGGGCTTGCTCACGTCGATGGGAGGGAAGTGCAGCACGGGGGTGAGGTCGTCGGTGACATGGGCCAGACTGGTGCCATAGTGGTTGCAGTCGGTCAGGATGCTGTCAAGTGCCTTGCCCAGCATGCTCTCGAGCTGGCTTTGTATCATGGGCACCACGACGAGCCGTGCCAGGAAGTTGAGGTTGGGCAGCAGCTGGTCGACCAGCGTGCCGACCTTGTTGAACATAGCATTGCGCAATCCCTGTACGTTGCGGGTGGGTTCGTTGCCCTGCGCCAAGGCCACCATCAGCCGCTCAATCTCGTCTTTGAAGGCATTGTAGATGGCCTCGGTGGCTTGTTCCTGGGTGAAGTTGACCTCGCCGATATAGCTGCTATACTGGTTGATGGCGGCCATCAGTTCGTCCCACGAGTGGTAGACCACACTCGACACAGTCGACCGCGTGCTGCCCTTGAACCGCTCAAGGGCGTAGGCTTGCAGGTCGGGGATGTCCTGGATATGCTCAAGCTGGCCCGTGCTGATGCCGAACGTGCCGCGGTCGGGCGCAACATCAATCAGGCGGAACTGGCAGGGATAGGTCAGCGGCGAGCCGGTGGTGACCTCGACCAGCGAGTCGGTGCGCGCGTCATTAAACTGCGTGGTGATGTTGCCGATGTGCATGTGGCCTGTGAGCACCAGGCGGATGCCATGGTTGATCAACTCCTGGCGCAGTGTGGCGGCATCGGTCACGGTGGCGTCGCCCACCAGACGGTCCTGGTCGTCAAAGTGCTCGACCAGCTGGTGGTGCATCATCACCATCACCTGCTTGCCCAGACTGCGGCCCTGGTCGGCCTTTGCCAGAATCCAGTTGCGTGTCGACAGGCTGATGCCGTTGGCTTCGATCGAGCGGTTGGCGTCGCGCTGCACCGTCATGTTGTCGTCGACGGCGATGAGCCATAGCCCCGGTATAGGCTCGGCCAAGTAGCTCAGCGAGTTGTTGTCGCGCTCCAGGGCTTGATTATAGCCCATGTCGGCATAGATGGTGGCAAACTCGGTGCTGTTGGGCGTGGGCACCTTGCGTGTGCTCGAGCCATAATAGCCACGGGCCTCGTCGCTGTTCGCGTCGTGGTTGCCGGGAATCACATACACCCCGATGCCGGCCTGGCGCAGCTGCGACAGGTAGGCCGCCATGTCCTGGTGGCTGCGGCGCTCGCCGTCCTTGCTCAGGTCGCCGCTCACCAGCACCGCGGTGGGGCGGATGGCCAGGATGGTGTCGACCATCGCCTGCATGATGGGGGCACTGAGGTCAAACATCTTGTTGTTGCTGTTCACGGCGTCGGTGTAGGGCTGCCCGGGATTGACTACCAGTGCCGGGCTGAGCAGGTGCGGGTCGGTAAAGACTAACAGGCGTTCTTGCGCTTGCACTGTCAGTGGCAGCATCATCATGAGCAGCAGGGTGCAGAGCGTGAGAGAATGTATATACTTCATAACAAAATTTTTTTTGCAAAGGTAGGCCATTAATTGCATATATTCAGTCAACAATCGCACACAAAAATAAGAATTTAGTCGCATGAAACATTAAAAGCATAATTTTCACTTTTCAATTCTCAATAAAATTAACTACTTTTGCACTGTGGAATGGATAAACGACATATTGTTTAGTCACACGGCGGTGCAGGCGGTGATTGTGCTGTCGGCGCTGTGTGCGTGCGGGCTGGCCCTGGGCAAGGTCAAGCTGTGGGGCATCTCGCTGGGGGTGACCTTTGTCTTCTTCTTGGGCATCCTGGCTGGCTCGATGGGCATCAGCATCGACCAGCAGATGCTGCACTATGCCCAGGACTTTGGGCTGGTGCTCTTTGTCTATGCGCTGGGGGTGCAGGTGGGGCCAGGATTCTTCAACTCGTTGCACCACAGTGGTGTCCGTCACAACATGCTGGCACTGGCCGTGGTGCTGCTGGGCACAGCGATGACGCTGGTCCTGCCCTGGGCTTGCGGCATCCACCTGACCGACGCGGTGGGCATACTGTGCGGCGCCACCACCAACACGCCGGCGTTGGGTGCTGCCCAGCAGACGTTGAGCCAGCTGGGGTTGCCTGTGAGCGGAGCGGCACTGGCGTGTGCCGTCACCTATCCGCTGGGCGTGGTGGGTGTCATCCTGGCGCTGGCGGCGATGCGACGTGTGCTGGTGCGGGCTACCGACATGGTGCCACACGACGATGAGGAGGCCGACTCGACCTTCATCGCGGCCTATCAGGTGCACAACCCGGGCATCTTCGGCAAGCGCGTGGGCGAGGTGGCTGGTGGCGCGCATGTGCGGTTTGTCATCTCCAGACTGTGGCGCGACGGCAAGGTCAGCATTCCGGCATCCGACACCCTGCTGCAAGAGGGCGACCGACTGCTGGTCATCACCCGCGAGGAGGACGCGCAGATGATGACCATGCTCTTCGGCCAACAGGAGAACACCGACTGGAACAAGGAGGATATCGACTGGGACACCATCGACAGCGAGCTCGTGTCGCGGGCCATCCTGGTCACCAAACCCGAGGTTAACGGCAAGCGGCTGGGCGCACTCAAGCTGCGCAACCACTATGGGGTCAACATCAGCCGCATTGTCCGCAACGGAGTACAGCTGTTGGCCACCCCGGGCATGCACCTGATGGTGGGCGACCGCGTGGTGGTCGTGGGGCAGCAGCAGGCCGTCGACCATGTGGCCGACGCGCTGGGCAATGCCGTGGAGTCGCTCAACGAGCCCAAACTGATTTCGGTGTTTTTCGGCATGACCATCGGCCTGATTCTTGGGTCTATCCCCATCCTCATTCCGGGCATGTCGTCGCCTGTCAAGCTGGGTCTGGCAGGTGGCCCCATCATCGTGGGCATCCTCATGGGCTGCTTCGGGCCTCGCATCCACATGAACTCCTACATCACGCAGAGCGCCAACCTGATGCTGCGCGCCATCGGACTGTCGCTCTATCTGGCCTGCCTGGGGCTGGATGCCGGCAGGGATTTTCTGGCCACAGTCATGCGCCCCGAGGGGCTGCAGTGGATAGCGGCCGGGTTTGTGCTGACCATCGTGCCTGTGCTCGTCATGGGGTGGGTGGCGCTGCGTGTGGCGCGCATCGACTTTGCCACCGTCTGTGGCATCCTCACCGGGGCCATGGCCAACCCCATGGCGCTGAGCTATGCCAACGACACGCTGCCCAACGACCGCGCCTCGGTGGCCTACGCCACGGTCTACCCCCTGAGCATGTTTGCCCGTGTGCTGCTGGCCCAGCTCATCCTATTGGTGTTCTTATAGACTTTAGACTTTAGAACTAACAACTAAAAACTAAGCTTATATGCTGGAAGTTTGTGCCGGAAATTTGGCCAGTGTCCTGGCTGCTGTGCGGGGTGGGGCAGAGCGCATCGAGTTGTGCCAGGCACTGTCGCTCGACGGCCTGACGCCGTCGTTGGGCTTGGTCAGGCATGTGCGTGAGTCTTTCGCGACATTGCGCACTCACGTTCTCATCCGCCCGCGTGAGGGTGACTTTGTCTACACCGCCCGCGAGGTGCAGGTCATGGAGCAGGACATCCTGGCACTGCGCAGCCTGTGCACCGGCTTGGTCTTCGGCGCGCTCACGCCCCGGGGCGATGTCGACCTTCCAGTCATGCAGCGGCTGATGCAGGCGGCGCAAGGCCTGCCGGTGACATTCCACCGCGCCTTTGACCGCTGCCGCGACCCCTTCGCGGCACTGGAGCAGATCATCGATTTGGGTTGCCGGCGCATCCTCACCAGCGGCCAGCAGCCATCGGCCGCACAGGGCATCGACCTGCTGCGCCAGCTGCGCCAGCGTGCCGCCGGCCGCATCATCATCATGCCCGGCGGTGGAGTCACCCCCGACAACGCAGCCGACATCCTGGCCCGCACCGGCTGCACCGAGATTCACGCCAGCTGCTCGGCCGGCACCGGCATCACCGACTCCGACACTGTGCGGCAAATCATTGCGCGACTGTCATGAATCCATATTTGTCCGATAAAATTAAGGTCGTCTCGTTTCTGGCCATCATCGTGGTGTTCTATATCCATGCCAACATCAGCGATGGTGTGGGGCAGACCCTGCTATTGCCCAGCCTGGGACGCAAGTGCATCGCGGGCGTGTTTGGGCCTTGTGCGGTGCCCATGTTCTACGCCATCTCGGGCTTTCTTTACTTCCGTGGCATCAGTCGGGGTGTGAGCGATGTGTTCGGCAAGATGCGGCGGCGTGTGCTGTCGCTGCTCGTCCCCTTTGTCATCGCGGCGATTGTCTATCCGTTGCAGCCGGTGCTCAAGCAGTGGCTGCTGCACTCGGCCGCCGAGCGCGACTACCTCCTGCTGGCGCGCGATGGCGGGTTGCTCTACACGTTGCGGTGCCTGTTTGTCGACAGTGGCACCGGCATGCCTTGGGCCTATCACTTGTGGTTCATGCGCGACTTGCTCATTCTCGTCGTGCTCTCGCCGCTGCTCTATTATCTGCGTCGCGCGATGGGCGGCTGGCTGCTGGTGCCGCTGGTGGCGGTCTATGTGTTGATGCCGCAGGTGCGGTTTCTGTTTGCGGCGATATGGTTTGTCGCGGGCAGTTTTGTCCTGGGCAGGCTGCACGACGTGCCCCGATGGCTGGTGGTGATGTGTGCCGTGCTGTTCTTGTCAATGGCGGTCTATCATCAACTGGTCGACTATGCGGCTTGGCGGTATGTGCAACTGCTCGAGATCTCGTGCGGACTGGTGGCGTTATGGTGCGCCTACGATTGGGTCGCTGGTCGCGGTTTCAGGCTCGGCACCCATCGGTGGCTGGCACTGGCTTGTCAGTTCACGTTTTTCATCTATCTCTATCACGAGCCCATGTTGCACACCGTTGTCAAGGCCATCGCGACGGTGATGGGCGGCACCGAGTGGGCCTGTCTGGCCGCCGTGCTATTGCCGCCCCTGATTGTTGCGCCGATGGGGGTGGCGGTGGGCTGCGTGCTGCGTCGGCTGTTGCCCGCGTTCTATGGCATCCTCACCGGGGGCCGCTAGCCCGGCACGATGCCCCGGCATCGCGTGTCTGGCATCTCCACCCCCGCCCCCTTAAGTCATGCTGCAACCACCGGGAGCCCAAATGCGGTGCGACAGGACCGCACAACTTTCGGCTTAGTGGAATTATGTGATTTTTCGCCAAAAAACGCATGGAATTTTGTGATTTTTCGGGCTAAAAACTTTGGAATTTTGTGATTTTGTTGTAATTTTGCGCTCAAAATCAATGAGTTGGATCAAGTTGCATAATATGGGCGCTTTTGCCCTTGCATCATTTGAACAACCACAATTCACACGAAAGCCTATCGTCATCATGTTTTAAACTTGTCTTATAATCAAAATCTCGTACAGAAAACAACGAAAAACTTTGTTTACTGTACGAAATTTTGTAACTTTGCGGCAAATTTAAGGAAATGACACGAAATCCATTGATAGACTTGGGCAACATCCCCATCCAGTCGGGCACCTTGCACTCGGTGTTTGAGCGATGGGCTTCGCCGCAAGAGAAGGTCTTGCGGCTGGAGCGTGACGGGCAGCTGATTAGGCTGAAGCGCGGCCTCTATGTCGTGAGTAGCGAAGTCAGCGGTCGTGATGTGGATTTGCGACTCTGCGCCAACCATATTTATGGCCCGTCATACGTCTCACTGCAGTGGGCTTTGCGTTGCTACGGCATGATTCCTGAACGGGTGATGATGATGACATCTGTGACCACCAAGCATTCCAGGACATTTGAGAATGCACTGGGTACATTTTATTATCGTCAAGTGCCGCATCGTTATTTCCCCATCGGCATTCGAGTGGTGGAACACGATGGCATCGTGTGCTTGATGGCATCGCCCGAAAAAGCTCTGTGCGACACTATCATCGCCGCTGCTTACATCCCTTCGCAGTCAGTTTCGGCATTAAGAGAGTATCTGGAAGATGATCTGCGCCTGGACATGGACGCATTGCGCACATTAGATATTGGCATCATTGAGCAGTGTGCCAATGAGGGACTCAAAACACATACACTAAGAAACCTGATAAAAATAATCGAGCAATGACAATTTACGATGAGATGGTATCGGCTTACCGGCTGTCGGCTGGCGCAAGTGCCGAGCATGCCGAACAGGAAGTTATGCAGCAGATTGCTTTGGCAGGCCTGCATCGTGGCGGTTTTTTCAAGCATGCGGCTTTCTATGGTGGCACTTGTTTGAGGATTTTCTACCACCTGCCTCGTTTCTCAGAGGATATGGACTTCTCGCTGGTAGAGAAACGCGATGACATCCATCTGGAAGACTATTTTCAGGCCATTGTTGAGGAGTTCCGGCTGTCGGGACGTGAGGTGGAAATTGTGAAAAAGGACAAGAAATCTTTCACTCGTGTGGAGTCGGCTTTCTTGAAAGACAATACCGAAGCATACGACATCAAGTTCAGTACCCAAAAGCAGTTGAAAGTTAAGATTGAACTTGACATTGACCCTCCTTTGCTATTCAACACTGAGCAGAAGTTGTTATTGCGACCCTATTCATTCATGACGCGATGTTTCATCCTCCCCGACCTCTTTGCAGGCAAGATGCATGCTCTGGTCTATCGTGCCTGGAAGAACCGCATGAAGGGGCGTGACTGGTATGATTTTGAGTGGTATGTGCGGCATCAGGTGCCGCTAGACTTCACGCATCTTCGCTCGCGCATCATGGAGTTTAATGGTGAGGACATCGACAAAGGCACATTTATGCACCAACTTCGCAGCAAACTCTCTACAACCAATATTGAAATGGTGCGCCGTGATGTATTGCCCTACGTCATCAATCCTCGGGAACTGGACATCTGGTCAAACGACTATTTCCTGCAACTAGCCGATATGCTGATTTTGCAGTAAACTCATTTTTCGCACGTTGCGGAGTGGCTCGTGCCGGTGGCTCAGCGGTGGCGCAGGAGGTCGAGGACGCGGTCGACGGGGAGGGCTTCGACGCGCTTGCCGCGATAGCCGGTCATCGTGTCGGCCATGAAGAGCGAATTCCACAGGGCCTCGGCGGTGGCCTCGATGGTGGCGGCGAACAGGGGCGACATCTCGTCGTTGGCCAGCACGGTGGTGGTGAGTCGCTTGGCATCGACGGGTATCAGGTTCTGCGGGGCAACTGACAGGGCGATGACATAGTCGCCGCTGCCGTTGGAGGCGATGCCGCCAGTCTTGGCCAGCCCCATCATGGCGCGCTTGGCGACACGCTCAAGGTTACGGGCATCAAGCGGCGCATCGGTGATGACCACCATCATGCACGAGCCATCGGCCTCTTGATCTTTACGCACGTGGTCGGCGTAGGCAAACTTGCCCAACCGCTGCCCCACTTGCACGCCGTCAATCTCGAGGATGCCGCCATAGTTGGTCTGTGCCAGCACACCGATGGTGTAGCCGCCCAGCGACTGGGGCAACCGCCGCGACGACGTGCCGATGCCGCCCTTGAACCCGAAACACACGGTGCCCGTACCAGCCCCCACGCAGCCCTGCTCGACGGGGCCGCCATGCGCGCGGTTGATGGCCTCAACCACCATCTGGGGCGTGACATGCAACTGCTGAATTTTGTTCAACCCGCCATCGTTGGTCTCGCCCACCACGGCATTGACCGAGCGCACATTCTCGTTGCCCGGCTGGGCCAGCGTGTATCGCACCAGCCCCTCGATGCCTGCCGCCACACTCAGTGTGTTGGTCAGCACGATAGGGGTCTCAATGTTGCCCAGTTCACGCACCTGAGTCACTCCCGCCAGTTTGCCGAACCCGTTGCCCACGCAGATGGCTGCCGGCACCTTGTTGCGGAAAATGTTGCCCTGGTGGGGCACAATTGCCGTCACACCGGTGCGGATGCTGTCGCCCTCGATGCAGGTGACGTGCCCCACGGTCACGCCTGGCACATCGGTGATGGCATTATACTTGCCTGTGTCGAAGATTCCTGTTGCGAATCCCCACTGTCGCAGCGTCTTGTGCTGGGCCACCAGCGACATGGCCACCAGGCCTGCGACAAATAAGCTGATCAATCGTCTCATTCTTCTTAGGGAGTAATGTGGATTATTTGACAAGCTGGCCTATTTTTCCGGCCAGCCAATGGGTGACATAAGCCAAAGTGAGTGACACTGTGACTGCGAGTGCCATGTTGAGTGCGGCGGGAATGCCGGCAAACATGGCATTCTTGTGCATGTTGGCAAAGATGAAGCCGTGCCACAGGTAGATTTCCAGCGAATATTTGCCCAGAAACTCGAGCACACGTCCGCACCGCACCCTGTCGAGCGCAGTCTTGACATAGCTGCCGGCGATGCACATTGCCGGCACGGCCAGTGCCAGCAGCGTGAGGTTGAGGTGTGTCCTGATGTGGGCAACACGCAAGATGAGACATACCACAAAGAGGATGGATCCCCCCACGAGCAACTGCTTGTTGGACAGGCGCAGCGGATGCATGGCGATGTACATGCCCAGGACAAACACCGGCAGCCGGTCAGGGACCCATTTGAAGAAAAAGCACACCATGTAGATGTGGAAATTCTCGTATGGCACAAACGTACACACAAACGCGATGGCACAAGCCCCGACAAACACCCAGATGCCGAACCGGTTCAGGGCACGATGGATGAACGGAGCCAGCAGGTAATAGATCACGATGGCGAAGATATACCACATGTACAGGCTGGTGACCTGCAGCAACACGTTGCCGTTGGTCAACTCGGTGAAGCCGAGGTGCGACAGTGCCAGTTTGGCGCTGCCGACCAGAACGCACGACGGAAGCAACCGCACAAAGCGGTTGCGGTAGTAGGTGGTGATGGAGTGCTTGCGCAGCGAATGCGCCAGCCCAAAACCGGAGATGAGCAGGAACATGTCCACACCCCAGAAGCCGCATAGGTGGAATGCGTCGACCAGCAGGTTGCCCCTGAAGAACGCCTGATGAAAGAGCATGATGGCCAGCATGGCACAGCCCATGATGGCCATGCGGTCGCGCGACAGGAGCTGGTTGAACGGAATGTCGAGAATAGAATGCTTGCTGTTCATTGTTGAGTCCTTAATAACCGCGAAACTCCCGCGAAAGCTTTTGTCCTTGTGTTCTTATGTCTTAAAAACATTGAATTACTGGAAAAAATCGATAATTCTCAAATTCGTGATAAAAATCGTGACAACTGCGAATCACAGCTTCTTGATGACCTTGAGCAGTTGCTCGCCCAGGCCGATGGTGTAGCCCTGCTGCACATGCACCACGCGGTTGAACGAGTCACACACCACAAACACCGGCAATGCGTCGCCGGTGAGCTTCATCTGCTGGCGTATCTCGCCCAGAATCTTGCCGCCGCGGTCCACGCCCCACACCACCGTCGAGGGCAGCGAACCGAACTCGCCATAGTTGAAGCGGCGGGCCGCATCGTCGCTCTCGAGCAGCAGCACAATCTTGCGTCCCCACTGCTCAAACTCGGCCTTGTAGGCACTGATGTCGCGCAGGGTGTGGTTGGTTGGCTCGTGGTTGGGAGCCACGATGGCCACGACATAGTAGCCGCGCCCGACGGTCGAGAGCAGACTGCGGTCGTCGCCGGTGGCCAGGTCGTGATAGATGTCCTCGGCGTTGAGGCTGCCGATGACCTGCAAGTCCCGCTCGTCGTCGAGCAGCTGTAGCCCAAGCGACTTGTCATATTTGTTGATAGTGAACCGGCTGAGCTTTGACAGCACCTTGCCGCTGGCCATGCGTGTGCCGGTGGTGAGCAGGTAATCGCCCGGCTCGAGCGGCACCCCATGGCTGAAGTCGCCGGCCCAGGTGGCCTCCTCGGGATAGGTGAGCAGCTCGGCACGTCCGTCCACGATGCGGCTCAGGGTGAAGTGGATGTAGTACTTCGGGTCGTCGACGTAGGGAGACGGGTTGTTGTAGGTCAGCTCCAGCCGGTGGGTCTGGGTTGTGGCCGTGGCGGGTTGCTGCTTGCCGAAGGTCACGTCGTGCCAGCGACCGTCCTGATGGTATTGCAGGCGGCCGTCCACCTCGTTGATGCGTGCCGGCCAGCCCAGACTGCGTGCTGCCGAGACGAAGAAGATTTTTCGTCCCAGTGCGTCAGTCTTGCCCTCGCGCAGCACACTCAACGGCTCCATGCGCAGGCCCTGCGGATTGGGACCATGCAGGTGCCCGTCGTCGCTGCGGCTCTCGGACATGACCGTGATGCGCCTGTCGCACCAGCGCACCAGCTGGGCAGGGCTCTTGATGCCGGCCAGCTGCTTGCGCAACGGAGCCTTGTAGGGAGTGAGCCACTCGTTCTCGACGCGCGGATTGAGCACATAGCGCAGATAGATGTCGCTGGTGTCGGTGCGTGACACCTGGTTGTCCTTGAGCACCGCCAGCTCGATGTCGCGCAGATCCTTGGCCGAGATGACACTGAGCAACTTCTCGGCCATCAAGCGATTGGGGGCTTCGTCGAGGAACTGCCGGATGGTGCTGTGGTTGCCTCGCCAGGCCTCGACGGGCATCGTGGCCTCGTAGGCATGGCGGATGCTGTCCTCCACGGCCAAGCGACGGTTGTTTTCCTGTCGTTGTGCCTCGGTCACCATGGGCAGCTGGCCGCTGGCATGGGGCGGGGTGATGTCATAGCGCATGGCCTCGGGCAGCGCATCGGTGCCCAGTCGCAGGATGACGCTCTTGTCACGTCCCACCGACACCTGCTTGACGGCCATCTGTCCGTCACGCGAGGCCCACACCAGCAGGTCGCCCAGGCCGGCGGTGAGGTAGGTGTGCCCCTGTGCATCGGCAGCCTTCTGGGCCACGGTGTAAAACTCGGCGTAGTTATAGAGCTTGAACTCGACCAGCGCCCCGCTGGCGGGGCGGCCCCGCTCATCGAGTACGGCGACATCGATGCGTGCCGTGGGGGCGTAATTGCCAGTGACGTTGATCTCGGTGTAGCAGTCGGTCTGGCTCACCACCTCCTCGGGCCCATCGTAGTGGCGGCCGAAGACCTTGGTGTGCATGAGCATGGCGCGGCTGGCACTCTCGTTAAACCAGCCCAGGTCCAGCACCGGTTCGGGCTCGCAGGCACCCATGAAGTGCCAGGCCCCGTCGACCCACGCCTCGACCCAGGCGTGGTTGTCGTCGGTGTGCGCCCAGCGTGGTGTGTAGACCTGACGAGCCGGGATGCCCACCGCTCGCAGGGCGGCCACAAGCAAGGTCGACTCCTCGCCGCAGCGTCCGTAGGCGGTGCGCACCGTCGCCAGCGGGCTGCTGGTGCGTGCGTCGCTGGGCCGATAGGTCACATGCTCGTGGCACCAGTGGTTGACCTCGAGGGCGGCCTGGCTCATGCTCAGCCCCTCGACACGCGGCTTGAGCTGACGATAGAACACCTCGCGACTGCCATCCAGGTGCTCGTTGTTGACACGCACGGGCACTACAAAGTGACGAAACTCGCGCTCGGGCACCAGTTTGCCCCACGGCATGTCGCGCCGGGCCTCAAGCGACAGCTCGACATTGCGCTCATAGAAGGCGCGGCTGTAGTCGGTGCGGTCGGGCAGCGGCATGCCCTCGTACAGAAAGTCGACATAGTCACTCGCCTGCAGGGCACGGCACGTGGCGACTGCGGTCACGCAGATCATGAAAAACAGTATCCTTAATTGATATTTCATAATTTATTTAATTTTCTGGAGTAGTTACTTTTCAGTAGTTAAAGGAGTTAAGTAGTTTCTTTTTCGGTAGTAGAGAAGTAAGGTAGTAGAGAAGTAAGGCCAATACATTATAGTTGTAGCACACCTCCCCCCTACAGCAATCAGGTAACGGCTTTACTACTTTACTACCCTATTACTTTACTAATTATACCCTACTTCTCTACTACAAAAGTAACGTCTTAACTCCACAACTCCTTAAACTAGCGGCGCAGGCGCAGCCAGCCCAATAACAAGATCAGGCCAATGCCGGCCACGGTGCAGACCACAAGGGCGTGGTCGCGCAACCATTGCCACAACGTGCGGCTGGGAGCTGTGGCTGTGGCAGGAGCGGTCTCGACCGGGATGGAGTCGGGTGGGGCGATGGTCAGGTTGGCCTGATAGGCCTGGGCCTCGAGCGAGTCGGCGTAGTCCACGCGATAGAGGTTGACGGCATTACCGCCCTGATAGTTGCGCGCCTGCGAGGTGACCACCAGAAAGCGTCCGTCCTGGCTGATGTCGAGTCCCACGGGATAGGAGTCGACGGTGATTTGTCCGATGGCCTGCATACGCTGGGTGTCGACGACATAGAGCGCACTGGCCGAGTTGCATGCGGCGAACACATATCGGCCGCTGGGAGAGGCCTCGATGGTGCGCGCACCGCCGCCTACCTTGCACGTCTGCCAGCCGCGCAGGGCGATGCCACTGCCCTGGCGGTGCTCGATGGCATGGATGACCGTGTCGAGCGGCACTCGCTGCACCAGTCCGGCGGCGTTGACGCTGGCATAGAGGTAGTCGCCCTTGATGATGAGGTGGCGTGCATTGCTGATGCCGCCAATCTTGCCCACATAGCGCGGCTCGGGCTTCATGTCGATGACGGCGATGCCACCGCCGCCCATGCAGCCCACCAGCAGGTAGCGGTCATCGGGGGTGAACACGGTGCCGCGCAACAGCAGACCGCTGTGGGCATCGCGGTTTACCTCGTGGGTGAGGCTGAAGTCCAGCTTGAGCTCGTGGTCGACTACGACGTATGGCAGGTGGTGCCACTGCTTGGGATCGTTGCCGGTGATGTCAATCAGTCCGATGGTGTTGTTGCCCCAGTGGGTAACGGCGATAAGAGTGTTGTCGTGGCTGCATGTGATCATCTTGGGCAACGGCCCGGTCTCCATCATGCACACAATCGAGTCGACGCGGGTGTCGATGATGGCGATGGCGCTGGGATCCTGGGCGTTGAGGTCAAACGTGCGCCGGTAGTAGGGCACCCACAGATAGCGTCCACCGTGCGAGAACGTGGCCTCGACGGGCTTGCCGCTGAAGGCGCGGCTCTGGCCGTCGGGATAGTGGGTGAAGCGATAGATGCCGCTGGGCGTGTTCCACAACGGCCCTTGGCCGCTGGCATGGCGGTGGCTGATGACCTTGAGTTTGCGGTTGGTCTCGCGGTCGTAGACCACTGTGGCACAACCCTCAAGCGAATTGACATAGTATCTTGTGCCGTCGGGGTGGAAGTTGACGCTCTTGGGCGAGAACACATCCTCGTCGCGCGTGGCAGTGTCTCGCCAGTCGAAGTTCTGCTTCTTGCCCACGTTGGTGATGGTGAGCACGCCGCCCTGGGCGGTCATCGTCTGGCCGATGTGCGAGTGGTGCACCGGCGGTTGCGCGTCTGCGGCACACCACAGGGCCGATGCCACCAGCACGGCCAATAGTTTCAAATAGGGATTAGTCATTGGGGTATTGAATCAAAAATTTTGACAAAAATACTAATAAATCCTTATATTCGTCCCGTTTTCTCAAAAAAAATGTCTAACTTTGCCTTTTAGTTTTTAGGGTATCGAGCATTCGAGCATTCGAACAAGCGTCTAACGTCTAAAATCTAACAGCTAACGTCTAACGTCTAAAGTCAAGCGTCACTTATGAAGTCTGACACGGTGGTCATCATCCCGACCTACAATGAGAAAGAGAACATACAGAAGATGATTCACACGGTGCTGGCCATTGCCGAGCACCAGTTTGACATCTTGGTCATCGACGACAACTCGCCCGACGGGACGGGAGCCATCGTCGATGCCATGGTGGCGCAGCAGCCCGACCGCGTGCACATCATCAAGCGTGCCGGAAAGCTGGGGCTGGGCACTGCCTATATCACGGGCTTCAAGTGGGCACTTGAGCAGGGCTATGACTACGTCATCGAGATGGATGCCGACTTCTCGCATCCCACCGACAAACTGCATGAGCTGCAGGCGGCATGCGCCACCGGCGGGGCCGATGTGGCGGTGGGCTCGCGCTACAAGACGGGTGTCAACGTGGTCAACTGGCCCATGGGGCGAGTGCTCATGAGCTACTATGCCTCGGCCTATGTGCGGCTGATCACAGGCATGGGGGTGTGTGACACCACGGCAGGTTTTGTGTGCTACCGGCGCGAGGTGCTCGAGGCCATCGACCTTGACAATGTCGAGTTTAAAGGCTATGCTTTCCAGATCGAGATGAAGTTTACGGCTCATCGCATGGGCTTCAAGATTGTCGAGGTGCCCATCGTGTTTGTCAACCGTGTGCTGGGCACGAGCAAGATGAGCTCGGGCATCTTTGGCGAGGCGCTGTTCGGCGTCATCAAGCTGCGACTCGAGTCGTGGTTTACACCCAAGAAATTCAAACGCAGAACATGAAGATAATCTACAACGCACGGCTGGTGATGGCCGGTGCTGTCAGCACGGGCTATGTGCTGATTGATGGCGAGAAAATACAGGAGGTGGCTGCCGGGTGTCCCGACGGCCACTTGCTTGATGTGTGTGACGACTGTGTCGATGCCGCTGGGGCGTGGCTGCTGCCCGGTGTGATCGACACGCATGTGCACTTGCGCGAGCCGGGGCTGACGCACAAGGCCACCATCGCCAGCGAGAGCCGCGCGGCTGTGGCCGGTGGCGTCACCTCTTTTATTGACATGCCCAACGTGGTGCCACCCACGGTCACACTCGATGCCCTTGCCGACAAGTGGGCCCGGGCTGAGCAAGGGTCGCTGGCCAACTACAGCTTCTATGTCGGGGCCACCGCCACCAATGTCGACATGCTGGTGCATGAGGTGGACTACAGCCTGGTGCCGGGCGTGAAGGTATTCCTGGGGTCGTCGACGGGTGGCATGCTTGTCGACGACGCGCAGGTGCTGCGCCGCATCTTCGGCCAGGTGCCGGCACTGATTGCTGTGCACAGCGAGGACGAGACGATGATTCGCCAGGGGCTGGAGCAAGCTCGGGCACGCTATGGAGATGATGTGCCGGTGCAGTGTCACCCGCTCATCCGCAGCCGGCAGGCCTGCTACCGGAGCACACTGCGGGCCGTCGAGCTGGCTCGACAGCTGGGCACCCGGCTGCATGTGCTGCATGTGACCACGGCGCGCGAGCTTGAGTTGTTTGCCTCGGGCGATCTGGCCGACAAGCGCATCACGGCCGAGGCGTGTGTGGGACACCTGTGGTTCTGTGACAGCGACTACGATCGGCTGGGCACGCGCATCAAGGTCAACCCGGCCATCAAGACCGCCGCCGACCGCGATGCACTGCGGCGGGCTGTGGCCAGTGGCGTGATTGATGTGGTGTCGACCGACCATGCTCCGCACACACTGTCCGAAAAATGTCAAAAATACTTAAAATCTCCGTCAGGGATGCCTTTGGCACAATTTTCGCTAGTGACGATGTTAGAACTGTCTCGTCAGGGATGGTTCAGCATCGAACAAGTGATTGACAAGATGTGCCACGCGCCGGCGCGCCTGTTCGGCATAGCAAACCGAGGTTATGTGCGCGCGGGTTACCAGGCTGATCTGGTGATGGTCAGAGATGTGCCGCAAGGCTATCGTCTGGCCGACGAGGATGTGCGCTCGCTGTGCGGCTGGACACCGCTGGCGGGTGCCGAGATGCACCATCGTGTGGTGTGCACCTGGGTCAATGGGGTAGAAGTCTATCCCCATGAGCCGGAGCGGTCTCCTGCGCAGGCACTGCATTATGACCGAGTATGAAGAAGTTATTAGGCCTGACCGAACAACAGGTGCTGGACAGCCGGCGCTTGCACGGCGACAATGTGCTCACGCCACCGGCACGCAAACCGTTATGGAAACAATTCCTGGAGAAGTTTGACGACCCGCTCATCAAGATTCTGCTGGTAGCGCTGGTGTTGTCGGTGGGCATCTCGCTCTATGAACTGATGCACCTGCAGCAGGGCTGGGAGGTGCTGTTTGAGCCGTTGGGCATCGTCGTGGCCGTCATCCTGGCCACGCTGGTGGGCTTTCTGGTCGAGGTCAACGCCAACAAGAAGTTTGACTTGCTCAACAAGACCAACGACGACGTGCTGGTCAAGGTCATGCGCGCCGGTCATGTGACGCAGGTGCCGCGCCGCGACATCGTGGTGGGCGACATCGTCATCCTCGACACGGGAGAACGGGTGCCTGCCGACGGACGGCTGACACAGAGTGTGTCGATGTCGGTCGACGAGAGCTCGCTCACCGGCGAACCCAACACGCGCAAGTCGCACAAGCCACTTGAGCAAAAACAAGGCCATGAGACCACCTATCCCGCTAACGTGCTGCTGCGAGGCTCGACCGTGAGCGAGGGCAACGGCGTGATGGAGGTCACAGCCGTGGGCGATGCCACCGAGTATGGCAAAGTCTTCACCGAGGCCACCACCGAAAATGATGTCAAAACACCGCTCATGCTGCAGCTCGACCGGCTGGGTCGGCTGATTGCCCGGGCAAGCTATGTCATCGCCGCCCTGATCATAGTGGGGCGGACGGTGGCATTATATTTTGATGACAACCCCGACGGCACCCTGCTCAACCAGGTGCAGTATTTCATCCACTCCATCATGCTGGCTGTGACACTGGTGGTGGTGGCTGTGCCCGAGGGACTGCCCATGAGTGTGACATTGAGCCTGGCGTTGAGCATGCGCCGCATGCTCAAGACCAACAACCTGGTGCGGCGCATGCATGCTTGCGAGACGATGGGGGCAACTACAGTGATCTGCACCGACAAGACCGGCACATTGACCCAAAACCAGATGCAGGTCGTGGCGGCACACTTCGAGGCTCAAGAAGCAAGAGACGAGACTCAAGAAGCGAGAGACGATGGGCAAGAGGCATCTTCTTTGCCCAGTGCCAGTGCAAAGCACGATCAACCGGCATCGCGGTCTGGTTCTCAATTGATTGTCGACTTGTCGATGGCCTGCAACACCACAGCTTATCTTGACGACAGCGACCCGCAGCACGTCAAGGCTTTGGGCAATCCCACCGAGGGGGCGCTGCTGTTGTGGCTCAACCAGCAACAAACCGACTACCTGGCCCTGCGCGAGCAGTATCGCATTGTCGACCGCATGCCCTTCTCGACCGAGCGCAAGTATATGGCATCGGTGGTGATGCTGGGCGACGGCAACCGGGTGTTGCTGCTCAAAGGGGCACCCGAGATTGTCATGGGCATGACCGACATCAGAGCAGGCCAGCGCGACGACGAGCAGGCCCGGCTCGAGCAATATCAGCGCAAAGCGATGCGCACCCTGGCATTTGCCTGGTGCGCAATCGACCCGGCAATGGCCGGCGAGCCGATCGAGACCTTGCTCAAGCAGAGCACGATGCACTATCTGGGCTTTGTTGCCATCAGCGACCCTGTGCGCGAGCAGGTGCCGTTCAGCATCCAAGACTGTCGCAATGCCGGCATACGTGTCAAGATGGTCACCGGCGACAACGCCGCCACAGCGCGCGAGGTGGCACGCCAGTCGGGCATCTGGAACGACAGCGACGATGACAGCTGCATCGTCACCGGGCCCGAGTTTGCCGCCATGGCCGACGACGAGGCGGCGCAGGTGGCACGGCGCATCAAGGTCATGGCTCGGGCGCGCCCGGGCGACAAGTCGCGCCTGGTGGCGTTACTGCAGAGCCAGGGCGAGGTGGTGGCTGTCACCGGCGACGGCACCAACGATGCTCCGGCGCTGAATCTGGCGCAGGTGGGACTGTCGATGGGCGACGGCACGGCGGCGGCCAAGGAGGCCAGCGACATCACCATCCTCGACAACTCGTTCACTAGCATCAACAAGGCGGTGCTGTGGGGACGGTCGCTCTACCGCAACATACAGCGGTTCATCCTGTTCCAGCTCACTGTCAATGTGTGTGCGTGCCTGGTGGTGGCCTTCTGCTCGTTCTTCAGCACACAGCAGGTGCCACTGACGGTGACCCAGATGCTGTGGGTCAACCTGATTATGGACACCTTTGCCGCGCTGGCATTGGCCTCGCTGCCACCCAACAGCATCGTCATGCGGCAGCCGCCGCGCAAGCCGGGCGAACACATCATCACACCGTCGATGACATGGTTTATCGTCTTTGTCGGTGGGCTCTTTGCCGGCGTGATGGGCTATCTCTACTACTACTTGCTGCACAACCAGGCCGGGCCGCTCATCCATGCCAGCCTAACGAGGCATGAGGTGTCGCTCTACTTCTCGACGTTTGTCTTCTTGCAATTCTGGAACTTGTTCAATGCCAAGACGTTCGGCAGCGGACACACCGCGTTCCACAACTTGCGCGGCAGCAAGGTGTTCTTTGCCATTGTGGCTGTCATCCTGCTGGGGCAGGTGCTGATTGTGCAGTTTGGCGGGCCAATGTTTGATGTCGAGCCGCTCACGTTGCGCGAGTGGGTGACAATCATCGTGGGCACCAGTGTAGTGATGATTGTTGGGCAACTCTACCACTTGCTGCGGCTCAAGTCGTCGCGCCGAGTCATGCCTCACGCATGACACGTCGCCGGAGCTATGGCAAGAGGTCATCAGCTGTGCTCAAGCGCCTTAATCACATACATTCCCGTTCGGTCGCGAGCAGAATATTTTTGATTGGATATGTTTCCTAAACAAGAGCATTTTGAGGCGAAATTATCATTTTTTGTCAAAAATATTTGTCAATTTGCGAAATTAATTGTTATTTTGCAAGTTTTCTAAAATGTTGCAACTGACAAATCAAGTATGATTGACAATATATTAAATTGGCTTTTCGGACTGAAACTGGTCAAGACTTTCAAGGTCAACACCACGCCACGATGGGTCATTCTGCTCATCGATCTGCTCATTGTGCTGGTGAGCTATGTGATGGTTATGGTGGCCGACTACTATGCGCGCGGCACTGTTTATGCGCCGTTGTCGCTGGTGACTAACGGGGTCATCATTGTGGCTGCTTATTTCCTGGTCGCTTTTGTGAGCAAGAGCTATACGGCCGTCATTAGGCTGTCGGTCATCGAAGACCTGTATCGCGTCATTCAGGTGGTGGCCGTGAGCACGTTTATCCTGCTGTTTGTCGACATGGCAGCGGTGATCTTGTGGGGCGCACCGCTCTATCGGTTCTGGAACGTGCTGTCGATCGCCGCCATCACGTTCACCACCATGGTCATCGAGCGCCTGCTCATCAAGTACTTCTATATGCGGCTCACTGCCGCGTCCAGTGATGGGCGGCGACGGGTGCTGGTGCTGGGCACGTCGCTCAACTCGCTCATCCTGGCTAATGCGCTCAAAAACGAGATTGGTGGTAAATATGAGCCCGTCGGGTTGCTCAGCATCAAGGCCGGAAAGGAAAACGAGAACATCAACGGGTTTAAGGTCTATCGCTTTGACGCTGAGACGGTGGCCAACATCTTTGTCGAGAACAGCATCTATGCGCTGATTTTCGACTCAAACAGTATCGACCGCATGCGCAACGGCTTTGCCGACCACTTTATGCGCAACAACATCGCCCTGCTGTGCATCAACAAGGTCGAGGAGTTTGAGCTGGATGATGAGAGCAAGCACGAGAGCAAGAATGCCAACATCTCGACATACGTCCGTGAGGTGCAAATCGAGGACCTGCTCGGACGTGATCCCATCGTGCTCAATAATGCGCTGGTGAGCAACACCATCAAGGGGTCGTGCGTGCTCATCACCGGAGCGTGTGGTTCGATCGGCAGCGAGATTGTAAGGCAAGTGGCGTCCTATCGCGCCCAGCAGATCGTGCTCGTTGACCAGGCCGAGACACCGATGCACGACGTGAGCATTGAGATGCATCGCGACTTTCCCGATGCGCACATCGAGCTGTTTATGGGCGATGTGCAGAACTACGAGCGCATGGAGCAGGCTTTCAAGCAGTTCCATCCGCGATTTGTCTTTCATGCCGCAGCCTACAAGCATGTGCCGATGATGGAAATCAACCCCACCGAGGCTGTGCTGACCAACGTCATGGGCACCCGCAACATAGCCGACTTGGCACTGAAATATGGCGTCTACAAGTTTGTCATGGTCTCGACCGACAAAGCCGTCAACCCAACCAATGTCATGGGATGCACCAAGCGTCTGGCCGAAATCTACTGCCAGTCGCTGTTCTTTGACGCAGCACGGCGCGGACTGGCGACACAGTTTATCACCACTCGATTTGGCAACGTGCTGGGCAGCAACGGCTCGGTGATTCCGCTGTTCCGCAAGCAGATTGAGCAGGGTGGCCCCGTCACCGTCACCCACCGCGACATCATCCGCTATTTCATGACCATCCCCGAGGCGTGCTCGCTAGTGCTCGAGGCCGGTTGCATGGGAAACGGAGGCGAAATCTACATCTTCGACATGGGACAGCCGGTGCGCATCTATGACCTCGCGCAACGCATGATCTCGCTGGCAGGACTCAAGCCAGGTGTTGACATCAAGATTGAGGAAGTGGGCCTGCGGCCCGGCGAGAAACTCTATGAGGAACTGCTCAACGACAAGGAGAAAACCACGGCCACCGGCAACAAGAAGATCATGATTGCCCGGGTGCGCACATACGACTACCGCGAGGTGTGCGAGAAGATTGAGCGCATTGTGGGCTGGGCCAAGCAGGGCAATGTGCACAACATGATTTATGCCATGAAGCTGTTTGTGCCCGAGTACAAGAGCAACCAGTCGCAATTTGAGGCCATCGACCGTGAGATTCAGCAGGCGCAGACCAAAGCGCCCCAGCGCGAGCCCGAGACCGAAAAATACTACTAGTGGGCTGATGCACCCCAGCGGCGTGTCGCGGCCATGTGGTGCCGTGGCAAGCCTCATGTTACCTGTCGACACCCTTCCGTCAGAATTTCGTGCAAGATTTTGCCATGTGGCGAAATTGTTGTAATTTAGCGGTTTGATTGCAAGCCGCTAGCTCTCGTTGTTGGTAGCGACAAAAGTTTAATTATTTGATAATCAATGGCAAACGACAAGAAAATACGCGTTGGCATCACCCAAGGGGACACCAACGGAATCGGACTGGAAGTGGCACTGAAGGTGATTGCTGTGCCCGAGTTTATGGAAATCTGCACGCCCGTCCTCTATGGCTCGACAAAGGTGCTGACCTATCACCGCAAGGCCATCAACATGCCCAGCTTCCAGGTGAACCATGCGCCTGATGCCGAGCATCTGAAGGAAAACATGCCCAATATCATTGAGGTCATGGACGGCGAGGAGGTCAAGGTCGAGCTGGGAACACCCAGCAAGCAGGCCGGCCAGGCGGCATACGTCGCGCTGGAGCGGGCTGTGGCCGACCTCAAGCAGGGCAGCATCGATGTGCTGGTGACGGCACCCATCAACAAGGACAACATCCAGAGCGATGAGTTTCACTTCCCGGGGCAGACCGAGTATCTCGAGGCTAGTGTGGGCGAGGGGCATAAAGCGCTGATGATTTTGTGCACCGAGTGCCTGCGAGTGGCGCTGGTGACCACTCACCTGCCACTGGCGCAGTTGCCACAGGCCATCACCACCGATGGCATCCGTGAGCGCCTGCGCGAGTTCAACGCGTCGCTGCAGCGCGACTTCGGCCTCGAGCGCCCGCGCATAGCCGTGCTGTCGCTCAATCCTCATGCCGGCGAGAACGGCTTGCTCGGCAGCGAGGAGCAGCAGGTCATCCGCCCGGCCATCGACCTGGCCTACGACGAGGACCGCATCATCTGCTTCGGCCCATACGCCGCCGACGGATTCTTCGGCAGTCGTCAGTATCGCACCTTCGACGGCGTGCTGGCGATGTACCACGACCAGGGACTGGCACCGTTCAAGGCGCTGGCCATGGACACGGGCGTCAACTTCACTGCCGGACTGCCGTTTGTGCGCACCAGTCCCGACCATGGCACGGGCTATGACATCGCCGGAAAGGGCGTGGCACGCGAGGAGTCGATGCGGCACGCCATTTACACCGCCATCGACATCTGGCGCAACCGCCAGGCCTGGGACGAAGCCCATGCCAATCCGTTGCGCAAGCAGTATCACGACAAGGGAAAGGACAACGTCGTACTCGACCTCACCAAGGAAACCGAGGAATAATCTTCTTGTCTCTCAAGTCATTAAAAAAGTATGAACTACGCAATCATAGCAGCCGGCGAGGGGTCGCGGCTGGCACAAGAGGGTGTCGCACTGCCCAAACCCCTGGTGCGCCTGTGTGGCGAGCCGATGATCGAGCGGCTGATCAACATCTTTGTGCGCTGCAATGCACAGAGCATCAGCGTCATTGTCAATGAGCACATGACCGAGGTGCGTCAGCATCTTGAGGCACTCGAGTTGCCCGTGCCCCTGCGGCTGGTGGTGAAGACCACCCCCAGCTCGATGCACAGCTTCTGGCACCTGAGCCAGGTGCTGCCCAAGGGCAAATTTTGCCTCACCACGGTCGACACCATCTTCCGCGAGGACGACTTCGCCCGCTATATCGAGGCTTTCGAGGCCGATGACAGTATCGATGGGTTGTGGGCTGTCACCCCGTTCATCGACGATGAAAAACCATTGTATGTCGATGTCGATGACCAGATGAACATCACGGCGTTTCGCGACCAGCCGTGGGATGGCGCACGCTATGTTTCTGGCGGGGTCTATGCCATGACACACCGGGCATTTCCCACCTTGGACCGCTGCATCCAGCAGGGCATCAGCCGCATGCGCAATTTCCAGCGTGCGCTGGTGGCCGACGGACTGCACCTGCGGGCCTACAGCATCGACAAGATTGTCGATGTTGACCATGCTGCAGACATCGACACCGCCCAACAGTTTCTGCAAGGTGACTAATCGTTTAATTTGCTCACACCCGCGATGAACAACGACCGACAACAAGCCAGGGCTGCTGCCGAGTTTGCAGGGCGATGGGCCGGCAGGGGATATGAGAAGGGCGAGAGCCAGAAGTTCTGGCTCGAGCTGCTGGGCGATGTCCTGGGCGTGGAGCACCCGACGGCGTTCATCGAGTTTGAGGACCAGGTGCTGATTGACAGCACGTCGTTTATCGACGGCTACATCCCCGCTACGCGTGTGATGATTGAGCAGAAGTCGCTGGGAAAGGACCTGCGCAAGCCCATCCGGCAGAGCGACGGCGCGATGCTAACACCCTTTCAGCAGGCCAAACGTTATGTGTCCGGCCTGCCGCTGAGCCGCCACCCGCGCTGGGTGGTGGTGAGCAACTTTGAGCGGTTTCTGGTCTACGACATGGAGCGGCCCAACGGCGAGCCGCAGGAGATTCTGCTGGCCGACTTGGGCCGTGAGTACTACCGGCTGCAGTTCCTGGTTAACACCCAGAGCGAGCACCTGTCGCGCGAGCTGCAGGTGTCGATGCAGGCCGGCCAGATTATCGGCGAGGTCTATGACGCGTTGCTGGCGCAGTATGGCGACAGCGATGCCGAGACGCTGCGCCTGCTCAACGTGCTGTGCGTGCGGCTGGTGTTCTGCCTCTATGCCGAGGACGCGGGCATCTTTGGGCGCGACCAGTTTCACGACTATCTGGCCATGCACAATGCCGGCATGATGCGCGATGCCCTGTTACAACTGTTCGAGACACTCAACACCCCGCCTGAGCAGCGCAGCCGATTTCTGCGCGACGAGCTGCGGGCGTTCCCCTACACCAACGGCGGTCTGTTCGCCGAACCAATCGATATCCCGCAGTTCACGCCCGAGCTGGCTGGGCTGCTGCTGAAGAACGCCAGCCTCGACTTTGACTGGAGCGAGATTTCGCCCACCATCTTCGGGGCAGTGTTCGAGAGCACACTCAACCCCGAGACACGTCGCACGGGCGGCATGCACTACACCAGCATCGAGAACATCCACAAGGTCATCGACCCGCTGCTGATGGACGACCTGTACGACGAGTTTCACGAGATCTGCCAGGAAGGCTCGCCGCGGACGCGGCGCACAAAGCTGCTGGCATTCCAGGATCGGCTGGCATCGCTGACGTTTCTTGACCCGGCCTGTGGCAGCGGCAACTTCCTGACCGAGACCTATCTGTCGCTGCGGCGGCTCGAGAACCAGGTGGTCACCGAGCTCACCGGCGGGCGGGCGGTCATCGGTTTTGACGATGTGACCCCCATCAAGGTGAGCATCAACCAGTTTCACGGCATCGAGATCAACGACTTCGCGGTCACGGTGGCCACCACGGCGCTGTGGATCAGCGAGGCGCAGATGCTGCGCGAGACAGAGCGCATCGTCCGCCACGACATCGACTTCCTGCCGCTGCGCAGCTATGCCAACATCCGCGAGGGCAACGCCCTGCGCATCGACTGGGAGCTGATTGATGTGCCCGACGACACCGTCACCATCCATGCCGTTGACACCTATCTCAGCATGTCGACTGAGCCGTCTGCGGACGTTGCCAGCGAGCCTGTCATCCACTATGGCTCACTCAACCTCACCACTGCCAACATCCTTCCAGGTCCTAAGCCTGCGCCACAGCCCCGGCGCGTCCATTACGATTACATCATCGGTAACCCGCCGTTTGTGGGCGCTAGGCAGATGACACCAGCGCAAAAGCAGGACATGATTGACATCTTCGGTGCCAAGTGGAAGAATGTGGGCAACATGGACTATGTCTGTTGCTGGTATAAGAAGGCATCGCAGCTGATGAAACGTTCGCCGCGCACGCGGGTCGCGTTTGTCAGCACCAACAGCATCTGTCAGGGCGAGCAGGTGGCGAGCCTTTGGCAGCCCCTCATGTCCGACGGCATCCAGATCAACTTTGCTCACCGCACATTCCGCTGGGACAGCGAGTCGGCCCAGAAAGCCCACGTGCATTGCGTGGTCGTCGGCTTTGGCTGTGAGGATGTCGCTGTCAAAACCATCTATGACGGCGATGAGAAGACCCATGCCGCCCACATCAATGCCTATCTGGCCGATGCGCCCGACGTCTTCATTGTCAAGCGTGCGGCCCCTCTGAGCGATGTGCCACCCATGAATTATGGCAGTTTTGCGCTGGATGACGGCAATTTCACAATATCAAAAGAGGAATATGAAAAGCTTGTGTCGGCCGATGCCGACCTCGCTCAACTGCTGCGGCCATTCATTGGCGCACAAGAGATGCTTCACGGCATTGAGCGCTATTGCATCTGGCTCAAGGATGTGCCGCTTCTGGCCTATGCACACAAGCCTGTCATCCGGCAGAAAGTGGCACAGGTCAAGCAATGGCGGGCAGCCAGCAAACGCCGCAGCACCGCGCTGCTGGCCCAAAGCCCGACATTGTTTGCCGAGGTTCGTCAGCCGTCGGCCACCTATCTGGCTGTGCCGACCATCTGTTCAGAAAAGCGCAGCTACATCCCCATGATGTTTCTTGCCCCCGACGTCATAGCCAGCAATCAGCTGTATGTCGTGCCTGACGCAACACTCTATCACTTCGGCGTGATGCAAAGCAGTGTGCACATGGCCTGGATGCGGGCGGTGTGCGGGCGGCTGGAGACACGCTATCGATATTCCAGCAGCATCGTCTACAACAACTTTCCTTGGCCCGAGGCCAGCGAGCAGCAGCGGGCCAAGATTGAGCAGACGGCGCAGGCGATACTCGACGCGCGGGCGCTGCACGGCGGCGTGCCGCTGGCCGACCTCTATGACGAGGTGATGATGCCTGTGGAGCTGCGCAAGGCGCACCAGCTGAACGACCGCGCCGTGATGGAGGCCTACGGGATGCCATGGCGCACGACCACCGAGGCGCAATGCGTGGCACAACTGCTCGCCCTGTATCAACAAATTTCAGGCGGAGATATGATAAATCAGTGAATTTCTCGTTATTGAATGATATAGAAGAAATAAAACTATGGCAGAAATTACAATAGCAGGGGTGATGCGCGCTGGCGCCTACTCGCCCAACCACATCGGCAACGACACGGCCATCTTCAACATGACGGCCGAGGAACTGCGCAAGCGCGGTTGCCAGGTGAATGTCTACAGTGAGGAACAATTTAATGCCCAGGGTGGGGTGGAGGAGGACTACATCGTGGCCATGTGCCGCGAGCAGAGCTCGATCGGCCTGCTGCAGCGGTTGGAAGACCGCGGAAAGGTGGTGGTCAACTCGGGCTACGGCATCGAGAACTGCACCCGCGAGCGCATGACGCGCATCCTGCTGGGCAATGGCATCCCCTATCCCGAGAGCTTGATTGTCAACACCAACGAGAATGTCAAGCCGCTCATCGAGCAGGCCGGATTCCAGAGCTGCTGGATCAAGCGCGGCGACTTCCATGCCATGCACAAAGAGGATGTGAGCTATTGCCGTCACGCCGAGGAGGCGCAGGAGGTGCTGCAAGAATACTTCTATCGCGGCATCAAGCGCGCGGTGATCAATGTGCACCTGGTGGGCGACCTGGTCAAGTTCTATGGCATCAAGGACTCGCCCTACTTCTTCTGGTTCTATCCCTACGACGAGGGACACAGCAAGTATGGCCACGAGGAAATCAACGGCCGCTCGCAGGGCATCGCCTTCAGCGAGGACGCACTCAAGGACATGTGCCACCGGGCAGCCACTGAGCTCGGAGTGGTGGTCTATGGCGGCGACTGCATCATCGGCGAGAAGGGTGACATCCAGATCATCGACTTCAACGACTGGCCCAGTTTCGCCCCATGTCGTGTCGAGGCCGCACCACACATCGCCAAGGCCATCCTGAACTATTTTAAGAACAACGAACCCAAGAAGTCATGAGCATACTGGACGAGTATCGGGCATCGCTCAAGTCGATGGATACCGAGGAGCATATCGACCTGTGGTTTTATAGACCGCTGGGCTTTGCATGGGCAAAACTGTTTGCGAGGCTGGGCGTCACGCCCAATGTCGTGACCATCCTCTCGATCTTTCTGGGGGTGGCGGGAGGCGTGTTGCTCTACTTCGGAGCCTCGCCACTGTTGTGGCTCAACTATGTGGGCATCTTCCTCATCATCTGGGCAAACACCTACGACAGCGCCGACGGACAGCTGGCGCGACTGACCAAGCAATACTCCCGCCTGGGGCGCATCCTGGATGGCGTGAGCGGCGACTTGTGGTTCTTTGCCATCTATTTTGCGCTGGTTTTCCGCGAGCTGCACTTTGGAGACGCCTGGCTGGGCGACTGGTTTGCCTCGCACCAGTGGGTGATTTGGACCATGGCCATTGCCGCTGGCCTGAGTCATGCCAAGCAGGCTGCCAGTGCCGACTACTACCGGCAGTTCCACCTCTACTTCCTCAAGGGCAAGGAGGGCAGCGAGCTCGACAGCACCGGCCCCTTGCGCGAGGCCTACAGGCAGATGTCGTGGAGCAATGGATGGCTGCGGAAACTCACCGCGATGGTCTATCTCAACTACACCGCGCAGCAGGAAGCCTTCACTCCGCAGATGCAGCGTCTGCGTCAGGCGCTCAAGCAGCACTATGGCGACGACATCCCGCAGGACTTCCGTGACAAGTTCCGCAGCAAGAGCCTGCCCATGATGAAGTATACCAACATGCTCTCGTTCAACACCCGCACCATCGCCCTGTTCATCTCGGTCATCATCCAGGTGCCCTGGCTCTACTTTGCATTCGAGCTGGTGGTGCTCAACCTGATGCTGCTATATATGATAATGTGTCACGAGCGCTTCTGCCGCCAGTTTGCTCAAGAGCTTGAGGCCGTCTGATTGTGAGATTGCGAATTCGGGCGAACGAGGTCGAGCGCTGGCAATTGACAATTAAAGAGTCCACTTGAAAAAGTGGCAGGTCATGGACTATAAAGGCATAAAGACACCTACCTTAAGTTATAAGGAACTGTTTTTACACGTTACTATACTTGACTAGTGTTTTTATGTCTTTGTCGTCTTTCTGTCGCATGTTTTATATTGGTTAATTTTTTTACAATTTGAGTGAGCAACAACTCGAAACAGCATGAATGTAAAAGGAATCATTTTTGACTATGGTGGCACCATCGACAGCCGCGGGGTGCACTGGAGTGAGATCATCTGGCAGGGCTACTGCAAGGCGGGCTTCGATAGCCGCATCACCAAGGAGCAGTTTCGTGATGCATACGTGCATGGTGAGCGCGAACTTGCTCGCGTGCGCTACATCCTGCCGTGCGACACTTTTCTTGACATCTTGGTCAAGAAGGTGAACATCCAGCGTGCCTATCTGGCCGCCAATGGCCTGGCTGCGCCCGACCAGGCGCAGATGTCGACCATCACGTCGCACTGCTATGAGAGCGCGCGCGAGTGCATTGCCGAGGCGCGCCCGGTGCTTGAGTGTCTGGCCGAGCGTTACCCGATGGTGCTCGTGAGCAACTTCTATGGCAATGTCGATGCCGTGCTGCGCGACTTCGATGTGCGACGCTACTTTTGTGGCATCATCGAGAGTGCCGTAGTGGGTGTGCGCAAGCCCAACCCCACCATCTTCCGCTTGGGGGTAGATGTGCTCGAGCTTCCGTCAAACCAGGTGCTGGTGGTGGGCGACAGCCTGCGCAAGGACATCTTGCCCGCCGAGTCGCTCGGATGCCAGGTGCTTTGGCTCAAGGGCAAAGGGTGGACCGACGACGAGGATGCGCAGACGCACCCCAACACCATCAGTCGCATTGCCCAAGTGCTTGATTTTGTCTAAAAAACGCCCAAAATCGCCATTGCCCCTCTTTTTGTTGTTTAACAGTTTTGTGTGATTGGTAGATAAAAATATAGTTAAATTAACTATTGGCCAAAATGTTTCCAGTATTTTAACTGGAGCGACACATATTTTAGCATTCTAATCCGAAAAATCGCTGTACCTTTGGCCCGAATTTCTCCCAGAATGGGAGGGAGTCCGTGTTTAACTTGCAATTCATCACAATTTACACATTAATAATTAAAGTATTATTATGGCAAATTCAACAACGAAACCCGCAACCGGCAAGCTCGGTGTGATGGTGGTTGGTCTGGGTGCGGTGAGCACCACGTTCATGACAGGCGTGTTCATGGCACGCAAAGGTTTGGCTAAGCCTATCGGCTCGATGACCCAGTACGACAAGATTCGCGTGGGCCGCGGCGCCGACAAGAAATACTTGCATCTGAAGGACATCGTGTCGATGCCCACACTCGACGACATCGTGTTCACCGCATGGGATGTTTATCCCGTCAACGCCTATGAGAGCGCTATCAACGCCGAGGTGCTCAAGGAGAAGGACATCAACCCGGTCAAGGACGAGCTGATGGCTATCAAGCCCATGAAGGCCGCCTTCGACAAGAAGTATGCCAGCCGTCTCGACGGCGACAATGTCAAGCAGTGCAAAGATCGTTGGGACATGACCGAGCAGATTCGCGAGGACATCCGCAACTTCAAGCAGCAGACTGGCGTCGACCGCGTGGTCGTGCTCTGGGCTGCCTCGACCGAGATCTATGTCGAGCCCGACATGAAGTATCACGGCACTATCGAGGCCCTGGAGGCTGCCATGAAGGCCAACGACACTGATCACATCGCTCCGTCGATGTGCTACGCCTATGCCGCACTGACCGAGGGCTGCCCCTTTGTGATGGGTGCTCCCAACACTACAGTCGACATCCCCGCCATGTGGGAGCTGGCCGAGAAGACGCACATGCCCATCGCCGGCAAGGACTTCAAGACCGGACAGACGCTGGTCAAGAGTGGCTTCGCACCCATCATCGGCGTGCGTAACCTGGGACTGTCGGGCTGGTTCTCGACCAACATCCTGGGCAACCGCGACGGACTGGTGCTCGACGAGCCCGCCAACTTCCGCACCAAGGAGGTGAGCAAGCTGTCGACACTCGAGACTATTCTCAAGCCCGAAAATCAGCCTGACCTCTACACCAACTACTACCACAAGGTGCGCATCAACTACTATCCGCCGCGCAACGACAACAAGGAGGGCTGGGACAATATCGACATCTTCGGCTGGATGGGCTATCCCATGCAGATCAAGATTAACTTCCTGTGCCGCGACTCGATCCTGGCCGCACCGCTGTGCCTCGACCTGGTCCTGCTCATCGACCTGGCACGCCGCGCCGGCCGCTATGGCACGCAGCGTTTCCTGAGCTTCTTCCTCAAGAGCCCGATGCACGACTACACCGTGGGCGAGGAGGCTGTCAACAACCTCTATCAGCAGTACACCATGCTCAAGAATGCCGTTCGCGAGATGGGTGGCTATGAGGCCGACGAGGAGATCGACTAGTCTTCTAAGACCTAACATAAACCCGAAAGTGCCGTTCTGTGTTCAGAACGGCATTTTTTTTGTTTGTGTCAGAAAAATTATCCATGATTCTTAACCCTTAATTCTTAATAATTTGTTACCTTTGCACCGTCGTGTGTCCTGATGTGGACAACGGCTGAAACCAAAATGATTGTCAAACCAGTCGTGGAGCGCAACGTCCGCGGCACATAAAATATTTGTCGACACTATGCAACAACCCGTTATCGAAGAGTCTCAGCAAACAATGCGGACAACAAAGAAAAAGAGCTCGTCATCCATCCCCATCAGGGCCTACTTCATGGCTTGTCTGCGCAACTGGTACTGGTTTGTGCTCTCGGTCATCGCTTGTGGGTGCATCGCCTATCTCTACAGCAAGGCGCAGCCCATCATGTATAAGTCCAACGCACTGATTCTGCTCAAAAGCAAGGACAGCGACGTGGGCGCACAGTCCAAGGCCTTCAGCGACCTGGGCATGCCCAGCACCAACACGTTCATGCCCAACGAGATCTACAAAATCAAGTCGCCCGACCTGATGGAGAATGTGGTCAAGAACTTGGGCATCAACGTGCAGTACTATGGCCATGTGTTCCTGCGCGACGTCAACATCTACCGCTCGACACCGGTCAACATCACCCCGCTGCGCGACATCACCCAGTCATTCACCATTGTGGTGGTGCCCAAGGGAGGCAATGACCTCGAGTTCAAGGTCGAGGGAGACGGTGGATGGAAGAAGGCGCACTTTGGCAACAAGGTGGCCACCAAATATGGTCCCATCGCCATCACCAAGACAAAGACTTATACTGAGCAGCACAAAGACTTCAACGTCATCGTGCGCGTGCAGACACCTCGCCAGCTGGCTCAAAAGGTGGTGGCATCGCTCAGCGCCGAGCATGCCGATAAGGTGAGCGACGCGCTGCGACTGTCGCTCACATGGGACAATCGTGACGAGGCCATCGACATCCTCAACGCCCTCATCACCACCTATAACCAGGAAGCCATCAACGACAAGAACACTGTGGCACGGTCGACCGAGGCCTTCATTGCCGAGCGTGTCGAGGCACTGTCAAAAGACCTGAGCGGTGTTGACAGCCAGGTGGCGGCGCTGAAGACAAGTGCGGCCAACCGGGCCATATATGCTGACCCGGGGACTGGATTGGGCTATGCCAACAAGTCGGCCGACATCGAGATGCAGATGGCACTGGCCAACAACATCGCCAACTACATCGCAGGCATGGGCAACCACGACCTCATCCCGTCAAACACCGGCATTGCCAGCACGGGTGTTGAGGGACAGATCCAGCAGTATAACGAGGCTATGCTCAAATATCAGAAGATTGCGGCAACGTCATCGAGCGAAAACCCGGTGATGATTGAACTTGAACGGTCGCTGGGGACACTCAAAGCCAACATTCAGCAGGGACTGAACAACTACATCACCTCGCTGCGCGCGCGTCTGGGGCAGGCACAGTCGCAGCAGGGCATGGCCACCGGTTCGATTGTGGCTGTGCCGTCGCAGGAGAAGGCCATCACCGAGGTCTCGCGTCAGCAAAAGATCAAGGAACAGCTCTACCTCTACCTGCTCAACAAGCGCGAGGAGAACGCGTTGCAGCTGGCCATCACCGAGCCCAACGCCAAGGTCATCGAGGCTGCCACTGGTTTCGGACCCGTCTCACCAGTGGCATCGCGCATCATGATGATGGGACTGCTCATCGGTCTGCTCATCCCGGCATTGCTGCTCTATGCCGTCTACTGGTACTACTCGCTCGACACCAAGGTGCACACCAGGCATGACATTGAGGACAATATGGACGTGCCCATCATCGGCGAGCTGCCGGCAAAGAAGCAGCACCTGGCCGACAAGGAAATCATTGTCACCGAGAACGGCCATGACCGCATCACCGAGGCTTGCCGCATTATCCGCTCAAACATTGACTACATTGCCACGCCAAAACCCGGCGAGGGACTGGTCATCCAGTTCACGTCCACCATGTCGGGCGAGGGCAAGAGCTTTGTCGCCGTCAACCTGGCACTGTCGTTTGCCCACTCGGGCAAGCGTGTGATCGCCGTCGACCTCGATTTGCGCAAGGGACGCTTCTCAGAGTATGTTGGCATGCAGGACGCCAACGTCGGTGTGAGTACCTATCTTTCTGGAAAGACCGACAAACTCTCCGACATCATTCAGCGGGGCAATTTCCATGAGAACCTCGACTTTATCTGCGTCGGCGCCATTCCGCCCAATCCCACCAACCTGCTGATGAGCGAGCGATTCAAGCAGATGATTGCCATGCTCAAGACGCAGTATGACTATGTCTTCCTTGACACGGTGCCATACAGCATCATCGCCGATGCGGCACTGATCAACCGCGAGACCGACATGACCATCTATGTCATCCGCGACGGCAAGATCGACAAGCGCTATCTTGACGACCTGAACAAGATGATTCAGAGTGGCAAGATTCACAATGCCACCATCCTGGTCAACGACATCAAGATTGACAACAAGCACTACGGTTATGGCAGTTATGGCTATGGCTACGGTTATGGCTACGGTTACGGCAACTATGGCTATGGCTACGGTTACGGTTATGGCTACCACAGCGACGAGGAGGAAACCGAGAATAAGTCGTGGCTCGCGCGTCTGGGACTGAAGAAGAAAAAACACTGATTTTTGACATGAGAACCGGGCGCTCGCGTCTCGGTTCTTGTTTCTAAATTCTGATTAATAATGAACATTGCAGTAGCGGGAACGGGATATGTGGGGCTGAGCATCGCATGTCTGTTGGGGCAGCACCACCATGTCGAGGCGGTTGACATCATCGCCGAAAAGGTCGACATGATCAACCGTCGAGTGTCGCCCATTGCCGACAGCGAGATTGAGCAATATCTGGCCAGTGGCATGCTGGATCTGCATGCCACGCTCGATGCCCAGATGGCCTACAGCCAGGCCGAGCTGGTGGTCATAGCTGCTCCCACCAACTATGACGCACAGCGCAACTTCTTTGACACCAGCGCCGTCGAGGCTGTGGTTGATCTGGTCATGTCGAGCAACCCGCATGCCGTAATGGTCATCAAAAGCACAATCCCGGTGGGGTATACGCAGAGCCTGCGGCAGCGCACAGGGTGCGATCGTATCCTCTTCTCGCCAGAGTTTCTGCGCGAGAGCCGAGCGCTATACGACAACCTTCACCCCAGTCGTATCATCGTGGGGACTGACCTCGGCAACCCTCAGCTGGTGAAGGCGGCCAATGACTTTGCGGCACTGCTGCAACAAGGGGCGCTGGACAGCGATGTGCCCACACTCATCATGGGAACAACCGAGGCCGAGGCCGTCAAACTGTTTGCCAACACCTACCTGGCATTGCGTGTGAGCTATTTCAATGAGCTGGACACCTATGCCGAGGTCAAAGGGCTTGACACGCGGGACATCATCCGTGGTGTGTGTCTAGACCCGCGCATCGGCAGCCATTATAACAATCCGTCGTTCGGTTATGGCGGCTACTGCCTGCCAAAGGACACCAAGCAGTTGTTGGCAAACTATGCCGACGTGCCCGAAAACCTCATTCAGGCCATCGTCGAGAGCAACCGCACACGCAAGGACTTCATCGCCGACCGCGTGCTCAATCTGGCGGGTTACTACGACTACTATAACCGCGGCGACTTTGACCCCGGCAACGAGCACGAGTGCGTGATCGGCGTCTACCGGCTGACGATGAAGACCGGCAGCGACAACTTCCGGCAGTCGTCAATACAGGGTGTGATGAAACGCATCAAGGCCAAAGGGGCAACTGTCATTGTCTACGAGCCCACGTTGCCCGATGGTAGTACTTTTTTCGGCAGCCATGTGGTCAACGACTTGGCCGAATTCAAACGGCGCGCCCAAGCAATCATTGCCAATCGCTATGACGCGGCATTGGACGATGTGCGCGAACGCGTCTACACCCGCGACATCTTCGGCCGCGACTGAGTGGCCAGAATAGAAACGATAGTAAGTGCCGGGCATTGCTGAAATCTTGTGCAAGCCGAACGCAATGGAACTTGCTTCAATTGCTGAGGCGCAACCAAGATTATCCCACGCGATTGATTTCTGTAACTGAGGGTGGAACGTAGTGCTCGCCCCAGACAAGAAACAACAGGGTGAGTTCCTCGCTCTTTCTAGGGGAGGGACACAACAGGCGAGGCTTATAATGATTCTCAATTCACAGATCGCATAACATATTCCAACAATGGACGGTTTCAGACGATACCCTGCCGGAGTGCAGGACTTTGAAGAGATAAGGACCGGAGGTTTTGTCTATGTCGACAAAACTCAGTACGTCTATGACCTGGCTCACACTCAGGGCAATGCCGTCTTCCTGAGTCGCCCGCGGCGTTTCGGCAAGTCGCTGCTGTGCTCGACGTTGAAATATTACTTCCGGGGCCGTCGCGACTTGTTCCAGGGGCTGGCGATCGACCGTCTGGAGAGTGAGTGGACCCAGTATCCGGTGCTGCAGTTCAACATGTCGAGCGTCAAGAGCAAAGATCCTGTTGAGGTGCGTGGGTCGGTTGACCATCTGCTGGCCGACTATGAGAGGCAGTATGGCATTGCTCCATACACAAGCCCGATCGGGCTGGGCAAGCGCCTGTCCTGCATCATCCGGCGCGCGCATGAACAGACTGGGCAGAAGGTTGTGGTCA
>Ga0256404_1002824_pt1 | contig 37106 bp, 34 predicted proteins | sample RumenRJG_01DNA_FD_185990 | JGI IMG/M metagenome (GOLD analysis project Ga0256404, IMG submission 185990) | Bovine rumen microbial communities from Lethbridge, Alberta, Canada - RJG_01 | ecosystem: Host-associated > Mammals > Digestive system > Stomach > Rumen | place: Canada: Alberta | collected...
CTGTACTGCGGCGCATGCAGATGCAGGTCAACAAGACCCGGAATAATCATCGCATCGCCCTGGTCGTACACCGGCAGATCGCGAAAGCGCGCAGGCACCTCCGTGAAAACGCCGCCGCTCACGCCTCTGTCGCAGACGAGATATCCGTCCGGCACGGTCTTAAGCTCCGTCTGCGTGCGGCTGTAAATAATATTTCCCTTCAATATAAAGCTGAAAGGCAGGCGCATCTGATACCAGACAGCGCCGCCGTGCACGGAGGAAGAGACGCCTTCATTGATAAAGCCGAACTGCTCATAATAATGGATCTTCTCTTCCTTGCAGGTAAGCACAAGTCCCTTGCGGCCTTCTTCCTGCGCGCTCTCGATCAGAGCCCGGATGGCCATCCCCGCAAGCCCGCGTCCGCGGTACGGCGGCAGCGTATTGACGCCGAAAATCATCTGCCAGGCACCATTTTCGTCGTGCATCTGTGCATTCTCATACATTTCATCGGTGAGGTCCGGCTCGTCGGTCACAAAGCCATCGGCGAAGCTGACCAGTCTGCCGCCGAGAAATACCAGCCGGAAATGATTTCCATAGGAGCGTATGCGCTTTGCAAATTCCTCCCGCGGTGCGGCCTCTGCCGCCGGAAAACATGACTGTTCCACGCCGGCTATCAGATCAAGGTCCTCCGGCCTTGCCTCACGTATTGTAATATCGCTGTCCATATCCGCCACCTGCTTTCCTGATAATAAACATTTCTATGATGTCATTATAGCAGGAAAATCCGCAATTTACGAAGCGGCATCGAGGTAAATATCGAATTTGCCATATGAAAGCAATATGATATATAATATCGTTGTTAAGTCTGTGACGATTAATAATATTTTATGAGGTGATTTTATGAGCAGTATAGAGAAACTGAAGGAAGTCGGTCTTACCGATGAAGAGATCAGCGATATGATCGGCAAAAATCCGGCGATCAAAGATATGGATGATAAGGATATGAGCGAGAAGCTCCGTTTTCTGATGATGCTCGGCTGCAACGACCGGATCATGGAAGGCATCCTGACCGGCAACCCGATGTTCCTGACCCGCAGCATGGATGAGATCAACGCGCTGACGGACCGTCTCCGCCAGATCGGCATCGTCGACCTCTTCTCCGCTTTCGATGCGGACCCGAACCTGCTGAGCAAAGAGGTCATCGAAGTCGATGATTTCCTGTACCGCAAGATGTATGAAGGCAGCAGCGTCGAGGAGATCGCGGACCTGATCCGCGAGGGGCTGATCGACGACCCGAACGTCTGATATGAAATAAGACAGAAAATTCCATTTCCCTGCCGCCGGGGAAATGGATTTTTTTTATCTAATAGTTTTTTACTCTCTCCGTCTCCGCCCCGACCTTGCGCGTAAGGCCGATAGCATCCGTGTAGGCGATGATCATGCGGGCACACTTGCGGCTCGTGCCGAAAAGCGCCCGCACCTGCGAATAGCTGATGACCTCTTCCCGCTCAAAATGCTGCCGCACCGCGGTCTGCACCTCATCGAGATAGTGCTGCATGGTCCAGACATCATCGGTCACCTGTCCCAACGTGCCTTCCTGCACCAGTATGCGCAGGATGTCCCGCACGTTTTCGAGGTCCCGCTCCGGCAGGCCGAGCTCCTTGAGGGTCAGCAGATGAAAACCGGCTTCTTCGTAGGTCTGCATCAGAAACTGACGCGTTTTCTCATAAAATGCGTCCTTCTCCACGGCAAATCCGGCCGGGCTGATCAGGCCGCCCCTTTCCTGGATTCGCTTCTCCTGCACCAGAATCCGCAGGCAGTCATCAAATACATTTGTCTTCACGCTCTTCATGAAACGGCTGCGGATTTCCTCTTTCGGTATGCCGGTGCGATACGGATGCGCCGCGTGGACGGCGGCCCATTCACGCACGATCTGCTCGTAAAAGACAAGCGACTGCCCGCGGTCCCAGAGATAGATTTCCCTTTTCATCCGCAGCACGTGCAGCGTCCCGTCCTCTTCGAGTTCCTCCAGATACGGCATCAGCTGCGCCTGCGGGCAGGCCATGCGCCGCGCAAGCTCCGCCAGCGCCAGCGGCTGAATGCCGCCTGCCGCCACGTGCAGCGCGCAGACATCGGCCATCGATCCCGTTTCTTTCTGCGCAAGTTCGGCAAGCAGCGCCTGATCGAAGCGTCTCCCCTGCCGCGGCTGCGGCTCCAGCACGGTGCCGCCGCCGACCGTAAAGACAGGCGAGTAAAAACGCACGACAAAGCGGTCGCCGCGCCTGACAACGGTTTCTTTCTCCAGCATGAGCCTTGCCAGACCGCTCTCACCCGGCTGCAGCTGCTGATGGTCGAGCAGGACAGCCCGGCATACGAGCCGGTCGGTGCCGACATACAGGTGAAGGCGCTCGCGGCTGCGGATGCTGCGCCCGGCATCTGCCAGAATCTGCAGGCGCACATCGATGCAGCTGGTTGTATACAGACTGCCGGGCGGGGCGACCACGTACCCGCGCCGGATTTCCTTTTTATCGATGTCGGCCAGATTCAGCGCCGTGCGCTGGCCGGCCGCGCACTCGGCGGTATCGCGGCCGTGCACCTGAATGCCGCGGATCCGGCAGGTTCTGCCGAGCGGATACATCTCCAGCACATCGCTCCTGGTAATCGTGCCGGAAAGGAGCGTGCCGGTCACCACGGTTCCAAAGCCCGGCATCGTAAATACGCGGTCGATCGGAAGCCTTGGAATCCCGCCGGCATCGCGCGGCACGGTCTTCGCCGCCTCCGCGGCAATGACCTCCTTCAGCTGTGCAATGCCCTGTCCGGTAACCGAGGAGACACGCACCAGCGGCGCATTTTCCATGATCGTCCCTTTCAGCTCCTCGCGGATCTCCGCCTCCGCCATATCGAGCCATTCGTCATCCACCAGGTCGCATTTGGTCAGCACCAGTATGATATTTTTCACGCCGAGCAGCTCGAGAATATGCATGTGCTCCCGCGTCTGCGGCATGATGCCCTCATCTGCCGCCACCACCATCAGGACAAGGTCCATGCCGACGGCGCCGGCCGCCATGTTGCTGACCAGCTTCTCATGGCCGGGGACATCCACGATGCCGCACCGGCTGCCGTCGCTCAGATCAAACCAGGTAAAGCCCAGGTCGGTCGTGATCCCGCGCTGCTTTTCTTCTTTAAGACGGTCCGTATCGCGCCCCGTCAGCGCCTTGATCAGCGCCGTCTTGCCGTGGTCGATATGGCCGGCCGTCCCTATAATGATATGTTTCATGCGAGCACCTCACCAAGCATCTGCGCCAGCAGTTCGAAATCATCGTCCTCTATGGTTCTGACGTCGAGCCAGACGGCATCCTCCCTGAGCCGGGCGATGACCGGCACGCGCAAGCGGCGCATCTTCTGCTCCAGTTCCTCCGCTTTCAGATTATGCGGATGCAGTACGACGGCGCGGCTCTTAAGCCGTTCCAGCGGAAAGGAACCGCCGCCGATCTGCGACTCGCAGGGGCGGACTTCAATTTCTGCCGCCGGGCAGGTCTTCTTAAGAAGCTGTGCAAGCCTGCCGGCGCGCTGCGCCTCGGCCTCAGCACCGGCCGTGATCATTTTCAGCACCGGAACCGTCCGGAGCGCTCTTTCCGCGGATTGATACTCCCGCAGGACATCTTCGAGCGCGGCGGCTGTGAATTTGCCGATCCGCAGCGCACGCATCAGCGGATTTTCCCGGATTCTGTCGACATACTGCCTGCGGCCGATGATCAGACCGGCCTGCGGGCCGCCGAGCAGCTTGTCCGCACTGAAGCAGACGAGATCGGCTCCCTGCCGGATCAGTGCCTGCACCGTCGGTTCCCCGCGCAGGCCGTACTGCGAAAGGTCGATCAGCGCACCGCTGCCCAGATCCGCGATCAGCGGCAGGCCTGTCCGGTCTGCCAGCGGCCGCAGCTGCTCTACGGAAACGCTCTCGGTGAAGCCGACCACCGCGTAATTGCTGGTGTGCACCTTCAGAATCGCCTTTGTATTTTCATTTACAGCCGCCTCGTAGTCACGCAGATGGGTTTTGTTCGTCGTGCCGACCTCGGCCAGATGCGTGCCGCTCTTCTCGCAGACATCCGGCATGCGGAAGCTCCCGCCGATCTCCACGAGCTCGCCCCGTGAAATGACGGTCTCGCCGCCCCGGGCCAGCGTATCGAGAATCAGCAGCACGGCGGCCGCATTGTTGTTGACCACAACAGCCGCCTCCGCGCCGGTCAGATGCTGCAGCAGCTCTTCAATGCAGCTGCTGCGCCGGCCGCGCCCGCCGCTCTCCAGATCGTATTCCAGATTGCAATAGCCGCCAAGCGTCCGGGCCGCCTTCTCCGCGGTCTGCCTGCCGAGCGGTGCGCGCCCCAGATTGGTGTGCAGTATCGTGCCCGTCCCGTTGATGACGCGCCGCAGATGCGGTGCGAACATGGCTTCAGCACGATCTGCAATGCGCTCTGGCAGCGAGGCGATTGCGCTGCGGACGGCCTCTTCCTCCTCCGTCTCCCGTATAAAAACGCGCAGGCTGTCCGTTTCCTCGCGGACCGCCTGCAATACACCCGTCCGGCCGTACAGCGCACAGGCTGTCCGGACCTTTTGACTTTGCAGGAGCATATCGACCTTCGGTATGCTCCTGTACATTTCTTCTTTATTCATGAATGCTCCCTGCAAAATCATGCATGAAAGCGGATTTTACTGTCTCCCTGTGCGGCGGCATAGCCGACGATCGAGACCTTCGTGTCAAGACCTGCCCTGCGCAGATCCCGCATGATATCTACCGCGCAGGATTCATCCACGCTGAAGAGAAGGCCTCCGGAAGACTGCGGATCGTACATCAGATCGATGTAACGTTCATCGACGCCGCCGTAATCCGTCTCTTTCTCCGAATACTGCCTGTTCCGGTAGGCACCGGCCGGCACGAGCCCCATATCCGCATAGTCCGGTGCGTCCTGTATAAACGCAATGCCGTGCATGTAAAGGTCAATCGTCACGCCGCTTGCGCAGGCCATCTCATAGCAGTGGCCCGCCAGGCCGAAACCGGTCACATCCGTGCAGGCATGCACCGGATATTTCTCCAGAACACGCTTCGCCTTCTGGTTCAGCGATGCCATCACACCAAATGCCTCCTCGGCGGAGGCCCGCGATGCCATCTCCGCTTTCACCGCTGTACTTACAATTCCGCTTCCGAGCTGCTTTGTGAGAATCAGGACATCACCGGGCCGCGCGCCTGTATTGCGCAGAATCCTGTCCGGATGGACAAATCCGGAAACGCTGAGTCCGTAGACCGGCTCATCGCTCTGGATCGAATGCCCGCCGGCCAGCACCGCACCGGCTTCCTGCACCTTGGACGCACCGCCCGCCATGATATCGGAAAGGACGGACGTGTCCAGACAGGACGGAAAACCGACGATATTGAGCGCCGTTTTCGGCTCACCGCCCATCGCATAGATATCGCTGAGCGCATTCGCGGCGGCGATCTGGCCGAACTGATATGGATCGTCCACGATCGGAGTAAAGAAGTCAACGGTCTGGATCATCGCGATCTCATCCGTCACCTTGTAGACGGCGGCGTCGTCATTGGTGTTAAATCCCACAAGCAGATTGTCATCTTTAAATTCCGGCAGCTTGCCCATAACCTGGGCAAGGGTCTCAGGACCTAATTTCGCCGCTCACCCGGATGCTTTGGTCATCTGGGTCAGCCGGATTTTCGTGCGGTCATCCATACCGTAAACCTCCTTTCCTTCAATCAGGCGGCGCAGGCCGCCATTTTTCTATATCCAGAGTGTAGCAAACCGGAAAATATTTGTAAAGAATCACGCCTTGCATCTAAAAAAGCTGCCCTGCGGCAGCTCTTTTAAATGACCTTCCCGGTCAGTTTCATCTGGCGAAGGCGTGTGAGAATCGAACTCACCCGGGATGTACCACACCCCACACTGGTTTTGAGGACCAGGAGGCACACCAGTTGCCTTACCGCCTCCAAATCATCGCGGATGCCTGTCTTAAGCAGGTTTCCGGCTCCTTCATGATAGCATCCGCCGGATTGGCTGTCAAACCGGGGAAATATCTTTTCAGACCATGCATTCGGTGATGTTTTCCGGCTCGAGGCCGGCCTCCTGCATCAGCGCCTGCAGCGTCTCGCGGTCATCCGGCTGCGCACACCAGCACAGCCCGCATCCCGCGGAAATCGACTGCGGCACCGGAATCATGCGCCCCGGCGCGTGACGGCTTTTGCAGAGGTCTTCCATGGCCATCGCCTCCGTCGTCGTGTTAAACGTGATCACCAGATGCAGCGTCTTTCTGCGCATGCCTTACGGCCTCACAATTCTGCCGGCATGGCTGAGAATGTCGGCGATATCGTACATATTGCCGACCGTGCCCACCTTCACCTTGTCGGTCAGGCCGTAGAAATTCAGACAGGTGCCGCAGGTTATGATCTTCGTGCCGGCCGCCTCGAGGTTCTGCAGATCCTCGAGAGAATCCGACCCTTCCGTCGTCAGAAAAGCGCCGCCGTTGTAGCAGAGAATCGTATCCGGCACCGGGTCCACATTGGTCAGTGCGAATATATAGGATTTCATCAGCGCCTTGCCAAGCTTGTCATCGCCGGTACCCATCACGTTGGAAGAAAGCACGACGACGAGCGGGCCGCCGCCGCATCCCGGCGCCGCCTGCTCCTGCTGCTGCGCCTTCTCCGGTGTGACCTCGATCTCAATCTCGTAAGCCTTATCGCCTGTCTGGCGGCTGGATGCGGCAAAACCGTACCGGGCAGCCAGCTTGGATACATTGTTAACAGCGGTTTCGTTGTCCACCTGTACAATCAGCGTACCCGTTTCCGTAAACTCTTCAAATGCCTTTTTCGCGTTGACGACCGGCAGCGGGCAGGCCATGCCCATGCAGTTAATTGTTTTCTTCATGTCATATCGCTCCTTTGTATTCTATTCATGTTTCTTCTTCCCGGGCCAGTGCCCGGACGGCGCGGATGGCCGCATCCGTCTCTTCTTCCGTATTATAATAGGAAAAACTGAAACGGACGGCGCCCTGCTCCTTCGTTCCCAGCGCCTCATGCATCAGCGGCGCGCAGTGCGCCCCCGGGCGCACGGCGATGCCGTATTCCGTAAACAGCGCATCGCTGACCTCGCCGGAATCCCGGCCGCGGATGTTCAGCGCCACGATCGGACAGCGCAGCTTCGCTTCAAAATCGCCGTATACCGTAACGCCCGGTATGCCGCGTACGCCTTCATAAAAACGACGCATCAGGCTCTGCTCTTTCGCCTGAACCTTCCCGATTCCCGTATCCATGATAAACCGCACCGCCGCGCCGAGCCCGGCAATGCCATGACCATTCAGCGTGCCGGCCTCCAGCCGCTCCGGCATCTGCGGCGGCTGCGTCTTCAGATAGGACTGCACGCCGGTGCCGCCCGACAGGAGCGGCCTGATCTCAACGCCCGGCCTGACATACATCCCGCCGGTTCCCTGCGGCCCCATCAGTCCCTTGTGCCCGGTAAAACAGAGCACATCGGCCAGCAGCTGCCCGGCATCTACCGGCACCTCGCCGGCCGTCTGCGACGCATCGACCACGAGCAGCAGCCCGTGCCGGTGCGTAATCTCCCCGATCCGCGCAATATCCAGCATATTGCCGGTCAGATTCGAGGCATGCGTCGCCGCGATCAGCCGCGTCTGCGGCGTAATCGCCCGCTCGAAATCCGCATAATCGACCCGGCCAAGACGGTCCGCCTGCACGATGGTCAGCCCGACGCCCTGCTTCTGAAGCTCATACAGCGGCCGCAGCACCGAGTTATGCTCGAGCTGCGTGGTGATCGCGTGATCGCCCGGTTTTAAAAGGCCCTTTAAGGCAATATTCAGACTTTCCGTCGAATTGCACGTAAAAACAATACGCCGGGGGTCTCCGGCGCCGAAAAATTCCGCCAGAAGCGCTCGCACCTTGTAGATCGTCCGCGCGCCGTCCAAAGACGCGCCGTACGCCCCGCGGCCGGCGTTTCCCAGCTCACTCATCGCTGAGACGACTGCCGCTGCGACCTCTGGCGGTTTATGCAGCGTTGTCGCCGCATTATCCAGATAAATCATAGTCCACCCCTGCTGTTTTCTCCTTTCAGTATAAAGGCCGCCCCGCAGATTGTCCAGCTTTGAACCCCTGCCATATCTTAAAATATTATAATAATTATAAAAACGAGAAACAATATTATTTACAGAATTTTAATTGACTTGCACTATAATTTATAATATAATTCAGGCATAACAGTTAAAGTTCATACAAATGGAGGTGTTCCTATGGTTCAGATTTATGTTTGTGAGAAATGCGGCAATTGTTTTATCGTTGGCTACAAGACAGGATGTACTCCGGTATGCTGCGGACAGCCGATGACACTGGCCGTTCCTAATACCGTTGATGCAGCGCAGGAGAAGCATGTTCCGGTTGTTACCGTTGAGGGCAGCAAGGTTACCGCCAAGGTCGGCAGCGTGGAACATCCGATGACACCTGATCACTATATTGCAAGCATCATGCTTGAGACCGACAGGGCACTGCAGGTTAAGTATATGAGACCGACAGACAAGCCGGAGATGACCTTCATGGTTGCACCTGGCGAGAAACCGGTTGCCGTTTATGAGTACTGCACCAAGCACGGTCTCTGGAAAACCGATCTTTGATTACATACCATCAATCACAATGACTCCTGACATAATCACAGCCCGGTACCGGCTCTTCCGGTACCGGGCTTTATTCATGTCCGGAAATATTTACCTGTATAAGATTACAGCGCCTTGCGGTAGAGCTCGTAGCCGATGCCCCGCAGGTTGGCCGGCAGATCGCGCACGGAAAGGCGGATCTCATCCTTGACCGTCTCGTCCAGCTTTTCGTACGGGACCAGCTCCGGCGTCGTCTTCAGCTCGCCATTAAAAGGTCCGTACTGCCAGCCGGATGAGAGCTTGTCCTTCATCCAGCGCTCATGTTCAATTCTCGCCAGTTCCTCGAGAACCGGTCCGTACAGTTCGACGATCGTATCCCGGCCGCCCTCGAGAACCGGCCGCATCCCGATATCGAGATTGTAATCCTGCAGCCGTACGCCGATATAGCGGAACTGCGAATAATATCCTTCCCGGTAGAATTCGTCCAGCTGCGGCCACTGCGCCATATCCGGCTCCTGCAGCAGGCTTTCGATCTGCTGCTCGCTGCCGCCGCGCCGTCTGGCCGCTTCTATCCGGCGGCTGCACGCATTTTCATGGGCGATCTGTGCATATTTCTCCACCAGATCGCCGGCCATCTGCTCGAACGCCAGGCGCCGCTGGAAATCCTCGACATCCAGATGCAAATCGAGCTGCTCGTCGACCGGCAGACACGACGGCGTAAAACGATGCACCTTCGACAGGCGGCTCATGTCCAGAATGAATTCCAGCGAACGCGCACCATGCCGGTACTCGGAGACGGTCAGCAGCACCGCCAGCAGACTGCGGGACATGTTGATCAGCCCGCCCTTCTCATCGTAAATACTCGGCACCTTGCGGATAATCTGGCTGCGCAGCAGCATCGCCCGCCGGATGATATGGCTGCGGTCCGTCACGGACATCGGATTCGGTCCCTTGACATTGAGAATGCCCTTGAGGCGGCTCACGAAATCCGTGCCCTTGACCTTGCGGAACTGCGCCTCCTCTTCCTCGCTCGAAGGCAGGAAGTCATTGAAACAGGAAGCCGTCGCCCCGGCGAAAACGAAAACGGCGCCGTGGATCGGGCAGACACGCCCGTTCATCATATATTCCCCGTCCTGCATCGGTGCCAGAAAATACTTCAGCCAGCCGCGCGGCACACCGTTCAGTTCGGAATCAAATTCATCGAAGAAAATCAGAGGAATCTTGCCGCCTTCATATTGAAACGCCTCGCGGAATGATTCAAAAAGATCCTGCGGCGACGCGTACTGCGAAAGATTCAGAGAAATGATATTGAACCGGCCGCAGCTCATCGCCAGCTGCCGGAGCCCGAAGGATTTGCCGGAGCCCGGCGCACCGAAAACCGCAATGGAAAGCGGCCGCGGGAAATCGTCGTCCTCGACGTGATCAAACTGGAAAATATAATCATCCAGCAGCGATTTGATGGCGGAATAGTTCTCCACCTCGTCCTTGTCGACGGTCGTCAGCGCTCCGTAATGGCAGAACGGCACGTGGGCAAACAGCTCCTGCGGCCCTGCATAGACAATCCGTTCCGCCACGGACAGATAGCCCTGATTCTGGTGCTGACAATATTCGTCTAAAATATTAAAAGGAGACGTCCCGGAGATCAGCGCCTTCTGGCTGCGCCGCGGCACCGCGATCCGGCACACCTCGCCCTTCTTCTCCTTGCGCAGCAGGTCCCGGTAGACGGCCTGCATATCGCAGTCCTCCTCGAGCGTATGCTGCTCCGGACAGCCCGGCATAAACAGCAGCGACCACTGCCCGCTCTTCTCCACCAGCGCACCCTGCGCGTCCAGCAGAATTACCATATCCTTCCGGTCACGCAGCGGCCGCAGCACATCATTGACAACAAGCTGCTTCAGGAACTCATCCACCGTCCGCTCATAGGAAACGCCGCGTGAAATCGGAAAGTCAAGCTGACGCAGATGCAGCATCTGCATCATCGGCACCGCGTCGTCTTCAAAAAATCCGGCAAGTGCCATACCTGGTTTATATTGTCTGTATTTCACAAGATCACTTCCTTGTCTTAGCTGAATATCCCCTCTCTTAATTTGCCGACTATGATACCGCGCCAACTTCGTTTTGTCAAATTATAGTAAAATTTCACAGATATTTGTGCATATTCCACAATTTTTTCTGCATTATGGAGCTGTACAAAATGACGGAAAGTGGTAAAATCTATTTTTGTCAAAAACATTGAATTTTGTATACAGAAAGAGGAGTGATTTGTTATGAAGAAAATGATTCCGGCAGCATTATGCATGGTATCGCTTGCGGCCGCCTCACTCACAGGCTGCAGTCTCAATTCCGAAACGGCGCAGAATCTCGCCGACGAGGTGACAGCCAATACCAGTGCGATGCACAGCGCATCCGTCAATATCGACATGAATATGGACCTCGACTACGAAAGTGCCGGCATTTCCATTCCATTATCCTATAACGCACAGATGAGCGGCAATATCTCCAGAGACCCGTCCGCCGCGCATCTGACCGGCACCATCACCGCATCTTCCGACATCGGCAGCAGCAAAAATGAAGAGGAGATCTACTCTCTGACCGACAGCGGCACCAAAACCATCTACACCGGTTCCGATGGAAACTGGTATCAGACCGTACAGGAGATTTCAGGCAGCAAACTAGATCTGATTTCCGACAGCGGCCTCTGCCAGCTGATCGCCGATGCCGACCTGCACGGCGTCCTCGAAGAGGACAGCCGGACCGTCGACGGCCGCGAATGCTATGTCATCGACACTGCAATCAGCGGCGATACGCTCAGAGATGTCATGGAAGAATACCTGACGCGGCAGGATCTCTATCTGGATGACGTCGACTGGTCCGATGTCAGTGCAGACGCGGCGATCTGCATCTACAAGGATACGAAGCTGCCGGCCCGCATAAGCCTGGATTCGGATTTTTCGAACCCGTTCAGCATCGGCAGCAGCGACAGCACCGCCGTTGCCCACCTCAAAGCCTTTAACATCGAGTACACCTTCAGCGATTACGGCACGGCCGAAACGGTCAGCATACCGCAGAATATCATTGACACCGCCGGCAGTGCAGGCGCACAGGTCAACATACTTGAACGGGAACTGGAAGCAGAGACGCAGTAACAGACTGCCTGCCGCTTCTTTCTGCCGCAGCCTCGTGGCTGCGGCTTTTTTGTTTTCCGGGTGTCCCGCACTTTCATACTATGGTAAAATGGTGTTAAATGATCATTATTTGGGAGGAAACAGTTATGAAGAAGAAATCAGCCGCATTCCTCTGCCTTGCGGCCGCTGCCGCCCTGACTTTTGCGGGCTGCGATTCCGGTTCATCCGGCACGCAGACGCAGCAGACACAGGAGACGGAGATGACGGCGCAGAGCCTGGCGGCAGAGATTGCCGATCACTGCGCGGATGCCGGTTCGGCATCGCTCACGCAGAAGCTCAGCATGGATGTAAATATTGCCTACGGCGGAACGGATTATCCGATCAGCATGAGTTATGATTTTTCAGGTGAGACGACGAATGATCCGCTTGCCCTGCACATGACGGGTAAGGTGTCGACCACGACTGCGGGCGAGACCACGGATATGGACAATGAGGTTTACAACCTGGTTGACGGTAATACGGAAACCATCTATTCCAATCAGAACGGCGCCTGGTATAAGACGGCCGTCGATATCAGCGATCAGAATATCACAGACTTTTTAAACACCCGTCTTTACCGCTCCATCGCCGACGGCGAGGTGGATGCCGATCTCACGGATGAGACCGAACAGGTCAATGATCAGGACTGCTATGTGATTACCTCTGATCTCACCGGCGATGTACTGCAGGATATTCTCGCCGATGTCATGTCCGAAAACAGCATGGATACCTCCTCAATTGACTGGGCGCATATCAAGGCACCGATCCGGATTCTTGTCTACAAAGATTCCCTGCTGCCGGCGAATTTCACGCTCGATGCCAGAGAGCTCGGCACCGCGGTATTTGCCAGTCTCTTCGATCAGGTTTTCGGCAGCGGCAATTACGAGACGACCGTGAACAGCTTTACCGTCGAATACGGTTTCAGCGATTTCGGCAATGTCGACCCGATCAGCGTTCCGGATGATGTCATCGAAGGCGCTGTCGATCTGGACAGTACGGAAGAGACGCAGATGCAGTAGAACCCGGATCGGCCGGTGTGCTATAATACAGAAATAAAAATAACAGCAAAGGATAAGAGGCTCAGATTATGAAACTCAGTAAACTTTTTGAACGTTCAGATTATAAAATTCTGCAAGGCAGCCTGGACCGTGAAATCACCGGCATCAGCCTGAACACGAAGCAGGTGGCAGACGGCAATCTGTTTATCTGCATCAAAGGCGCGCGGTTTGACTCTCACAGCTGCCTGCAGGAAATTGCCGATCAGGGAGCAGCCGCCATCGTGGTGGAACGGCCGCTTGCACAGTGCGGCCCGCTCGATGCTGATGTGACCGTGATCCAGACCGCTTCCACGCGTATCGCGGAAGCACAGATCGAGGCAGCATGGTACGGCCATCCGGCCGATCAGCTGACCACCATCGGCATCACCGGTTCCAAAGGCAAGACGACAACCACCCATATGCTGGCTGGCATTCTTCGCTGTGCCGGCCGCAAAGTCGGTGTCATCGGCACAAACGGAGCGGAAATCGGCGATGAAATCCACGAACTGGCCAACACCACGCCGTCAGCGGATGAGGTGCAGATGTATCTGCGGGAGATGGTTGACAAGGGCATGGATACCGCGGTGATCGAGTGCTCTTCTCAGGGACTCAAGCAGTACCGTGTCGGCGGTTTTCAGTTTGACTGCGGCATCTTCATGAATATTTCCGAAGGCGATCATATCGGCCCGAACGAACATCCGGATTTTGCCGACTATCTCAGATGCAAGGGACTGCTGATCAAAAACAGCAAGCAGGGATTTGTCAACCAGGATGACCCGAGAACAGCCGAGATGCTGCAGGACATTGACACGCCGGTCATCAATTTCGGCCGCACGCCGAAGGCAGATTATTATATCAAAGATACGCGGAAAACATTTCAAAACGGCATGCCGGGCCATACCTTCACTGTCGGCGGCCGGCTGGAGGATACATTCTATGTCAATCTGCCCGGCGAATTCAATGTGGATAACGCGCTCGCTGCCATTGCCGCAGCAGATTACCTGAAGGTGCCGGTACAGGCCATGAAGGACGGGCTCGCGCATCTGTCCATCAAAGGACGTTTCGACCTCGTCTATAAAAGCGACGATCTGACCGTCTGCGTCGATTTCGCGCACAACGGTCTGAGCACCCGCAACCACCTGGAGGCCGTGCGGGAATACCATCCTAAACGGATCGTCTGCGTGTTCGGTGCCGACGGCAACCGTTCCAAAGACCGCCGTTATGAGATGGGAGAAGCAAGCGGACGTCTGGCGGATTTTTCCATCATCACGGCAGGACACAACCGCTGGGAAACCTTCGACGCCATTGCAGATGATATCCTCGTCGGCATGCATAAGACCGACGGCAGGTACATCGTCATTCCGGACCGCAAAAAGGCCATCCGCTATGCCATCGAGCACAGACAGCCGGGCGATTTCATCACAATCCTCGGTCTCGGCCATGAATCCTATCAGGAGGAAAACGGCGTCAAGTACCCGTACAGCGATATCGAGACGGTCAAAGAACTCACCCGGGAGCTGATTCCGGAGAAAAAAGACTGAAATCAAAAAAATGCTTTCACATTCTTCCTTGCGGAAGATATGTGAAAGCATTTTCTTTGCCTGTTTATCAGAGTACAAGTGACGGTGCGCTGTAAACGCGGCCGAGAAGCTCCTGATTCAGTGCATACAGACCCTTGGCATCGAAGCCGAACAGTTCGTACTTCTTGATAAGATCTTCTGCATTCTTCTCTTCTTCGCCCTGCTCCTTGACGAACCAGTCGAGGAACTGCATGGTTCTGAAATCGTTTGCTTCATTGGCTGCCTTGTAGATGCCGTTGATCAGCGATGTGACGTACTGCTCATGCTTGAGTGCGGCGTTCAGCGGATCGATCGCTTCCTTCAGCTCAACATCCGGCTTTGCAATCGCCTCAAATGTCACCTTCTCGCCGTTATTGTGCAGATAGGTACGCATCAGCATCGCGTGATCACGCTCTTCCTGCGCCTGCACATCATACCAGTTGGCAAAACCATCGAGACCTACTTCATTATAATAATTGGAAAAATCGAGATAAAGATATGCGGAGTAGAATTCCGCATTGACCTGCTCGTTGAGCAGTCTGGCAACTTCAGCATTCAGCATAATATAACCCTCCTTATCATGCATTGCTTCAATAATATCAATTCCTATTTTACACCATATTTATAAAATAATGCGGTCCGTATTATTAAGATTTCATAATTTTTCTTATTTTGCCTGCGGAATATCGCCGTGCCTGAGACGATACGAAAATGAAGACGGATGGTTCCGGCCGACAAAGGTATAAAACAGGACGGAAATGACATTGAACACCGCCATGATCGTATACATATGGCCGTAGCCGACCGCATCGATCAGCACGCCGGCGACCGCGCCGCCGAGGCCGATGCCGATATCGTACGCGCACAGGAAAGTGGAATTGGCCGCGCCGCGCCGCTCCGGAGGCGCGATCGCCACCGCCATGGACTGCAGCGCAGGCTCGAGGCCGCCGAAGCCGAAGCCGGCCAGCACCGCCGCGAGGAAGAAGGTCGCCTTGCCCGGAACCAGTCCCAGCAGCAGCACCGCCGCCATCATCGCGAAATTGCAGGAATAGACGAAGATGCCTTCGCCGTGCCTGTCGGTCACGCGCCCGGCTGTCAGCCTGGTCAGCAGCAGAAATACCGCCATCACGGTGAAGAACAGGCCGCCGGAAGGGAGATTGGCATTCGCCGCATATTTGGCGACGAAATTTTCCAGTGCGCCGTAGGTAAACAGGAAACTAAGTGCCGTGACGGATGCCGGCAGGGCGTCCCTGTCAATCATCCCCTTCAGTGAAAATTTCCGTTCCACGCGCTGCGGCTTCGGCACGTGCATACACAGCAGCAGCACGATGCTGACGGCCGCGCAGAGGAAGGCTGCGATGAACAGCGCGCCGTAGCCGACCTTGTTCATCAGTGCCAGGCCGAATGCCGGAGCCACCGCTGTCGCCATGGCAGTTGCCAGGCCAAAATACCCCATGCCCTCGGCAAAGCGCTCTTTCGGAATGATATCCGTCGCCACGGTCGCCGTCGAGGTGTTGGACAGCGCCAGCGCCGCACCGTGCAGCATACGGCAGATAAAAGCGAGGTACAAAACGGCCAGGAACAGATAACCGAGCGGCATCAGCGCCATCAGCACCAGACCCGCCAGCAGTACGCCGCGCCGCCGTCCGGTATCCAGCAGCCAGCCGATCACCGGCCGCAGCAGGATGGCGATAATCGAAAAGCCGGCCGTCGCCAGCCCGGCGACCGTATTCGAGCCGCCAAGGTATTCAATGTAAAATGGAAATGTGGACAGAATCATCAGATGATTCATGAAAACGAGAAAATTGATGAAGATAATCAGGACAAAATCCCGATTCCAGAGCCTGACCTTTTCCGGCCGCTCTGCCGTCTTCTGCACTGAATCAGACATATGAAAAAATCCTCCTGTACAAAAAAAAATAAGCTGATGGGTAAATCCGCAATCGGACTTACGCATCAGCTGCTCACTGCTTTCTGTACTATAGCACATTTTGCTTTTTAATGTAAGAATTTTTTCAGATGCCGCTCAGATAAGACCAGGTATAGGTACTGCCATCCGCAATCGGCGCAAATCCGTTCAGATAAGCCGACGGGTCATCGGCCGTCTCACTGCTGCTGCGAACGTGCGTCGATGGGCCGAAGAACGTGATTCCGCGCCCGTCTTCCATGGTCCAGGTGTAGGTGTCACCCGGCTCAAAATCCGTCATCTCACCTGTTGTCAGATTAAAATAGGCGTGACGCACATTGTTCCAGAAAGACGCGTCACTCTGTGCGCTCTGAAAAACGTCCAGATAGGATGAATCGTTTAAACTGCCGATCTCGCAGTCATCCCAGGTCGTATCGATCTCATACCACTGCCCGTCTTCGAGCTGCACCAGATTCCAGGAATGCGGTTCCATCTCCGCCGAGCCATCGCTGCCTGCCGAACCGGCCTGTCCGCTCACCTGCGCGACCGTCAGCCCCGCCCGCTGACAGAGGTACTGATACGCCTGCGAATATCCCTCGCAGACCGCTGTGCAGGCCTGCCCGCGGCTGTTCTCCACGAGAGCGCCGTACGCCGTGTATCCGTAATCATCCGGTGCGTTTTCCGCATCGGCATCCATCGTCTCGTACAGATCGGTATCGTAGGTCACCATATCGATCAGCTTATCGTGAATCTGCAGCGCGATCTGCGAATCCGGCTGCGAAAGATCGATCTCGGAAAGAAAAGCATCCGCCGCATTCTCAAAGGCCTCCGCCTCCGGCTCGTACTGCGCATACGATTCGGAAAGCTGCATGCCGACCTCATAGGCTTCCTGCGCTCCATCGTAATCCTGATAGGTGTAAGTGATGGATCCCTGACCGGCAAACCAGAAAAATTCCGGATGATCATTGTAAAGCGCATAGATCGCCAGCCGCCGCTCCGTCTCAAAATCCTCTGAGGACGGGTCCACAGACAGGGAGACCGTGATCACCTGGCTGTCATCCGAAGGCGTCTGCAGCAATGTCAGTGCCGCATCGTAGATCGCCTGCTCTTCCTCGGTGATCACCGTATAGTAATAGTCATAATACGGGTGCAGATCAGCACTGTCCGCCGCCGTCCGGCTGCCCTCCTGCTGCTCCGCCTCCCCCTGCTGCGCTGCCTGCTCCTGCGCGGCGTCCTCCTGAGATGCGGTATGCGGCAGATCCAGACAGCCGCCAAGCGGCAGACACGCCGCCAGCAGCAGAATATTAATCAGATATTTTTGTTTTTTCATCTCTTTTCTCCCAGTGAAAGTTGACGATAAAGATGCCCAGGCTGACCAGTGCAAGCGCCGCTACGCTCGATGCCCTGAACGCCTCGCCGCTCTCGTTCAGAAACAGCGCAGACAGCAGCACACCCATGATCGGGTTGACAAAACCGAGCGTCGATACCGTGCTTACCGGATTGTATTTCAGTAAAATGCCCCAGAGCGTATACGCACCGGCGGAAATAAAGCCCATGTAAAGAATCAGCGGCAGACAGGCCGCCGATGACCAGACGAGACGGCCGCCGAAGGCCAGTCCGATCGCCGTCATCACAAGGCCGCCGAAAAAGAACTGCCACCCGCTGAGGGTCACGGGGTCTTCCCGTGCCGAAAAAAGTTTGATCAGGCACCCGGCCAGCGCGCTGACAAAAGCCGCCAGCAGCATGGCGCCCTCTCCCTGCAGCGTGAAACCGCCGGCCAGCGCCGACAGGGACCCGCCGCTCACGATCAGAACGACACCGGAAAAACCGATAATTGCCCCGATGACCTTCTGCGCATTCAGCTTCTCAAAATGGAAAACGGCGACCGCCAGAAAAATGGCGAAAAACGTATTGGCCGCGTTGAGAATAGATCCCCGCACGCCGGAGATATGCGCGAGCGCCATATAGAAAAATATATACTGCAGCACCGTCTGCGTCGCCGCCAGCGCCGCGATGCAGCCGGCTGAAGATTTCTTCGGTTTCAGAAAACGGTGCGCCAGCAGCGAACCGGCGATAATCACCATCACGCCGGCAATCGTGAACCGGATGCCGGCAAAAAGGATCCGGGAAGCCGTGTCATCCGCCGCCACTTCAAACAGCTTATAGCCGATTTTGATGGCCGGTGAGGCACTGCCCCACAGCGTGCAGCAGAAAACCGCCGTCAGTATCACGACCGGCAGCCGGGTCCAGACATTTCTCTTCTGTTCCATATTTTAGTCATTCCTTTTAAGACTGCATTTAAGTCATGTCACATTTTTCTCCCAGACACGGTTCACACCGATATGCAGACTGTCGGCATATTCCTCCAGTGCGCGCATGTCCGCAGGGTCCATCTTCAGCTGCACGGCCTGCGCCGCATCCTCTGCCTGCCCTGCCGCGGTGACGCCGACAATGGGCACCGCGCCTTTGGCCGCCGCCCAGGCAATGGGAATCTGCGCAGGCGGCACATCGTAATGCCCCGCAATCTCCGCGATCTTCTCATTCAGCTTTGCATAGCGCGCCATCACCGGATTGCAGTTGCGTCCGCGGCCGGACCCCGCCGGCATCGGATGGGCTTCATCAAACCGGCCGGTCAGCGCGCCCTGCTCGAGCACCATGTAGGCGTAAAAGGTGATGTCATGCGCCCTGCAGTATTCCAGAATGCCGCGTCTTTCCGATGCGCGGCTCAGCAGACTGTAATGATTCTGCACGGCAGCCAGGCGCAGGCCGTGCTCCCTTAGAATCCGGTCCGCCTCGATAATCTGCGCCAGATTGTGATTGGAGACACCGATCATCGGCGCATCCGGCCTTCCGGCAAAATACTGTGCCGCCGCCCTGGTCCAGCGCGGCGCCTCCAGCGCATTGTGCACCCAGTACAGATCGAAACGGTCAAGCCCCATGATCTCCAGCTGATGCCTGTACGTATCGCCGAAAGGAGATGCCGACTGCCGGCAGGCATGCTGCGGCGTGAATTTATCTGCTATAAAAAAGGCATCGCGCGGATATCCTTTCAAAAACCCGGCCAGCGTGCGCTCGGCGGTGCCCATGCCGTAGACATAGGCGGTATCCCAGCAGCGCAGCCCGAGCTGCATGGCCGTCTCAAAGACCGGCCGGAGCTCTTCCGGCGTATGCGCCGCACCGAAGGTGCCGTCATTGCCCCAGGCCCAGGTGCCGCACGCAGCCTTCACATTCATGCCTCTTCTCCGCCGAAATGGCGCTCAACAATCTTCACGGCATTTAAAATGCAGTTGTCGCACGAACACAGCACCTTGCCGGTCGTTACGCCCTTGATGTCCCCGCAGATCGTGGCCCCGCACATCTGCTCGAATTCATCGACAATCGTCCTGGCGATGCCGCCCGTCGGCATGCCCTGCGGGCTCATCATAGAAGCGGCCGCCACGGCGCCGACCAAAGCACCGCATGTTCCCTTCATGCCGCCCATGCCGAGGCCGAAAGCCGATCCGAGCTGCCGGAGCTGCTCCGGCGTCATGCCCATGCGGTCCGCATAGGTCAGAAGCACCGTCTGGCAGCAGTTATTGCCGGGTCTGCACTGTTTTGCTTTTTCTTCTCTTGTCATTTATGAATCCTCCTGAAATCCGATGGTATATGACAGATTATATCATATCCCTGTTATTGTAGCTTGATTGTTCTCCGATCTGAAAATATACTGGGAACATAATCACGAAGGAGGCCTGCGCATGGACATCGATAATCTGAAAAGGAAAGCGAAATACCGCTTTTCCCATGGTCTTTTTCACAAACGCACCTTCGTCATTCTGTTTGTCCTGAGCGCTGCCGCCGACATTTACACCGTATTCCGGCTCGCGTCAGCTTTGCGCATGCCGTGGCCTGCGGCCGTTCTCTGCGGCGCAGCAGCCTGTCTGCTGCTCTATGCCGAGATGATCTCGCGCTACCGCCAGCAAACCACGCGGATTTACCGGCTTACTATCTGGGCAGCCGGCCTGTACACGGCTTTTCTCATCCATTTTCTGATTATTCTTGCCGCAGCCGATCTGGCATTTCTGATCCCGAGGGCACTCGGATACCGCCAGGTGCACCGCTATTTTACCGGGGCGGCGGCTGCCGCGGCGCTGCTTTTCACGCTTGCCGCCTGCCATCATGCCTATGACGTCAAAATCGTGCGCGAAAAGCTGCCGGAAATAAAAAAATGCGGAAAACTCCGCATCGCACTGCTGTCCGACCTGCACATCGGTGCCGTCATCGGACCGCACTATCTTCGGAAAATCGTCCGCATGACTAACGAACTGCATCCCGATCTTATCGTCATCACCGGCGACCTGTTCAACCACGCAAAAGTACACGAATGCGCCGACCCGGCAGCGGCAGCGCAGGCACTGTCCGGCCTTGAAAGCGCCTTCGGCACGTACTGCGTGCGCGGCAACCACGACCCGCAGCTGAGCGACCCGGATTTCCAGGTCTTCCTGCAGCAATCAGCTATCACGCCGCTCGATAACCGTGTACAGACGGTCGGCCCCGTCACGCTGATCGGCCGCACCGGCACAAGGACCCAGCCCGGCCGCACGCCGCTCGCCGAGCTGATGAAAGCTGCCCCGCCGCAGCAGATGACGATCGTCCTCGATCACGATCCATCCGGCGTCCGGGAAGCACAATCATGCGGCGCCGATCTGGTATTATCCGGGCACACCCACAACGGCCAGTTCTTCCCATGCAATCTGTTTGCGAAGATCGCCTATCCCGGCTGCCTCACACACGGCCATACGGACCTGTCCGGCACGCACCTGATCGTCTCCGGCGGCACCGGCTTTTTCCAGGTACCGGTCCGGACCTTCTCCGACAGCGAGATCGTCTGCATCGACATCACGGATCGCTGATCAGAAAATGTCCGTGCCCTCTGCGACGACGGCATACTGCTCCTCTACCATCTTCGTGAGTTCCTGCGCGTTTTCCTGCTTGCCGTTTTCAATCCATACCTGGAATACGCCCACGAAAATACCGGTGCAGATGGCGAGAAAATACTTGTAATCCCGCATCCTGTCGCGGCCCGGCGCCTGTTTTCCGTTGTATTTCTTATTCAGATAATCCAGCACGATCGAGCCGTTATTGTAAAACGAATTGTAGATGATATCGCTTCTCCCGCCGCTCAGCAGCACTTCGATCATATGGCTCCGTTCAATCCAGAACCGGAAAACATAGCAGACCAGGCTCTCATGTTTATCATTGTCGCAGGCCTGCCGGCAGTAGTCTGTCAGCACCTGATTGAAAAGCTGGTTGCATTTCCAGTACAGGATGTCGATCATCGAATCAAAATTGCGGTAAAATGTCGCACGGCTCACCGAGGACTCTTTCGTGACATCCGATATTGAAATCTTGTCAAAATTCTTTTTCTCCATACACCTGAGCAGGCCCTGAAACATCTGCTCCGAAGAGCGCTGGGCCCGCAGGTCGGATTTGATATGATACATTTTCCCTCCGTATCCGCTATTGCTCAAGTCCAAGCCGGCTGTTGATCTTGTCCACCGCCGGTTTATAATCATCGATGCCTTCCAGCGCATCCTCCATCAGCTCTTTCTGGCAATCGGCATAATCGTCCAGTCCGGCCTGTTTATACGCCTTGTAAAGAAATGCCGCATTGGTGTACTGGGCGATCTTTCCGCATTCTCCGGCCTGTTCCTCAAAATCCGGCTGATCTGCATGGAAATTGAAATAAGATGAAACCAGCGAACCGAAGTCTTCATATTCAATAGTGTAGCTCATATTCTCGTCGCTGAAAAACGTCGACCTGGTATAATGCAAATCGTTGATCAGTTTAAATGCCGTCATGGCAAGGGCGATCACCATAATCACAATCAGCACATTCATAATCCGCACAGCCGGTCTCTTCGCCGCAGCGCTGCTTTTCCCGCCGCCGGACCTATTCTTCTGTTTCATCCGCATACTGCTGTGCTCCTTTCTCCAGCAGGGTAAGGATCTGTCCCTGCGTCATGGATTCCATATTTTCCAGTTCATCATCCGTCATGCCGAAATATGTCACGAAAACCGCTTTGATCTGCGACTCCCCGATCTCTCTCACCTTCGCCGTGATCTCATCATTGTCTTCATAGTCATATTCCGATTCGGTATACTGATAAAAATACTGCAGGTCCTGTGCAATCATGCTGACCTGGCTTGCGGTATCATCGTCGTTCCTCGAAAAAATAATCTGCTCGCAGCAGCTCATGATATCGCTGTACTCCTGCGATGCCCGGATCGCCGCTCTGTAGCTCGTAAAATCAGAAAGATCCGACATATTTATCTCGTGCAGGTCGCCGAAACTGGCCAGTCTCTGCAGATCGCCGCTTTGCAGATAGGCATCCATCTGCGCCGTGGCCTCATCGGCATTCTTCTCCGCCTCTCTCTGCGTCATGCTCTCGCTGATGTAATAGGCGTTTCTGTCTGCCAGGTGGCAGATCACGATTGCCGCAAACAGAATTGCCAGAATCACCGCACGGGTAATAATGGATGAATAGCCGCGCACTTTCGTCTGCACTTCCTGCTGCGTCTGTTCAAATTCATCCTCGAAGCGGTCCATATCCTGTATGTGCTGCATGGCCGCCTTGTTCAGCGCGCCGCAGTAGGGACAATAACGGTCTTCCAGTTTTATCTCCGCTCCGCAGTTCTCACATTTCATTTCTGCATCTCCTTAAGCCGTTTCTGACATTGTTCATAGGACGGAACGCCGCCGTATTCCTTCAGATCATCGGCAAACTGCTTCTGCAGCTCAGGCGTCGTCAGAAAACGGGTGTTCAGATCATCGATATAGGCATCCTTGCGCTCATCCACATAAGCGACGTCCTGATCAGGCGCATCCGAGTCATACTGCACGCCTGCGATCTCAAGTTCACAGTACATGACCTCCGCCAGATCATTTGCATCCAGCGGCGCTTCCTTCTCCTGCTGCCAGTATTCATCCACTTCCTGCATGGCATCCAGGGCATAGCAAAGCCGTGCGTGCTTCCAATGATAAATGTCATGATCCTCTGAGGCTTCTTGATAATACGCGCACATGGCATCGTAATCGCCGGCCTCATAATAGGCATCAAGCTGTTTATAGCATTCCTGAACTGCCGTATAATCTGACTTGTGCTTATTCACCTCGTTTTTGCTGTACGCACGCCAGATTCCGAAAGCCAGCAATACCGTGCCCACTATCAGAGCTATAATCAAAACGGCGCGGCGGACGCCCCGGGCAGCACTGCCCGCCAGCTGCTCACCGCTCCCTTTCGGCAGATTCCGGAGATTTCTGTTTATCTTCCCGATTCTGCCCAGGTATTCCTTTTCCGCTGCCTCGTCATTCTGCGTGCCGCAGTACGGGCAGCAGGTAAGCGAGGCATCATATTCCCCGCCGCAGTTCGGGCAGATAATCTTTTTCCTGGCCATTAAATTTCCTTCCTCCTATGGTTATTTTACTGCATGGAGACTTAAATTAAAAGAATTTCGCCGAATCTTCCCTGCGGCGATGATCCTTTTTACACACACTTTACATTCCTGATTGCCCAGGCAGCGCAAAAGGACCAGAGGTCCTGACAGACCCCTGGTCCTTCTATCTGTTCACCGCCGCGGCGGAAATATGATTTTCCTGTTACAGTGCCGCGTGGCAGGTTCTGTTGATGACATCGAGCTGCTGCTCTTTGGTCAGGCTGATGAATTTCACAGCATAACCGGATACACGGATCGTGAAGTTCGCATATTCCGGCTTTTCCGGATGATTCATCGCATCGATCAGCTTATCGCGGCCGAACACGTTGACATTCAGATGATGCGCGCCGTTGATGAAATAGCCATCGAGCACGTTGACAAGGCGCTCCGCTCTTTCGCTGTCGCTGTGACCCAGCGCGGACGGATTGATCGTCTGCGTATTGGAAATACCGTCGAGCGACCACTCATACGGAATCTTCGCCACAGAATTCAGGGAAGCGAGGAGACCGTTCTGCTCGGCGCCGTAGGACGGTGAAGCACCCGGTGCAAATGCCTTGTAGGCATCGCGGCCGTCCGGTGTCGCGCCGGTCGCCTTGCCGTAGACGATGTTGGAGGTGATCGTCAGAATCGAGGTCGTCGGTTCCGAATTGCGGTAGGTGTGATTTCTGCGGATCTTCGTCATGAAGTTCTTAAGAAGAGCCACGCCGATCGCATCGGCACGGTCGTCATCGTTGCCGTACTTCGGGAAATCGCCTTCCACTTTATAATCCACCACCAGACCGCTCTCGTCGCGGATTGTCTTAACCTTAGCGTATTTGATCGCTGACAGCGAATCGATGACATGTGAGAAGCCGGCGATACCGGTTGCAAATGTCCGGCGCACATCGGTATCGATCAGCGCCATCTCCGCCGCCTCGTAGTAATATTTATCGTGCATGTACTGAATCAGGTTCAATGTGTTGACGTAGAGACCGGCAAGCCAGTCGAGCATCTTGTCATATTTGCGGATTACCTCGTCGTAATCCAGATATTCCGAGGTGATCGGCGCGTACTCCGGGCCAACCTGCATGTGATTGCCCTGTTTGTCGAGGAACTTCTCGTCCTTGCCGCCGTTGATTGCGTACAGCAGCGCCTTGGCGAGGTTTGCGCGGGCACCGAAGAACTGCATTTCCTTGCCGGTCTGTGTCGCGGAAACGCAGCAGCAGATGCTGTAGTCGTCTCCCCAGATCGGCCGCATCACGTCATCATTTTCATACTGGATGGCGGAGGTCGTCACGGAAATGTGTGCCGCATAGCGGCGGAAATTCTCAGGCAGCCGCTTTGAATAGAGGACGGTGAGGTTCGGCTCCGGTGCCGGTCCCATGTTCTCGAGGGTGTGCAGGAAACGGAAATCGTTCTTTGTCACCATGGAGCGGCCGTCCTGGCCGAGGCCTGCCACTTCCAGTGTCGCCCAGACCGGATCGCCGGAGAACAGCTCGTTGTAGGACGGGATTCTCGCGAACTTGACCATACGCAGCTTCATGACGAAATGATCGATCAGCTCCTGTGCCTGTACTTCTGTCAGTGTGCCTTCCTGCAGATCTCTCTGAATGTAAATGTCGAGGAAGGTGGAAACACGGCCGACGGACATCGCGGCACCGTTCTGGGTCTTGATCGCCGCCAGATAGCCGAAATACAGCCACTGTACGGCTTCCTTTGCATTTTTCGCCGGTTCGGAAATGTCATAGCCGTACGCCTTTGCCATCTCCTTCATGCCGCGCAGGGCGCGGATCTGATCGGCCAGTTCCTCTCTCTGGCGGATAATATCGTCTGTCATAACGCCGCAGCCGCAGTTGTCGAGGTCGTACTGCTTCTTTTCAATCAGATAGTCGATGCCGTAGAGGGCCACGCGGCGGTAGTCGCCGACGATACGGCCGCGGCCGTAGGTATCCGGCAGTCCAGTGATGATGTGGCAGTGACGCGCACGGCGCATCTCATCGGTGTAGGCATCGAACACGGCCTGGTTATGTGTCTTGTGGTATTCGTTGAAAATCTTATCGTATTTCGGATTGATTTTATAGCCGTAGCTCTCTGCTGCTTCCTGCGCCATCTTGATGCCGCCGTACGGCATGAAGGCACGCTTGAGCGGTTTGTCGGTCTGCAGGCCGACGATCTGCTCGAGATCCTTTGTCTTCTCGTCGATATAGCCCGGGCCGTATGCGGTGATGCCGGAAACGACTTCTGTCTCACAGTCGAGCACGCCGCCGTTTTCGCGCTCCTGCTTCTGCAGCTCCTGCAGGCGTCCCCAGAGGATGTCGGTTGCCTGTGTCGGGCCGGCGAGAAAGCTCTCATCGCCGTCGTACGGTGTGTAGTTATTCTGTATAAAATCACGGACGTTGACGTCCTGTGTCCAATGTGTACCCCTGAAATTTCTCCATTCGTCTCTCATAGCTGAAACTCCTTTCTTTTATTTACATGCACCCGGTATCTTTTACCGGAATGCACCCAGTATCTTTTCTGCATGTCTGACTTCCTCTTCCGACGGCGGCTCTACGCCCTCCAGCGGATACGGGATGCCAAGTTCCTTCCATTTATAAATGCCCATCGTGTGATACGGGAGAACCTCGACACGCTGCACATTTTTCAAAGATGCGATGAAATCAGCAGTTTTTCGCAGGTCTTCCTCGTCATCCGTATATCCCGGCACCAGCACCTGCCGGATCCAGACCGGTTTGCCGGTCTCCGACAGATAGCGCAGCATATCGAGAATATTGTCATTCGGCCGGCCGGTCAGGGCGATGTGCTTTTCCCGGTCAATCTGCTTGATATCGACAAGCAGGAGATCGGTCACCGCCATCAGCTGCTCGAATTTTGAAAACCAGGACGGACTTCGCGTAAACGGTTCGCCTGCCGTATCGATACAGGTGGAAATGCCCTCTGCCTTCGCCTTCGTGAAAAGTTCAAGCAGAAAATCCATCTGCAGAAGCGGCTCGCCCCCGCTTACCGTGATGCCGCCTTCGCTGCCCCAGTAGGCTCTGTAGCGTCTTGCCTGCGCGAGCACGTCATCCGCGCTGCGCAGATCGCTGCTGTCCATCTTCCACGTATCCGGGTTATGGCAGAACTTACATCGCAGACGGCAGCCTTTCAGGAAAAGTACGTAGCGGATGCCGGGCCCGTCGACGCCGCCGAATGTCTCAACCGAATGAACCCTTGCCAGCATTTTCCTCATCCTCCTGTCTGGTAATGATTGATATTTTTATAACATTGAAAGAGGAGCTATCGTGTTCTCTTCCTCTGTTCAAGGATAAAATAACACGACAGCTCCTCTTATTCTTTGATTATAATCAAGAAGCGTGAAATTCTCTGCTGTTTTTTAAGAATACAAGACAAAATGCTATTGTTTAATTTTTATCGATCTTCTCCGTGCGGTACAGCTTCAGCAGTGCCGGCCTGTCCGTCACCTGCAGGACGCCCTGTCCGAGCCGCCGGACCAGCCCCTTTTTCTCGAGCCGGCTGATGTTGCGGCTCACCGTCTCCGGCCGCAGCCCGATGCTGGCGGCGATGTCGTCCAGTTTCATATGAATCTTGCCGTTCACGCATGTCATATCCCTGTCCAGCAGAAAACCGGCGAGGCGGATTTCCGGACTGCGGATGGACAGCAGCATGACCTTGTCCTTGGCGTCCTTGAGCTCGGTGCTCAGCATCCGGATCAGGCTCAGCGCCGTTTCCGGATTTGCCTTGATGATATCCATGAATTTCTGCCGGCTGATCCGGCACACGGTCACGTCCGTGAGGCAGACGGCGCTGTAGTGATAGACCGGGTCCTGCAGGAACAAATCGTGCCATATGGCCTGCCCGTCATGGAGAATATCCAGAATATACTCTTCGCCGGCCGCGTCAAAGCGGCAGATCTTGACCCTGCCGCGGCGTATGACAATGATGTCCTTCACCGGGCTGTCCTCCTCGATCATCGCAAAGCCCTTTTCATAGCGCGCGTGCACCGCGCTGTCCACCAGAAGCTCCTGCTCTTTCTGCGGCAGCGCCTTGAAAATACGGATCTGCGAGGTGCACAACGTCTTCCCGCCGTGAAACGGGCAGTCCGGTATTCTCTCTTCACCTTTCCTGTTACAGGTTCTCTCTGTCTGCATCGATGTCCTCCTCCAGAAACGCCGCATAGGCGGCAAAAGCAGAAGGCAGCGCATAATGCTCGCGCAGCTGCCTGGTGCTCACGAAAATCATCCCTTCCTCCGGAAGCGCAAGCGGGTCCGCCATGATCTCATAGCCGATCATATGCCATTCGCGGTGCGTAAATATATGCTTTGCCTCCGGCAGGCGCCGGATCCGCAGGCCCGTGACGCCCATCTGCGCAGCGGCTCTGAGCGCCTCCTTCGCCGACAGATGTCCCGGCAGATTCGGAAATTCATACATGCCCGCCAGCAGGCCGCGTGCCGGCCTGCGGCGGATGGCCGCTGTGCCGATTCCGCGGATCAGCAGCACCGTCTTCTCCTCGACCTTCCTGGCCGCCTTCGCCGGCATGACCGGGAAATCGGTCTGCCTGCCCTGCGCGCAGGATATGCAGCCTTCCCGCCACGGGCAGGCCGCGCAGTCCGGCATCCTGTGCGGCGCGCAGATCTGTGCGCCGAGATCCATCAGGGCCTGGTTGAAATCGCCCGGCCGCTCTCCCATCCGTTCCATATAATATGCCTGCGCCGCCGCCAACGCCTGCATCGTCTTGATATTCTGCTGATAAGCCGTGCGGCGGGCGAAAATACGCAGCAGGTTGCCGTCCACCGCCGCAATTTTCTCGCCGAAGGCAATCGAGGCGATCGCGGCGGACGTGTACTCCCCGATGCCGGGCAGCGTGCGCAGCTGCGCAGCCGTATCCGGCAGCGCACCGCCGTACTGCTCCATCACGATGCCGGCCGCCTTGTGCATGTTGCGGACGCGGCTGTAGTAGCCAAGCCCCTCCCAGAGCTTCAGATACTGCTCTTCCGGTGCCGCTGCCAGCGCTGCTGTATCCGGCAGCGCCTGTGTAAACCTTTTATAATATGTAATGACTGCTTCCACCCGCGTCTGCTGCAGCATGATCTCGGACAGCCAGACATGGTACGGTGTCGGCTCGCGCCGCCACGGCAGGTCGCGCCTGTTGGCATCGTACCAGCGAAGCAGTTTTTCTCCTTCGTTCATCGCTCATACCCTTTTCGTTTTTACCATCTTACCACACCTGCGCCTCTTCGTCACCGCGCCGCGGCGCCATTGCATTTGAAATAAAAAGGTGATAGAATAAAATACCATGAAATAAAAAAAGGAGAAGATTTATGCTGCGTTTTTACTTTGCGCTGTGGGTCTCCAAGCTGGCCATGTGGGTCCTGAAACTGCGGGGCTCAACCGAAGATGACAGGCCGGGACTCCTGGCGAACAAGATCTGTCCGGATTTTCTGGCGAAGATCGCCAAACCGCCGCTCGTCATCACCGTTACCGGCACCAATGGCAAGTCGACGACAACTGCTCTTCTGAACAACAAGCTGGTTGCGGAGGGCAAGAAGGTTTCGTTCAACGAATGGGGTGCCAATATGAACGCCGGCTATGCGGTCAACCTCATGCGGTGCGTCAATATTTTCAACAAACCGGTTTATGACGTCTCCATCCTGGAAGCGGACGAACGTCTGCTGGATACCACGATGGGCATGATCAAACCGAACTACATTCTCGTCACCAATATCTGCAAGGACTCCCTGCGCAGGAACGGGCATCCGGAATTTATTTTCGATATCATCAACCGTACCTTCGAGGAACTCGGCGACCATACGACGGCGATCCTGAATGCGAACGATCCGATCAGTTCACAGCTGGCACCGCATTCGAGACGTGTCTATTACGGCATGACGGATATCGGCGCCAATCCTTTTGAGAACAGAGTCAAGGATATCGCTGTCTGTCCGAAATGCGGCAGCCTGATCAAATATCACTACCGCATCTACCGCCACATCGGCGATTTCTACTGCCCGGACTGCGATTTCAAGACACCGCAGGCGAAGTACTACGTCTCAGCCTGTGACCTCAAAAACAGGAAGATGACGATCGTCGAGGACGGCGAAGCCACAGAATATCCGCTGATCTCCGATGCTGTATACAATGTCTACAACGTGCTCTCCTGCATCGCCGTTCTGCGTGAGCTCGGCGAGCCGAAGCAGGAAATCGCTGATTTCATGAAGACACAGCAGGTTACGAAAATCCGCGAGACCTGTGTGGAATACAACGGCATCAAGTATTATACCTACGGCACGAAGAGCCAGAATGTCAGCGCCGCCTCCACGGTATTCGAATACATGGCGAAGGAGCCGTCTGACAAGGACCTCGTGTTCCTGCTCGATGAGATGCAGGATGTCAACCACCCGACCGAGACGCTCACCTGGCTGTACGAGACAGATTATGAATTTCTGAACAGCCCGAATATCAAGCGGATCATCGTCGGCGGTCACATGTTCCTCAACCACAAGCTCCGCCTTCTGCTGGCAGGCGTGCCGGAAGACCGGATTGTCTGCATCGAGAACGAGGCGGATATCCCGAAATACGTGGAACGGACCGGCATCCAGAAGGTCTATGTATTATTTGAGATTGATTTCGTATCCAAGGCATTTCATATGCGGGATGCCATAGTTGAGAAGTGCAAAGAGGAGGATAAGAAGAATGAAAAACGTTGAACTGCTTTTTCCCGAACTTTGCAATATCTACGGTGAGAGCTACAGCGTGACCTATCTGCAGCGCTGCAATCCGGAGAATATCAATGTGATCGAGACCAATCACAAGTCAGTACCTGCTTTCGTCTCCCAGGACGTCGATATGATCTATCTCGGCTGCATGACCGAGCGCAAGCAGGAGATGGTGCTGAAGGCGCTGCGTCCTTATAAGGAACGGATTCAGGAGCTGATCGACAAGAACGTCATTTTCCTGATCACGGGCAATGCGATCGAGCTTTTCGGCAAAGAGATCCGCGACGAGGACAGAAGAATCGAATGTCTCGGCCTTTTCGATTTCTATTCGGTGCGCTATATGAAGAGGGAGCGCCACAACTCCCAGTTCATCGGCCATTACGGCGATCTGACGATGCTGGGACACCGCAGTCAGTTTTCCTTTGCCTACGGTGATTTTGATAATAATTTCATTGATATCGAGAGGGGAATCGGCATGAATCCGGATACGCAAAAAGAAGGCATCCATGTCAATAACTTTTTCGCCACCTACTCACTCGGACCGTTCCTGATACTGAATCCGTACTTCACCAAGGAGATCCTCGGCAGACTCGGACTCGATCAGAAGCTCTGCTTTGAGAAGGAGATTATAGAAGCATACGATTACAGACTGGCTGAACTGAGAAGAACAATCAATGCGGGAGGAAGATTATGATCAATCTCAGATTTTTAATGAAGCGAATGAAAGGTGCCAATTACAAGGGATTTATCGATTCTGCAAAGAGAATCAGCAAGATCAACCACAAGCCGTGGCCGGTCAATCTGGCGGACTGCCTGATGTGCACAGCCCTCTATGGAAGCGGCTATGTGGATTACGAGACCTTTGAGATGTACAACATGAACAGCCGCGAGAGAGCCAATGTGCTCACGATTTCCAAGAACAACGACCTGTACAAACAGCTCAATGATCCGCGGTACATCCATTATTTCACCGACAAGTCCGAGTTCAACAAGAAATTCAGCAAGTACCTCAAGAGGGACTGGTTCTATCTGAAAGATCACACCTACGAGGAATACCTGGATTTTATCAAGGATAAAGACAGAATCATCGCAAAGCCGCTCGATCTCAGCTGCGGCCAGGGCATTCACATGTACAATGTGAAGAAGCATGATCCGAAAGCACTGTACAATGCGCTGATGAAACGCCGTGCCTTCCTGATCGAGGAAGTCGTGGAACAGAGCGACGAGATGGCTTCCCTTTGTGCTTCCTCCGTCAACACCATCCGTCTCATCACCATCCGCAACGGCAATGATGTGAGCATCGTAGCCGGCTGCGTACGTATGAGCCGCGGAGACAAGGTTGTCGACAACTTCAACAACGGCGGTCTGGCTGCCATCCTCAACACCAACACCGGCAAGCTCGAGACAGACGGCTACGACAAGTGGAGACACAACTACATCCGCCACCCGGCTACCGGCACCGTCATCAAGGGATTCCCGATTCCGGACTGGGAAGAGGTGCAGCAGATGGTCCGCGAGGCAGCGCTCGTCGTACCGCAGGTACGCTACATCGGCTGGGATGTGGCCATCAGCAAGAAGTACGGTCCTCTTCTGATCGAAGGCAACGACTTCCCGGGCCAGGATCTCACACAGTATCCGAAGCTGAATCTCGGAACATACGGCGTCATGAAAGCCGCTATCCGCGAGTGATTTTTCTGAAATTAAGAGCAATATCGGAGCTGCTGCCGTATAAATTTACGGCGGCGGCTCCATATTTTTTATTTAATGCTATAATAGGCATGTATGAAATAGTATGAGCAGGAGCAGTCAGTTTATGGCACAGCAGCAGGCCCCCGGACTCCTGCCTGATTAATGGAGGTAAGTATGATTAACTGGAAGAATCTCGATACACTTGATGCGTATCAGACAATGAAGAATGTTAAACCTGTCAATCTTGCAGAGGCGATGTCCGGTGAAAACGGTGCCGAACGTGTGAAGAATTACAGCGTGCCGATGGCCGAGGGACTTGCCTATAATTATGCTGCCAAGGCTGTCGATGAGGATGTGCTTGGTGCTCTTGTGCAGCTGGCCGACGAGGCGCAGCTGGCCGATAAGTTCGAGGCGCTCTATAACGGCGCAGTCATCAACACCGGCGAGAAGAGGCTCGTACTGCATCATCTGACCCGCGGACAGCTCGGCACCAACGTCATGGCAGACGGTGTCAACAAGCGCGATTTCTATGTGGAACAGCAGGAGCGCATTGCTGCTTTCGCCGACAAGGTACATGCTGGCGAGATTGCTAATGAGGCCGGCGAGAAGTTCACGACGGTCGTACAGATCGGCATCGGCGGCAGCGACCTCGGACCGCGCGCCATGTATATCGCGCTCGAGAACTGGGCTAAGAAGAACGGCTGCTTTAAGATGGAGGCGAAATTCATCAGCAATGTCGACCCGGATGATGCGTCCGCGGTGCTTGCTTCCATAGATGTCGCCCATTCCCTTTTCATTCTGGTTTCCAAATCGGGCACCACACTCGAGACACTGACCAATGAATCCTTTGTCAAAGATGCACTCCGCAAGGAAGGTCTCGACCCGGCAAAGCACATGATCGCCGTGACGAGCAAGACTTCTCCGCTTGCCAAGAGCGATGATTATATTGAAGCCTTTTACATGGACGATTACATCGGCGGCCGCTACTCTTCTACTTCCGCCGTCGGCGGTGCCGTTCTGTCACTCGCCTTCGGACCGAATGTATTCGCGGATTTCCTGAAGGGGGCCGCTGCAGAGGATCAGCTTGCGAAAGAGGCAGATCCGATGAAGAATCCGGATATGCTCGATGCCCTGATCGGCGTCTACGAGCGCAATGTGCTCGGTTACGGCGCGACAGCGGTTCTCCCGTACTCACAGGCGCTCAGCCGCTTCCCGGCACATCTGCAGCAGCTGGATATGGAGTCCAACGGCAAGTCTGTAAACCGCTTCGGCGAGCCGGTCAGCTATCCGACCGGACCGGTCATTTTCGGCGAGCCGGGCACAAACGGCCAGCACTCCTTCTATCAGCTGCTCCATCAGGGAACGGATATCACGCCGCTGCAGTTCGTCGGCTTCCGTCACAGCCAGATCGGCAATGACGTCACCATCGAAGGCACCACGAGCCAGCAGAAGCTCTGCGCCAATGTCGCTGCGCAGATCGTTGCCTTTGCCTGCGGCAAACCGGATGAGAATCTGAACAAGAACTTCAAGGGCGGCCGTCCTTCCAGCATCATCATCGGCGATGAGCTGAACCCGGCATCGCTCGGCGCACTGCTCGCTCATTTCGAGAACAAGGTCATGTTCCAGGGATTCTGCTGGAACCTGAACAGCTTCGACCAGGAAGGCGTTCAGCTCGGCAAGGTGCTCGCAAAGAGAGTGCTCGCCCACGACACCGACGGCGCTCTGAAAGTATACAGCGACCTCCTGAATATCTGATTATGAAAATCTGACTATACAGTAAACGGCATGGGAAGAATGTGCAGACATTCCTCTCATGCCGTTTCTGCGTTATACCGATAGACCCGGACGCGGTTTCCTGCCCGCAGGGCCGGGCGCTTTTTATTTCTTCATGGCCAGGCGATTTACCATCGCCAGATGGTCGTGCATCTGCACGCGGTAGCCGTCATCCGGCCGGAAAAGCTCGCCGTCCCTTCTGACCAGGACAACCATCTGCCCTGCCTGCTGCTCGATCTCATCCGCACTCAGGCCGATCCACCCGCTGTCGATATCCACCACCATCCGGTGCAGGATCACATCTTCCCTCTTGGTGCGGTTATACTTTTCCACAAAACCGGCGGAAATAATACCGGTCGGGATCGCCACGGCGCCGACGCCCAGAAATGCGATGATAATCGCCAGCACCCTGCCGGCAATCGAAATCGGATACACGTCTCCGTAGCCGATCGTAAACATCGTCGACATGCTCCACCAGATGCCGGAAAAGGCGTTTTGGAACGCCTCCGGCTGTGCCTCGTGCTCGACGCTGTACATGCACAGGCTGGAGGCGAGCATCAGCACCAGAATGATGAAAACAGAAGAAAGAAGCTGGTCCTTCTTCTCATACAGTACGGATGTGATCACGTTGAAGGCGTCAAACTGCTGGTTGACGCGGAACAGATGAAATACGCGGACCACCCGCAGCAGACGGAACGCCACAAAACCGGTCAGGAAGAAAAACGGCAGAATCGTCAGCAGCTCGATGATGCCGTCAAACGAAGTGATAAACTTAAAGGCTGCCCGCCGCTTTGTGCTCTCCGGGAACAGATATTCCGACGTCCAGATGCGCAGTGCATATTCCGTGATGAAAATGCAGATCGTCACCGCATCCACGGCCCTGAGCAGGCCGTCCCACGCGTTCAGGCTGTCAAAGGTCATCATGATCATCACCGCAATATTGACGATGATCGTGGCAACAATCACATAATCACAGATCCGGCTCGGCACATCCTGCCGGTTGCCGATCTGGATAATCTCGAAAATACGTTTCTTTCTGCTCATCGCCTTCTACCTCTGCAAAACGCGCTCCAGTATGCAGCCGAGCGTTATTCTGCCGCCCACCGGCAGGGAAGATAAGTCGATCCATTCCTCCCGCGTGTGGGAATATCTGCCGGCGATCGTGCCGATTGTGTTGGCCGTGATCCCCTTAGAGAGCGGAATGTTGGCATCCGTCGAGCCCGGCTGCGTATCGAGCGGGCCATCGTAAAATGTCCGGATCACCGCTTCGTTTGCGGCCGTATACGCTGCCAGCGCTTCAGGGTCGACATCACCGGAGCACGGCCGCACACCGATCACCTCGCACTGCACGCGGACATCGCTCTGCGCGTCCGCCTCGCCCAGCAGCGCGTAAAAGCGCTCCTGCATGAAATCCAGATTTTCCTTCCGGTCAGACCGGAACTCGCAGAGCATCGACGCGGACTCCGCAATCGAATTGACCGTCGTGCCGCCCTCGATCGTGCCGACATTGCGCGTCGTCTTCCCGCCTTCCGGCACCGGAATCGCATAGAGCTTTTCGATGATCTGCGCGAGCGCGGCAATCGCATTGGTGCGGCCGTAATCGCGCCAGGAATGACCGCCCGTCGTCTTCACCGTCACGCGGTAGCGGTACGAGCCGACCGCCGTGCTGATCAGCCTTCCCAGATAGGTGTCAAACGAACAGAACGTGCGGATACGGCTGCCATAGCGGCGCATGATTGCCTTGCAGCCATCGCAGTTGCCAAGTCCCTCCTCGCAGGCATTGGCCGCAATCAGCACGCCCGTTCCAAGCGGCGGCTTCTCCTGCAGCAGATACGCGGCCGCCATCAGCAGGCTGACAAGGCAGGCCGTGTCGTCGCCGATGCCCGGCGCATACAGCCGGCCGTCCTTTTCCGCAACCGAAATCGTCTCCGTGTCCGGAAAAACGATGTCGGTGTGCGCCGCAAATACCGCCAGATCCTCGTGCTCCTGCGTGCCGATCTCGCAAAGCACATTCTGCGCATCGTCGATGTACACCTTCTGCGCGCCCTTTGCGATCAGCCAGTCACGCACGAAGGCCGCCCGCTTCTCCTCATGGCGCGACGGCGCCGGGATCGCCCCCAGCTTCAGAAGAAGCGCTTTTGCCTCCTCCTCGTGCTGCTCCACATAACGCGATATTGTCTCTTTCAGCTTTTCATCCATTCCATAGCACTCCTGAAATATCCGTAATTTTCCTTAAATGTATCACGCAACTGACAGGTGCGCAAGGCGGTGTCCATCTGGCTATTTTATTTTTTCTTGTTCTGGTTATTTTAATAAGATCAGTTTCCCCTACAATAGAATGTAAGCAAATGAATCGGAGGCAGAAGAGATGAATACAGGAACAACCATCACTTACGTATACGGTTATAATTTATATGTCAATACAACAAATAAATGCGATTTCTCATGTGATTTCTGCGTACGGCACAATTCGCACATCGGCAGCGTGCCGGCATCGGATCTCTGGCTGCGCCGCGAGCCGACTGTCGAGGAAATCGTCCGCAGCATCGAATCCTACGATCTTTCGAAATTCAATCAGCTCGTCTTCTGCGGCTTCGGCGAGCCGACCTGCCGTTTTGACGACATCTGCCGCGTGATCGATCTTTTGCAGGAGGACGGCGTGAAAATACCTACCCGGATCGACACCAACGGCACCGGCTGCCTGATCAACAGGCGCGACATCTGTCCGGACTTTAAAAACCGCTTCGACCGGGTCAGCATTTCGCTGAACACGGACACGGCGGAACGGTATGAAAAGCTCTGTCATCCCGCCTATCCGGGCTCTTTCGAGGAAATGCTGCGCTTTGCAAAAGAAGTGCAGAAATACGTGCCGGAGGTGATCATGACGGTGGTCGACTGCATCAGCAAAGAGGAAATCGAGCACTGCCGCCATATCTGCGAAGACGAGGTCGGCGCCCGTTTCCGCGTCCGCAGCTATATCACCGAGACGCGCGACGAAAATGAATTTGAAAAGCAGAACATCTGAACCGGGACGCATATGGTTATGTAATCGAGTAGGAGGGGGTGATTAGCCCCCGTCCTCTCACAGCACCGTGCGTACCGTTCGGTACACGGCGCTTTCAACAGTTTACATGCAGAGACTGGTAGTATTCAGTGAGATCAAAGAACCCGCT
>Ga0256404_1002826_pt1 | contig 37093 bp, 24 predicted proteins | sample RumenRJG_01DNA_FD_185990 | JGI IMG/M metagenome (GOLD analysis project Ga0256404, IMG submission 185990) | Bovine rumen microbial communities from Lethbridge, Alberta, Canada - RJG_01 | ecosystem: Host-associated > Mammals > Digestive system > Stomach > Rumen | place: Canada: Alberta | collected...
CACGCGGCTGTCGCTCCAGGCAAGGGTCTGGGTCTGGCCGCCGATGCTTGCGCGGAATTTTATCTCCGCGTTTGCAAATACCGTGCTCTCTGGAACGCTTTCGCCGTTATCGAGGTTCACGAAGTAGTCGCGAACGCCCTCAAGCGCCGCCTGTGCGGTGTCGGGCGAGTAAACATAGAGATTGCCGCCGCTCGTGGAGAGAGCGAAGCTCGAGCCGCTCGAAACGAGATACAGCGTTCTGCCTCCGCCGCCGGGGCCTCCGGGACCGCCGCCGCCCGGGCCGCCCTGACCTGCCGCAACGGTGGTTATGCGAGCGTAGCTGCCGCTCGGGGAGAACGCCCACGCCGCTGCGGAGGATGCCGAGGTGGTGAGGTTCAGAGTGTAGCTCGGGTTCCAGCCGCCGCCGGACTGAGTGTATGCAAGATAATAATTTATGCCGTTCACGGTGCAATAGAGCTTGCTGTCCGAGGTTTTATACCAAATATTTGCTTCGCCCGCACCGCTTATCGCGTAGCCGCCCGTGACGGAGGATACCGTAACGGAGGTGCCGCCGATCGAGCCGCCGCCCGAAAGCGCATAGGTGTTCGCGGTGTTCGTTATGATCGCGCCAACGCCGACCTCAAGGCTCGTTACCCTCGCGTATTCCTCGCTCTGCTCGCCAACGCTCTGCCAATTTATCGCGGCTGCGGGGTTCACGGGCGGGTTGCCGGGGTTGTTGCCCGAAGCGTTCGCCGTGGCGACCTGCGAGCCGTTCTTATACAGGCGGTAGCTCTGACCCGAGACCACGCTCGGGCTTGCGAAGATGACTGTGGATGAAGTCATCGTGGTGTTATGGTAGCGAACTATCGTGGAATAGATCTGCTGATTGGATGAATTGTAAATAGCAAGCGCATCGCCGTTTGCGAAGGTGAAGCTGCTGCCGCCGCCCCAGCCGGAGGAGCCGAAGCGAACGTAAACGCCGTTCTGCGGAGTTTCGACCATGTCGCTTGAGCCGACCGCGAGGGTGGTGCCGCCGTAAAGGGTCATCGTGCCGTCGCTGTCGAGCGCGAAATTGCCGCGAGAGGGGGTGAAGATCTCCACAAGCGCTCCGATATTGGAGAATTCGCCGTTGGAGTCCACGCCGTCGCCGTTGCCGCCGTAGCAGTGGTAGGTGCCGCCGTAGAGCCTGAGCGTGAACGCATAGCCGCCAAGGTCGGAGTTTGCGGCGTTCATGCAGTCGTCGGTGCAGCGCATCGTGTAGGTGCCGCAGTAGCCGAGGATGTTCGCGCCCTCGATGCCCTCGTAGCAGGTGGTGATATCGACCGTTATTGCGGAATCGTCCCCGCCCGCTTCGCCAAGTGTGGTGCGGAAATCGGCATGGATGCCGTCGTCGGTGCTCGCAAGCGTGTACTCGCCGCCGAGTATGGTAAGATTGCCGTTTGAATGAAGCGCATCGTCGGCGGAGTTTATGCTGTAAACGCCGTCGTAGAAGGTGAGCTCGCCGCCCGCCTTGATGCCCTTCGCGCTCGGCATGGTGTCCTTATTATAGGCGGTGTTCGAGCTGCCGCCGCAGGCAAGCACCTCGATATTTCCGCCTCGGAAGGTGGCGTTTCCTGCCGCCTGGAAGCCATCGCATTGGGTGTTTACGGTGAATTCGCCGCCGCAGACGTAGATATTGCCGGCGGTCTCCGTTCCGTTCTCGGCCTTCACCGCATCGCCGCCGCAGGTGATATTGAGAGTACCGCCGTAGATATTAGCGTTCGCCGAGGCTGCAATGCCCTCATCCGCCGCGTTTATCGTGATGTCGCCGCCACTGATATTGACGGTGCCGATCTCGGAAGTGTCGTCCTCCGCCTTGATCGCATCGCCCGTTCGGGTGGTGACGGAGATATTGCCGCTTCTTATATTCAGCTCGTTTTCGCTTGAAATGCCGTTCTTTTCGGCGTTCACGCAGAGCTCAAGCTCGGATATCTCAAGAACGGAGTCCGCGCCGCTCTTTATGCCGTTTTTCGCGTTGGAATTGATATTGAGGGTGCCTTCGCCGTTTATGTAAACGGTGGAGCCGGTCTTGGCCTTGATGACAGCGCTTTCGGCGTAGAATTGGTTGGAAAGATCGCCGCCGTCCTCCTCGGGGCCGTAGATATCGGCATTGTTGAACTCCGAATCGGTAAGCGTGTTCACGGTGCCGTCAAGCGCGGTGATGACGACAGCCGCATTGGAATTTTTCTTAACTGTGATAGGTGAGGTGTAGCTGCTGGTGAGGTCGAGATCGTTCATAAGGATGAACGCGTTGCCCGTCGCTTCCTTCTTGACCGCGATCGAGGCATCGTTTGCTGTGCCGCCGAAGACGTATGCGCCGCCTGCCTTTTTGATCTCGATGCAGAGCTTGGTGTCGCCGCTTGCGGTGTAAACCGTGTTGCCGCTCATATCGGTGGAAACGGTCAGCTCATGGTCGAGCTCGTCGGCCACCTGACGACCCACCACCTCGTATTTGTTGTCCGCGCCCGCGATAACGGTCACGGAATCGCCGCTAAAATAGAACGCTGTGTAGCCCACGGGCACGTCGCGGGTGCTCGTGAAGCAGTTGCCCGCTTCGTCCTCGGCGGTTACGGTTATCTTTGCAATACCGACCGCGCCGGGAACGGCATCAACGGCTACCCTTTTGCCGTCAACGCGCACCGTGGCAAGGCTTTCGTTCGAAGAACGGGCGGACACGCGAACAGAGCCGCGCATTCCGCCCGTTTTCGCAATAATAACGGCTCCCGTGCTGCCGGTGCTTTCGCTCTCAAGCCGGAGGGAGGGCTGAGCGACCGCAAGGAGGGAGGGAGGCAGAAGCGAGAGCGCCATCATCGCTGCGATAATCAGGGAGACCAACTTTTTCATATTACTTTCCTTTCTCAAACCCGTTTGCATAAAACAGAAACCGACGAAAAGGGGGCCGCCTATTGGCGCCCGCCTGAAACATCGGGCGCCGTACACAAAGAGCTGATGCGGGAAAGCCGCTGAGAACCGATGGGAATGCAGCTTATAAAGGGCATTTCGGAGGCATCCCCGCATTACGGGCATAGTATACAAAGCTTATCTTAAAAAAATCTTAAAATATGCAAAGGGAAAAGAGCGGTTGAGTCGGTTAATATTGAAGAGTGAAGTGTGAAGATTGAAGAGTATGAGTTGAGGTCGAAATTCCCGATGGGAATTTCATAACGTTATTCATGGTTTTCGGCTCTCCGCCTGCTGAAAATATGGCAATTATTTGACGATTTTTTGTGTTTTTCGGGTTTACTTCCTCCAATCCATCTGTTATAATATAAGCTGTGGTTCTATTTTCCGAGCTCAATTAACTTGGCTCGGGCAGGAGCCCTTCCTCGCTGCCGCAATGCGGTATTTTAAGTTTTTTGGAGTTTATGCAATGGAAACAGTATTTAGCGGCGAAAGCGCCGTAAAAATGGTGGATATCCACAAGACCTTCGGCACGATCCACGCCAACAAAGGCGTTTCGCTCGAGATAAAAAAGGGTGAGATCCTCTCCCTGCTCGGCGAAAACGGAAGCGGCAAAACGACCCTTATGAACATGCTCTCCGGCATCTATTTTCCGGACAGCGGAAGCATATTTGTGGACGGCAAGCCGGTGCGCATCCGCTCTCCCAAGGACGCACACGAGCTCAAGATCGGCATGATCCATCAGCATTTCAAGCTGGTGGACGTGTTTACCGCCGCAGAAAACGTGAAGCTCGGCATCAAGACCCCGCTTCGCAGCGTTAAAAACGCAATTAAGGATATATGCGCCCGCTATCATTTTGCGGTCGATCCCGATAAAAAGGTTTATGAAATGTCCGTTTCCGAGAAGCAGACGCTTGAAATAGTCAAGGCGCTGTATAGGGGCGCGGATATACTGATACTCGATGAGCCCACCGCGGTTCTGACCCCGCAGGAGACGGAAGCGCTGTTCACCGTTATCCGCCACATGAAGGCGGACGGCAAGAGCGTTGTTATCATAACGCACAAGCTCAACGAGGTGCTCGCCGTTTCGGACCGCGTTGCGATCCTGCGAAAGGGCGAATACATCGGCGATATTGAGACCGCCAAGGCGGACGCGCAGACCCTTTCCGATCTTATGGTGGGGCGATCCGTTTCCCTCGATATCGACCGGCCTCTTGTTGAGGAAAAAACCGTGCGGCTGCGCATCGATCATCTTTCGGTCAAGGATAATATGGGCGTTCTGAGGCTCGACGACGTCAGCTTCACCGCCTACACCGGCGAGATCCTCGGCATTGCGGGCATAGCGGGCAGCGGCCAGAAGGAGCTGCTTGAGGCGATCGCGGGGCTTATCCCAACGGCGCCGGAGTCCTCGATGATCTATATCGACCCGAAAACGGGAAAGGAAGAGAATCTTAAAAAATACGATGCGGAGCAGATTCGCGAGCTTGGCATCAGCCTTGCCTTCGTTCCTGAGGACAGGCTCGGTATGGGGCTCGTCGGCAATATGAACATACCCGATAATATGCTGCTTCGCAGCTATAAGGACGGCAAATTCGGCTTCGTGGATCAGAAAAAGCCGCTCGATCTTGCAAAGCACGTGGTTTCGGAGCTCGGCGTGGTCACCCCGAGCCTGAACACACCGATTAGAAAGCTCTCCGGCGGCAACGTGCAGAAGGTGCTCGTTGGCAGGGAGCTCGCCTCCTCGCCCTCGCTGCTGATGGCGGCCTACGCCGTGCGCGGATTGGATATCAACACGAGCCATGCGATCTACCGCCTTATGAACGAGCGCAAATGTACCGGCGGCGCTGTGATCTACGTTGGCGAGGATCTGGACGTGCTGCTCGAGCTGTGCGATCGAATACTCGTTCTCTGCGGCGGCAAGGTCAGCGGCATAGTTGACGGGCGCACCGCAAAGAAGGAGGAGGTCGGCCTTATGATGACAGGCGCCTCGGCGGATGGCGGGAAGAACGTGCATTGAGAAATGAAGTCGCCTTCGGCTGATGAAGCGTGCCTGCGGCACCTTGAAGTGGAAATTCCTTCGGGATTTCAAATAAATTTTCGGAAACGCCTGCGGTGTTTCAACCTCAACCATTCACTATTCATTAATCACTATTCACTCATAGATCAAGGTGGGGAAAGCTATGATCCGAATTCATAAACGCGCATTTATGCCCGTTTGGGCGCGCATCCTCGTGCGGCTTGCCGCTATACTTGCCGCGCTCGCAATCAACGGTCTCATAATCTATTCGGTAACGAAGATGGATCCAATAAAGGTGTATGAGACCATGTTCAACGGCGTTTTCGGATCGGATCGGCGCATCTGGAACTCCATCCGAGAGATAATGATGCTGCTGTGCATCGGCGTTGGTCTTGCGCCTGCCTTCAAAATGAAGTTTTGGAACATCGGCGCCGAGGGTCAGATCCTGCTCGGCGGCATTGCCTCGGCAGCCTGCATGATCTATATGAACTCGCTGCCGAACGCGCTGCTGCTGCTGATAATGTTCATCGTTTCCGCGATGGCGGGCGGCCTGTGGAGCTTCGGACCCGCGATAGCCAAGGCGAAGCTCAATGCAAACGAAACGCTATTCACGCTGATGATGAACTATATTGCGATCCATCTTACCTCGTTCTTCGTCACCTTCTGGGAGAACTCCTACGGCTCGGGCATCGTGGGAACGCTCAATGCGGAAACGCATAAGGGCTGGTTTCCGCCGCTTTTCGGGCAGAATTACGGCCTGAACCTGGTGCTGGTGCTCGTTCTCGTGGTGGCGGTGTTCTGCTATCTGCGCTACAGCAAGCAGGGTTATGAGATCGCGGTCGTGGGCGGCAGCCAAAACACTGCGAAGTACGCCGGAATAAACGTTTCGCGCGTCACGGTGCGCACAGTGACCCTCTCGGGCGCTATCTGCGGCATCGCGGGCTTTATTGCGGTCGCAGGGCAGGGGCACACCATTTCCACAAGCACCGCGGGCGGCAGGGGCTTCGTTGCGATAATCGTTGCGTGGCTTGCAAAATTCAACACCTTCGTGATGATGCTGATCGCATTTTTGCTCGTTTTCCTCGAGCAGGGCGCAAGGGAGATCGCATCGGGCTTCAATATAAACGACAATCTTTCCCAAGTAATAATGGGCGTGATCCTGTTCTTCATACTCGGAAGCGAATTCTTTATCAATTATAAGCTTTCGATGGGGAAGAAGGAGAAGGCGTAAGGCGCCTGAGGTGCAATGAAATTCGGCTTCGCCGAGTGAAATCTGCCCTCGGCAGGTGAAATTTGCCTTCGGCAAGTGAAATCCGGCTGCGCCGGGTTGAGGAAGAAATCCCAAAGGGATTTCAAAATAATAAACAGAATTTAGAAACGCCGGCGGCGTTTCCGCCTCAGCTATTCCCTGTTCACCATTCATTATTCAATATAATCTTGTGCTTCGGAGGAAATATGGACGTATTCATAGCCTTAATACAGGCGGCGGTATCGTTCGGAACCGTTATTATGTTCGGCGCGGTGGGCGAGATACTGACCGAGAAATCGGGCAATCTCAACCTTGGCGTTCCCGGAACGATGTACATGGGCGGCATCGCAAGCCTTGCTTCAAGCTTTTTCTATGAGCGCGCCTGCCAAACCGCGGGCACGGCACCCTCGCCCGTGCTGCTCATCGTTATACCGATGGTTTGCGCATTTCTTGCGGCGGCGCTCGGCGGCCTTATCTACAGCTTTCTGACCGTTACCCTCAGAACCAATCAAAACGTAACGGGTCTGACCCTGACCATCTTCGGCGCGGGTCTTGCAAACTTCTACGGCGGCTCGCTCAATAAGCTTGCGGGCGGCGTTGGCCAGATAAGCGTTGCGGCAACCAGCGAGGTCTATCGAGGCGGGCTGTTTTCATTCCTGCCCCTGCCCGAGGTTCTGATGAAGCTCTTTTTCGGCTACGGGTTTTTGACCTATCTTGCTGTTGCGGCGGCGATAGTGCTGCATATCTTCCTAAAAAGGAGCAGCAAGGGATTGAATCTGCGCTCCGTTGGCGAAAACCCCGCCACGGCTGATGCGGCGGGCATCAGCGTTACCAAGAATAAGTATCTCGCAACCTGCGTGGGTGCGGGTATCACGGGCTTTGGCGGTCTGTACTACGTTATGGACTACGTCAAGGGCACGTGGGCGAACGACGGCACCATCGAAAACCTCGGTTGGCTCGCAGTTGCGCTCGTTATCTTCGCAACGTGGAAGCCCATTCGCAGTATCTGGGGCTCATACCTTTTCGGAATGCTTTTCTGGGCATATCTGCTGTTCGCTTCGGGTCTCACCAGGCGTTCGCAGGAGCTGTTCAGCATGCTGCCCTACGTTATAACGATCGGAGTGCTTCTGATAGTTTCCCTGCGCAAAAAGAAGGAGGATCAGCCCCCCGCATCGCTCGGCCTTGCGTATTTCAGGGAGGAAAGATAATTCATTATTAAAAAACCTAATACTTAGCACGTGACACAAGATCGCCACGTGTATTTCAGCCTTATCCCGTTCATTATTTCATTGATATAATACACTCAAGGAGGAGTAGAATATGATGAAGAGTAAAGGCTTTAAGGCCGCGATCGCGGCGGTCATCGCTTTTGCGATGATCTTCTCATCCATCCCCTTTTCGGCCTTCGGTTCGGCCGAATCCTCTGTTTCCCCCTCAATGTACAACACACCTTCGGGCTATAACGAGCATGACTACAATGCCGTTATCGAATTTCTCGAGCAGCGTGATGAAGCGGGCGTTTCAAACGCGGAAAAGCTTGAGCTTGAAGATAAGCTCGATGATCCCTTGCTTTGGTATCCGACCATAATATTTCAAACCGTATTTGACGGCGGCATTCCGATAACCGAGAATGAAAGACTTACCCGAATGGATTTTCCGAACAGCGGGCTTTGCGGCGAGCTTATTTTGGACGGCTGCGAGTATTTGAGCGATTTGAACTGCATGAATAACGAATTGACCCGCATCAGCCTTGAGGGCTGCACCGTGCTTAACAGCGTGAACAGCGAAGGCAATAAAACGGTTGAAATGAGCCTGCCCGAGAGCGAAAGGATCTCCGCGGCGCATGCGCGCGCCGTCGGCAGCGGCTATGTGTCGCTCGGTATGTGGACGCAGAACGGAACGGAATATTTCCGCGTGGCGCTGGCGGAGCCGACCGGCTCGGATCAGCTCTTCGAAGGCTGGTTCGATGCGAATACCGGAGAGAAGCTCTTTGATTCCGAAATATTTTACCTTGAAGACGGGGAATACGATATCGAAGCGCATTTTGCTCCCGTACCGCCCGTGATCATACCCGAATACGATGAGCACGACACGGCAAAGCTTCTCGCCTTCCTTGAGCAGGAGGACGAAAACGGAGTTAAGAACGGCGAAAAGCTGAACGAAAACTACGATCCGAACGATATTTCCACATGGAACACCGGCATAGACTCGGAGGGCGCTCCCTCGTATCAGTTTGCGGTATGGACAAGAGGCGATGAGCGCTATCATCTGAAGACGCTCTATTTCTCTCAGTATACCGAATCATGGCAAGCCGTTGAGTTTCACGGCGATGTGGATTTTTCGGGCTGCACCATGCTCGAATCGGTCTCCGGTTACGGCTACTACGGTTACGACTACGGATGCCGGTTTGAGCAGGTCGATCTGTCCCAATGTCCGCGGCTTGAAAGCGTAAGCTTTGATTCAACCCGGATAAACGGCATAGCGCTTGACGGCTGCGAAAATCTTCAAACGCTGAACCTTGTGCTTAACGAGCTTACGGAGCTGGATGTTTCGGATTGCGCCGCGCTTGCGGAGCTGCACTGCGATGCCAACCGGATAGAGCGGATAATTTTTGCCGATTCGCAGAGCCTTCCGCTTAAAATGCTGTATTGCAGCGAAAATGAGCTTACGCAGCTCGATCTTTCGCGCATGAACGCGCTCGAGAGTCTGGACTGCGGCGATAACCCCATCGAGAGCCTTGATCTTTCCGCGTGCACAGGTCTTAAATACCTCCATTGCACCCGCTGCGAGCTTTCCGAGCTTGATTTGAGCCTGATCTATCCTATCGAGTCGGTTGATTGCGCCGAAAACAATATTTCCGAGCTGAAATTCCGTGAAGAAGCCCGACTTATGTATCTGGATTGTTCAAACAACCCCATAAGCGAGCTGAATCTTCCCTATTTGGGATACGTAGACCCTTCCGAGGCGGAGTATGCGCATGCGCTTACCAACCTGAATTGCGCGAACTGCCTGCTTACGGAGCTTGATCTTCGCGGGCATACAGATCTTTCTTCGCTCGACTGCTCGGGCAACAGCCTCAGCAGCAGCACTCTGATCCTTCCCGATGCGGAGTGGCTTGGGGAGCTTAAAGTAAGCAACAATCTGCTAACCCATCTCGACCTTAGTGCGTATACCAATCTCTATAACCTCGACTGCTCGGGCAACAGCCTCAGCAGCAGCACTCTGATCCTTCCCGATGCGGAGTGGCTTGGGGAGCTTGATGTAAGCAACAATCTGCTAACCCGGCTCGACCTTAGTGCGTATACCAATCTTTGGAGCTTGAGAACGAGCGGAAACCCGCTTGAGCTGCTGAGAATGAATACGAATGATTGGGGTCTGAAGGCGGTTGCCGCGGAGTGCGAGGAGCAGGGCGAGCTGCCCGGCGGCACGGTCGGCTTCGATTACTACGGCTATTATAATCCCGAAACCGATGAATACCGGGAGATATACAGCGCATACGCGCAGCCCCTTCGCGGAAGCGAATTTATCGGCTGGTACAACGGGCAAGAGCTGCTTTCGACCGATACGGAGCTTGACTTTTTGAGCGGTGAGTACGACGGGATCGACGAGATACGCGCCGTGTTCACTCCGCGCATATTCCCGCCGCTGGGCGACGTGAACGGGGACTTCGAAGTGACACTCGACGATGCGCTGCTTATCATGCGCTACAGTATCGATGTTATTTCAGCTAATGAGCTGCTGCTTGAAAACGGCGATATGGACTCAAACGGCGTTGTCGATCTGTTTGATGCGCTGCTGATACTGCGCACCGTTATGGAGCAGCAGTGAGCTGCGAGAGCTGAAGAGCCATAAGAGCTCCCGATTACAACCAATCGAATCTTGGAAGAAAAAATTCTTCCTCGTCACGGGAGACATTCTTTCGAGTCTCGATGCGCTCATCATAAGATGGGTAAGCTTTGAATACCGCCCTTTCCCGCTCCTTAGGGGGCGGGAAATTTATTGGAGGCAAAATATATTTCAGCGCCTTCTCAATATAGCCCCAAAAAACGGAACTGTATATGTGAGGGGGCGTGCGGCAAGTCCGGCGCCCCTTGAAAGGGCGAAAAGCCAAAGCAGAGTATAGGAGTGCGAACTATGAAGGAAAAACGAATCAAGAATATGAAAAAGCTTGCCACATTTGCGCTTGCGGCGCTGCTTGGCTGCACGCTTGCGCTTGTCGGCTGTTCGAGCGGGGAAAAGGGGATGCCGCTCGAGGAAAATGGGATACCGCTCGATAAGGTGCTCATCATGGGCAATTCCGCCGCTGTAAGCCCGGTGTATCGGTATTACTACGATATAATTACCGGCGCGAGCAAGGACGCGGAGCCCGATAAAGCGGGAACAACGCGAAAATGCATTCTCGGCGGGCGGGAATACGAGATTTATTACAGATGCACGTACACTTTTTCGTTGGGAGACTACTGCTGTTATGAGTATGCGGTCGATCCGGAGAGGATCGCCGTTTTCGATCCGTACATGGACCAAAGCCCCATCGGGTTTTATCAAAGCGGCGCGCTTGCGTTTATAGACAACTACTATTTTGAGCCCGCGCTTGAGCTTGAGATCGAGGGCGCGGCCACCGTGGAGTCGATTCGTGCGGCGGTCGAAAAGCTGCTTGAGAGCGCGGTGGATCTCGATGTGTTCGAGCGTTTCGAGAGCGGCTATCGGGAGTGGAAATATCCCGATGACGAGGGAGCGCCGGGCTATTATGAGATGCGTTGGTTCAATGAGAAGGACGGGGAGAAGCTGCCGGGCGCGGTCACGGCAAGGGTTTCAACGAAGGGCAGGCTGAAGCGCGTGGATGCGACCGATGCGGAGAGCGAACCCCTTATCCTTCCCGAGGATTTCGATTTTGCGCCCTATCTTGAGGCAATCGAAAGAAAGGCGAGGACTTTCTGCCGCAATAACGATAGGAATACGGAGCTTGAGATAACCGGCTACATGGCAACTACGATCGGCGGCTCGCCATACGTATGGGCGCGGGTGAGCGTTAGGTTCGACAGCTTTTCGTTCCCCGATGATAATTATAGAAACAGCGCCGAGTTTGTGGTTCCGATAGAATAGCACCTGCGGCGTGCTCTGCGGTTTCTCAGCTTGCCGTAAAGCAGCGATTTTCCTCAAATATTGCTGATTTTGGATAATTTTCGAGTACAAAATGATGCCATATTTTTGCATATAATCGAAAAGGAATATACGGTTTTGATTGTAAAACGCTGAAACAATCGCGTAATAGTTGCGTTATTCAAATAAAGCAATTGCTAAAAATGAAACTGTATAATAAAAAAATATACTTAAATTTATTGGAAAATTTGCTTGACATTTTTCGTCGCAACTGTTAGAATGCAATTACCGAAGCAACCGAGGTTATATACCGATTCTTGTTAGGAATATGTCACACCTCGCAGCGCAGAGGACGGGAGGGCGATTGGCTCCCGAAAACCGCAGTTCATTAGTGCGAGCAACCCTCGCCTTCTGATATAATACAACTTTATACCTACCTGAAACCCGAAAGGCGTCCGGCATCCCCGGGCGCTTTTCGGTTTTGGCAGCTTTGGCGCAAAACGAAAGCCGCCTCATTTACCGTAAGCGGCCGCCTTATGCTTGCGGAGAAAACCTGAGCCACGTTCTGCTCAATGAGAAGGCTTACGAAGCAAGCCTCAGCGTTTTTCTCAGAATGCTCTCCGCAGGAGCCAAAACGGGAAAACGGCGGATGATTCCGCCGTTTCCCCGAAAGAAAGGAGTCCATTCTGAGAAAATGTCTAAGTAATGTTGAGCCTCTGTTTTTCGGAAGCTCTTGCGCCGAGAGCTGAAAACCGCAGGTTTTCAATTTAGCTGTTTTGCGAAGCAAAACGATTTAACAGTTCCGCAGGAACTATTTAGCCGTGAGCAGAGCGAACACTTTGGCTAAATTCGGCTTCGCCGAGCTAAATATGCCTTCGGCAAGCTAAATTGCGCCTTTGGCACAGCTAAATTCGGCTTCGCCGAGCTCAAAGCTCTCCGGCGAGGAGTTACTTTATCACCTGCTGAGGCTCGTGCTCTTCGCCATCCTTCTTTTTCTTGGGCGAAAGGATGGTGTTGGTGATGATGCCGAGAATCAGCGCACAGGCGATCGCAGTAACCGTGATGGTCTGCCCGTCCTTGAGCGCAAAATCGAGTGCAAGCCCGCCAACGCCCGCGATAAGGATGACCGAAACCACGAACAGATTGCGGTTGTCGTTCAGATCAACGGGCTGCAGCATCTTGAGACCCGACACCGCGATAAAGCCGTACAGTGTCATGCACACGCCGCCCATTACGCAGGAGGGGATCGAATCAAGGAACGCCACGAACGGGGCGATGAACGCGAATATGAGTGCAAGTATCGCCGCGCCGGTTACCGAGATAACGGAGGCATTGCGCGTGATCGCAACGCAGCCGATCGATTCACCGTAGGTGGTGTTGGGGCAGCCGCCGAAAACAGCGCCCACGAACGAACCGACACCGTCGCCAAGCAGGGTGCGGGAGAGACCGGGATCGGTCAAAAGATCCTGATCGACGATAGTTGAAAGATTCTTATGATCCGCAATATGCTCGGCAAAAACAACGAACGCAACGGGGATATAGCCAACCGCGATCGTGCCGATATACGCGGGGGTGAGCTGGTCGAGCCCCTTCCACGCCTTGATGAATGCGAAAGACGGCATCGAAAGGAAGGTTTTGAGCGAAACGCCGCCCGAAACAAGATTCTTTATCGGCGTAAAATCGATTATCTTGAGCGCATCGCTGCCCGTTTTATTGCCGATGAGCGTGAAAACGAGCGCAACGGCGTAGCCCGCAAGAATGCCGATTATAAACGGGATAAGGCGCAGCTTCTTCTTTCCGTAGGTGGAAACGAGAATGACCGTGAAAAGCGTAACAAGCGCGCAGATGAGCGCGATAAACGGGGAAGCGACCGCAGCGCCGTCCACCGCAACATCGCCCTTCATCATGTCGCCAACGGCGTTGCCTGCGAGCGAAAGACCGATTATGGCGACAACGGGGCCGATGACCACGGCGGGCATGAGCTTGCCGATCCATTTTACGCCCGCGAACTTTACGATGATCGCGATAACGACGTACACAAGACCCGCAAACGCCGCGCCGAGCACAAGACCCAGATACCCCATCTCCATCGATGCGGCGCCCGCAAAGGCGGCGAACATGGAGCCGAGGAACGCGAAGGACGAGCCGAGGAATACGGGGCTGCGGAACTTCGTGAAGAGCTGATAGACCAGGGTGCCGATGCCTGCGCCGAACAATGCGGCCGAGGCGCTCATTCCGTTGCCCACGATCGCAGGAACCGCGATTGTGGCCGCCATGATGGCGAGAAGCTGCTGGAATGCGAAGACCACCACTGCGCTGAATTTGGGTCTGTCGTGGATGCCGTAAACAAGTTTCATTGCTTTTGCTCCTTGCTGCCCGAGCCCTCGGAGGTTCATGCCTCGCCTGCTCGGGGAGTTAATATATTTAGGATACCGCATTTTGGCAGGTTTGTCAACAAAATATGGCGAAAAAATTAAATATTTTTACATTATTCGGATAATGAAAACCGCTTTGCGCCCGAAAAGACCCAGAATACACTCATAAACGGCGGGAGCGCTCCAAAGCACTACAATTCGGCACAATTTGCCATGCCCTCGCAAAAACATAGGCTGGAATTGACTATTCCGCTTGTCAAGAGGGGGCAAAAGTTCACATTTTTGGACGGCTCCAACTCCGTTTCAAGCCTTATCCACATCCGCGCAGCCTCTTTTCCACTACTTTTACATGTGGTTATCCACATTATCCACAGGCTTTTCCACATTAAAAAGCCGTTAATGTATGCGTTTTTGGCAGGTTATCCACATTATCCATGTGGATAAAGCGCAAAAATGTGGATAAGTACGAAAAAACGGGCTGAAAACGGGCGGCAGCAAAAACAGGCGAAAAACGATGAATAATATATTTGCAGCCGATTTCGATATGCGCCGAGCCCATGTGCATAACTCGGAACACAAAGTGTCGGCAAGGGTACGCCGTAGCCGTGTCTTTCGGTAAAACAATATTGAAAAACGATAAATATATGTTAATAAACGGATAAAACCGCTTGACAGCCAAGCCGTATTGCAATAGAATATCGGATAAGGAAAGGCGAAGGAGGGTTGTGTGTGAAGCCGATGGAGCGTATACTCGACGTTATAAATGAAAGATGGAAGGAGGCTGTCGTTGCGCTGCTCGTTCTGTCCTTTCCGTTCACCGCCTTTTATGCCTGCAAGATCGCGGTCATCGGCTGCATTAAGATAGAGGAAGCCCGCGATAAATTGGGCTATCACGATAAGTATTACCAAAGCTTTGATGAGCTTGATACATACAGCGGAGATACGAGGTCTGCCGCGGAGCGCCTTGAGGCGAACTACGGGCTCATTCTGCCCGAGTCTGCCGAACTCATTTACGCTCGGGATCATGGCTTTTGGAATTCGAGCGAAACCTTCTTTATGTTTCGCCTTTGCCCGAGGGATATCGAGGGGTATCGCAGAGGAATGGACGAGAACGACGTGCTGGGGCTTATCACCAACGACAAATACGCTCGCATAAACGGCTTTGAGGTGGAGATTAACGCAAAGACCGTAGAGAGGGAAACGCTCCCGGGAACGCCCATGTACGGCGGAACGAATTACGAATTCCGCTTCGTGCGTAAAGGGGATATACGCTTCATGTGCGATCTGTACTGCACCGAAGCCGATCCAAACGAAATGATATTTGCGCTGGCATATAAATGGGGCTGATACGTGGAAAAATGTTTATACTATAAATCAAGGAAGGGGCTCTCGAGCTCCTTCCTTGATATTACGGTTATGTTTACGATTCTGTTTAAATGAAAGGCGTTTTCACTTCACCGGCGCACTTCTTCTCAGAAGCCTTGCAAGGTTTGCAAGCGGGCTGCGCCTGCCGAGGTTCGCTTCCTCTATCTCGCCCGCCTTCTTGAGCGCCATCTTGGTGAGCAGCGGGCCGATAAGCTCATAGACCAGCGTTGCAAAAAGCGCCACGGTCACGACCTGGCTTGCAAGCGCTGCGGGCAGCTCGGGGCTTGCGGCAACCATCTGCGCCATGCCGATCGCAACGCCGGCCTGAGGAAGCAGCGTTATGCCGAGGTATTTTTTAACGTTTTTATCCGACTTGGACATAGCGGCGCCAAGCCAGCTTCCGGTGTATTTGCCGATGGAGCGGGCGATGAGGTACACAACGCCGATCAGACCCACCGTGGTGAGTATCGAAAAATCAAGCTCCGCGCCCGAAAAAACGAAGAACAGCATGAAGAGCGCAGGTGTCCAGCCGTCGATTATCTCGAGCACTCGCACGGAATCGCGGCGCATATTCGCAAAAACGCAGCCGAGCATCATGCAGGTCAGAAGCGAGGAAAGCTCCCATTTCTCCGAGAGCGCAACGCAGGCAAAGACCGATGCAAGCATCAGCGAAAGCCTATTCGCATTGGATCTGAAAAAGCGCATGGAAACGGCGAGAACCGCGCCCATAACGCCGCCCGTGAGCAGCGAAAGCCCTATCTCGCGCAGGGGCTCAAGCAGCACGGAGCCGACGGTCACGCCCTTGCCCGAGGAAAACGCTATCGCAAGCGCAAGGCAGACCGAGAATATCATCAGGCCGATCGCATCGTCAAAAGCGGTAACGGGCAGAAGCGTGTCCGTAACCGGGCCGCGCGCCTTGTATTGGCGAACGACCAGAAGCGTTGCGGCGGGCGCGGTGGCGGCGGCTATCGCGCCAAGAAGCAGCGCGCGGGGCAGGCTGTGCTCGCCGGGCATGAAGCGCAGAGCGAGTATCACAAGAAGCACCGTCACGGCCGCCTGTGCCACGGTAATGATTATGATCTGCGCGCCCAGCTTTTTAAGGAACTGGAGCTTGAATTCGCCGCCGATCGAGAAGGCGATGAAGCCGAGCGCGGTGCTCGTGACGAGCTTCAAATCCTTTATCTGCTCCGCGGAAACGAGCTTAAAAACATAGGGGCCGATCAGAACGCCCGCGATAAGGTAGCCGGTAACGTTCGGCAGGTTGAGGATCTTCATGAGCCTTGAAAGCAGAAGGCCCGCCGCCATTGCAATGGCGATGATAAGCAGAGTTTGCATTTTTACTTCCTGATTTCGTTGATATTCGGCGGTTTTTAAAAAACCGCAAAAAGAGGCGGAACACCGCGGGGCGATGCTCCGTTGATAACATTACTATAATAAAATGGGAACGGCGGATAGTTAATAAACTAATATTCCTCTATCCCCTCGTAGCTGCCCACGGGTATGGTGAACATCATGCCCTTTTTGCCGAGCCCCTGCGTGTTGCGCCTGATAACGCGCTTTGCGTGCTCCACCTGATCCTCGGTGAGAACGAGGAACGCGGTGTGGCTCGATTCAAAGTCGTGGCTGATGACCTTGCTTATGCGCCCGAAGATCGGCGCCGCGTCGATATCGCTGCCCAGAAGCGCGTTTTTGAGGCTGGTGGACGGGAAAACGATGCCGTTCATGCCGTGCGCCTTTAGACCCTCGAGCGTTGCGATGAACTCATCGGATCTGTCGATCGTGATAACCAAAAGCTGCATTGTTTTTTCTCCTTTCGGAAAAGTCATGCAAATTATAGACCTGCTTTTTGCGTTTGTCAAGCGCATTGTAGTGGTTTTTTGTATAAATGAAAATATAATTCTCGGTCGGCGGCGCATGATGCGTGGAGGAATGCCTATAAGCTCGAAAAAGCATGATTTCGGGAATCTCCATCTCAGCTGTTCAAGCGCAGCTCCGCTCATCCGACAGGAGTGACAAGCCCTCGAGCGAATGAATACTTTGTAGATACGTAGATATTCCATTCGTGAAAAGGGGGAATGGCAATGAATGAAGAAGAAAAAAGAACGGGCGCGGAGCGCACAAAGCCCCGCTTCGATTTAGGCGAGAGCGTGGCAAAGCTTACGAACGTCAGCCTCGTTTACCATGGGATAAAGCAGGAGACCGAGGCGGTCAAAAACTGCTCGTTTGAGGTGAAAAAGGGGGAGTTTACGGCGCTCGTGGGGCCGTCGGGCTGCGGGAAAACCAGCGTTTTATCCATGCTTGCGGGCATAGTGAAGCCGAGCTCGGGCAGCGTGCTTGTTTCGGGAAAACCGCCCGATCCGAGGGATAATCTAACGGGCTATATGCTGCAAAGGGATCATCTGCTTGATTGGCGAACGATAGAGGACAACGTGCTTTTGGGGCTTGAGGTGAAAGGACTTTTGAGCGATGAAACGCGCACTTATGCGCTCGAGCTACTCGATAAATGCGCACTTTCGGCGTTTGCCCGCCACTATCCGCGCCAGCTCTCGGGCGGTATGCGGCAGAAGGCGGCGCTGGTGCGCACGCTTGCGTTTTCGCCCGAGCTTCTGCTGCTTGACGAGCCGTTTTCGGCGCTCGATTATCAAACGCGGCTGCTGCTTTCGGGCGAGGTGCATTCCATAATCAAGCGCGGGGGCTATACTGCGGTGCTCGTAACGCACGATATTTCGGAAGCGATAGCGATGAGCGATAGGATAATCGTGTTTTCATCGCGCCCCGCGCACGTTCGGCGGGAAATAGCTGTGGAGCTTGACGGAGGGCCGATGGAGCGGCGCGCAAACCGCGAGTTCAATAATTATTTCGATATGGTTTGGAGCGAGCTGGAAGGGGGAAAGGGCGATGCGCATTGACCGAATTTCTGCCGAAAAAGCGCGAAGAAACCCCGCAGAGGCCTCGAAGGAGCATATCGCGTTTCTCAAAAGGGTGCGGCGGCACAACCGTTTCATAATCGCGATCCAGCTTGCGATATTAGTTTCGTTTTTTGCGCTGTGGGAGCTTTTTTCGCGGCTCGGCGTAATAAACAGCTTCATCTTTTCGAGCCCCTCGCGGGTTGCGGAAACGATAGCGCGGCTTCATTCAAACGGCGAGCTGTTTCATCATATCGGCGTAACGATGCTCGAAACGGCGCTCGGCTTCACGCTCGGAACGCTTGCGGGAACGCTCTTTGCGGTGCTTCTGTGGTGGAGCCCGACGCTCACGCGCATACTCGACCCGTATATGGTGGTTTTAAACGCGCTGCCGAAGATCGCGCTCGGCCCGATTCTGATAGTTTGGGTCGGCTCGGGCATGGAGGCGATAATCGCTATGGCGCTGCTGGTTTCGACCGTGGTAACGGTGATGACCGTGCTCACGGGCTTTAACGATATCTCGCTTGAAAAGCAGCTTCTTATGAAAACGCTCGGCGCAACGCGGCTTCAAACCTTTTTGAAGGTGATCCTGCCCGCAAGCGTTCCAACGCTGATAGGCGCTTTGAAGCTCTCGGTCGGCATGAGCTGGGTGGGCGTGATAGTCGGCGAATACCTCGTTTCCAAGGCGGGGCTCGGGTATCTGATCGTGTACGGCGGGCAGGTGTTCAAGCTCGATCTCGTTATGGCAAGCATAGTCGTGCTCTGCGCACTCGCTGCTATCATGTATTATGCCGTGGCGATCTGGGAAAGAAGCATACTGAGGCGGCGCGGGGAGCGGTAGGAAAATGAAGCCGCTTTGGGAACAGTGAATGGAAAAACGCGGGGCACGTCCGTATGACGGTGCGCCCCGCGTTTTACAATAGGCTTTATATCGATGACTTTTTAATTAACGCTCATAACTCGGCGCATGACGAGCAGCGCATCAACGCCGTTCACCACTCCGTCGCCGTTCACGTCCGCACCGGCGCCGCTCTGCATGGGCATAAGCCCCATGGAGATGCGCAGTATCCTCAGCGCATCCGCAAGATCAACGATGCCGTTTGCATCGGCATCGCCAGGGGCTGCACCGTAGAGCGAGAAGCGGGCAACAAAGCGCGTTCCGAGCTCCGCATCGGGGGTGATGACGGGGTGATCAGATATGAAGCGGCCGTCCTCGGTGTACCAGCCGTTGTAGGTGGTGCAGCCGTCCGCACAGTCCGCACTGATGAAAAAGAGATTTTCGTTATTGTATTCGGGATCCTGCGCGATATAGCAGGAGATGAACTTGTTGCCGCTGTCCGCCATGCGAAGATGGTCGATGCCGAGCAGGGGATTTGCAGTCAGATCGAGCGTTTTCATGCGGTTGTCGGTGCAGATAAGCACCGTGAGCTCGGGGGAGGAGGAGAGCTCGAGATTCGGGATAAGATTCCAGCGGCACTCCAAAAAGCGCAGAGCGGAGCAGCTCGAGGAGTCGAAGGAGGCGATGGAGTTCTGAGCGCAGTTCAGAAGATACAGCGCCGTGCAGCCCGAAACGTTCAGCGCCGTGAGCCCGTTTGTGTTTACGATAACCGAGTAAAGCGCGGTGCAGCCCGAAAGGTCGAGCGCGCCGCGAAGTCCGCCGCCCGTGATGTTCGCCGCTTCGATGCTTCGTATCTTAAGCTTGCCGTTCACTTCGACCCATGCAAAGCGGGGCTCGCCGTTCGATTTAACGCCCCAGGTCTCGGGATCGAGCGGATCGTAGCTTGAAGAGAGCTTCTCGCCGTTTTTAACGCCGTTTGCATCCGTGAATTCAAGGAATGCGCGAAGCTTTTGATAGTCGTGCTGATCGTAGGCTTCTGCGGCTTTAAAGCCCGCAAAAAGGCTCGCTTCGGCGAAGCTGCCCTCGGCGCGGATCACGCTCGGCGCGGCGGCGCAGAGCGCAAAAACGAGGGCAAGGAGCATGGCAATGGTCATGATCGGCTTGTTTTTCATATTTTTTCACCTTTCCGTAGTGTTTTTTTCGCCTTTGGCGCGGGGCTTGAAACGCCGCGAGGATCGATCGCGGGGGTGCACCCGATGAATATAAAGTATAGCATAACTAAGCGCGGCAGGTCAACCGAAAATGCCAAGCGCATAGGAAAAAAAGGGCAGGCTCGTTCGAGCCCGCCCTGGGGGATGGTCATTTAACGGGGTTCTTCCGCAGGCGCATCAGTTGAAGATGCGGAACGAGCAGATGAAGTTTCGGTGCCAATAGGAGCCGTTGAAGCTTCTTTCAACGACCTTGCCGTTGGACTGCGAGGCATCTATCTGAGTCCACGTGCCGCTGCAGATCGCAACGTGGCCGTAGTAAACGATAACGTCGCCCTTCTTGACGTTGTAGATGCTGGTGTTGCGCGGGTAGCGCGTGCAGCTTCTCCACATATAGCTGGTCATGTAGCTCTGGTTGATGCCGGCTCTGTTCATGCACCAATACACGAAGCCGGAGCAATCAAACACCGTGGGACCCTTGCCGCCGCGAACGTAGCGGCTGCCCATCTTGCTCCTTGCTATGGAGATGAAGGTGTTGATGCGGGCGCTGACACTGCCGCTGTTGCCGGAGTTGCCGGAGTTGCCGGAGTTGCCCGAATTGCCGGAGTTGCCCGAATTGCCGGAGCCGCCGGAATTGCCGCTGCTTCCGGAATTGCCGGAGCCGTTTGAGCCGCTGCTCTGAGGCAAGACCGGGGAGGAAGCGCGAACCGCGGAATCGCTCATCAGCTTGTTCATGGTGAACTTGCCCACCTTGCCGTCAACGTCGAGCCCGTTGTTGCGCTGGAAAAGCTTTACGGCCTGCTCGGTGATGGAGGTGTAGTAGCTGTTCACGTCCTGAGCGCGCATGTAGTTGAGCTCATACAGACGGGTCTGAACGTTCATAACGTCCGAGCCGTGCATCGAATACGAGAGCGCATTGCCGTTGACATCCTCGCTCTCGAGCTTTTCGCATGTGCCGGGCCCGAGATAACCGTCCACTATCAGGCCGTTCTGAGCCTGGAAGCGCATCACGGCCATCTTGGTGTCGGTGCCGTAAACGCCGTCGGGCTCAGTGGTGAGGTAGCCAAGCTCCTGCAGGCGGAGCTGATATGCGAGAACCTGCGCGCCGTAGTCGCCGTATTCAAGCATACGGGGCTTGGCATCGGGCGAGTAGAGGGATTCCTTGGTGTTTCTGCCCACCTTGCCGTCAACGTCGAGCTTGTTGTACTGCTGAAACTCCTTAACGGCATCGAGCGTTGCATCGTCGAAGCTGCCGCTCTTTTCCTTGAGATAGCCGAGCTCATACAGTCTTTCCTGAATGAACTCAACGTCCGAGCCGGAGTCGCCGAAGGTGCAGAGATAGCTGCGCGCGTTGTTGCTGAAGAGCGCGTTATAGGTTCTTGTGTTCAGCTTGCCGGAAACGGGGATATCGTTTCGGCGCTGAAACACCTCGATGGCGGAGGTGGTCACTCTGCCGAGATAGTCGGTGGGCTCATCCTGATCCATATACCACAGGATCATAAGCCTTTCCTGAACGGCGGGGATCAGGTCGTTGTGCTCGCCGTAGCGAACGAGAACGAAATTATCGCTCCTCATGATGCCGGGCGTGATATCGGGAACTGCGGTCAAAACCTCCTCGTATGGCTCGGGAGTGACCGGCAGGGGAAGCGGCTCCCTCGTTGCGTTCTCATCGGGAACCGCTTTTACGGAGGGAACTATCGGGAGCTCGCGAAGAGCAAGTGTTACGGGGTAGGGCGCAGCGGTGCGCTCAACCTCCTGCTCCTTGTCCACCGCATCGGTGGGAGCGGGGGTGAGGAAAACGGTCGGCACGGCCGCTTCGGGGGAAGCGAACGCGCTTTTGCCGTCGTTGGGCGCGCTTGCGGGCGTGCTGCCCGATAGCACGGATGAGATCACGACCGCGCCGAGAGCCGCAGCAGCGGCGCATGAGATAACGAGACGGTGATCGCAGATCTTGGTGATAAGCCTCCTTACGGGGCCTCGAGTTGCCGCTCTGTCGAAGCTTGCTTTGCGTGAGCGGGCATTAAACAGCTTTTTCATACTGCCTCCTTTTGATTTTGAAGCGGAGCGGCCTTATCCGCTCTCCAAGCGGATATATCCTTCTTGTTCGCGATCCCGATCGGATGCTTCCGAAGGGGAACGGGGAACGCCGCAGGGCTTCCGTATCAGCAAAATGCAGGCGCAATAACGGCGTGGGAAATGGGGCAGACTTCCCGCATTCCTTCCCGAGGGAGCGGCGGAGGATGCTTCTTCCGCCATGGGGCACCGTTTTGCACAATTTTGGATGCCTTTCGCGCCTTGCTTACGGGATGGAATCCCACCCAAATCGAAAAGCAAAAAACGCTCGGGCAGTATTGTAACACACTATTCGGAAAAATGCAAATAAATGCTTGAAATTTTGAAAATAAAGGAACAAATATTTAACCAAGCTCAAGAAAAAACGCTTTGTTTATCTATGTTTTTGGCGCACTATATATAATGAGAATTTTGGGGGTGTTTTTACCCGTTTTACCCTGTTTTGAAAAAATGCTCGTTTGTCTGTATTTTTTGCATGGAGGCGCGCAAATAAGTGCAAAAAAATGTATAACGTTCGCGGCGTTCAACGCCGGGCGTATCCTTGGGCGGATGCGCCCAAGGGAGCCCCGCCTCAACCATTCGCTGTTCAACTCGGTTATATCGCTCCAAAACAACACCGCCGCCCTTCCGCAAGGCGGAGGGGCGGCGGGCGTTTAAGCTATGCCGTTTGATATCAGCCCTTCTTGAAAACGATGGGCATGAACTCCTTCATGGTGGCGTTGTCCTTTTCGTTCATGGTGGAGGACTCGAAGGAGGTGAACTTCAGCTCGCTGCCGTTGACGGAGAATTCAACGACCTGATTATCGCCGTTATCCTCGGTCATGGTGAGCTTATTGCCTTCAACGGTGTACTTGCCATTGCCGGTCAAGCCGCCGAGGTCGATCTCGTCGCCATTCTCATCCTTCATCATGGATTCGCCGAGCTCATCCCAGGAGCTTACGCCCATCATTTCGAGGAGCGCTTCATCGCCGAGCATGCCGCCCAATGCGGTTTTGAACATCTCGGCCATGATCTGACCGAGCTTCGACATCATGGTCTTTGCGCTCTGCTCGTCAGCCTCGGCCTTGAAATTGCCGTCCTTATCGAACTCGTAGGAGATCTTCAGAGAGAGGCCGCTGAAATCGAGAGTGGAAAGGTCGATACCCAGCTCCGAGGTGCTTTCGCTGGCAACCTGCTTCTGCATATAGCTCGAAAAATCGAGCTCTGCATTCCATTTTCCGATAAGGGGATTGGTGGGATTCTTTTTGCAGGCGGCAAGCGCCGGCATGAGCATCGCGGCGATCAGCAGCAGCGCCATAGCGCGCGAAAGGGTTCTTGTAAGCTTCTTCATTTTGTTTTTCCTCCTAATGTGTTCGTTTCGCCGCACGTGCGGCTTAACGGGATAATTATATTTCACATTGCGGCTCAAGTCAATATCGGAGTCCGAGCTTATCAGCCAACGCTGTAATGATCGCTGATATAGTGCGCGATCAGTTCATCGTTGAACTCGATGCTCATGCCGCTCTTCCACTGCTCGAAAACGCTCTGGAAATGCTCCTGCTCCTTTTCCTGCCTGCAGGCTGCGGCAACTGCGGCGTAAATGGGATCGTTTTCATTGCCGAGATCGAGCTTGGCTTCGCCGCTCTCGAGCTCCTCGTTTATGTAGATGAAGTGGATCCCGCCGTTGAAAACGTTTGTGCGCACCTCGGCGATCCTATGGCCGTCCGTGGTTTCATAAAACACAATGCCGTATTTCTCAATGGGCGGCTGCGCGGGCTCGGAGCCATCGGGAGGGGGCGCGGGCATCCAGTTCTCGCCGTATTTGAGTATGCAGGCGGCCTCGCCGAAGCCCTCGAAATAATTGCCTGTGATCGATTCGTGAACAAGGTAGCCATGCTCGCGGAAGCCCGCCGAGGAGTCGCCGAATTCAAGAACCTCCTCGGGATCGGGGGGAGTCAAAACCAAATCGGAGTTATAGTCCGCATTTGAAACGAAGCGCGAAACGAAATCATCAAGGCTTATGCCGCCCTGAAGCGCTGCGCGAACCTCGTTCAGTATAGCATTCTGCTTGCTGCCGAAAACGCCTTCCTCCTCGGGAACGTTCATGCAGTTTTCAAACTGCACGAGAAGATGCTTAACGTTGAACATGCCCTCGGGCGTGTAGAGCGGCGGCAGCGCCTGCCCTCCGAGATAGGAGTTGTAGTTTTCAGCGAAAGCGATGTTGCTCTCCGTATAAAGCGCCTTGTCGTTCTCAAGCTGCGCATTGAAGAACTCCTCCACCTTCGCATCTTCGATCACGATGTCTTCAACGGTGCGCTCGCGCAGCTTCATGATGCGCATGGACTTGAGCATATCATCGGTCATCATCTGCTTATAGGATTCCACGGTATGGCCGTGCTCACCGAGCATCGCTTCAAGCTCCTCGAGCTGCGCCTTGCGAATCTCCTCGGGATCGGTGACGTTTTCATCAACGCGCATCTGCGAGAGCAGGGCGTTGAAGGAGTCCTCGCTCCTTTTCTGAACGAGCAGCTCGTCCTCAGCGGTGAGCTCGATGCCAAGCTCGTCGCAGCGGTTGAGAAGCACGCCCGCTTCCGTGAGTCGAGCGATTATCGTGCTGTTGAGATCGGAAACGTAGGCCGCATAGGGGGCGTATGCTTCGTATTCGTTGAGGAAGTCCTGCATCGTGAACTCGATCGAGCCGACCTTGCCGATGATTATCTTGTTCGGATCGGAGTCGTGACCGTGGTCGTGGTCGTGCGGGGCTTTGGTGGGAGCATCGGGGAGAGAGGCAGTGGGCTCGGCGCTCTGCGAGGGCGAATTCCCCTCCCCCTTGTTGTCCGAGCATGCTGCGAGCGGCGCAAGAAGCATCGCGGATGCAAGCAGTGCAGCGGCAAGCTTGGTAAGTTTCTTCATTTGATCTATCCTCCGTTTCGGATTTTCGTTTTTAATCGATCCTCTGCACACTTTTGTGCTGAGAAATGATATTATAGCATATTCTTTATAAAAAACAAATAGAAAAAAGCTGTTTGCGAATAATTTTTATCTCGGCGTTGTCAAAACGCAAAGCTCGTGGTATAATATACTATGAACAAGCTGCATGGGGGCACCAATCGCCGCCCGGCTCGGGCGAGGAGTCCTTTCAAAAAACGAGAGAATGGAGGAAAAACCATGTATAACGTTATAACCATTTCAAGGCAGTTCGGCAGCGGCGGCAGGGAGCTTGGAAGAAGGCTTGCCGAGGAGCTCGGCTTCGCGTATTACGACGACGAGATAATCGCCGAAATTTCAAAGCGCACCCAGCTTTCCGAGGAATATGTTCAGCAGATAGTGGAGCACCGCCCCGTAACGCTGATGCCGATCACGATAGGGCACAGCTTCTATCCCGTTCAGCATCCGCTGATGGAGCAGAGCCAGAATATCTACCAGGAGCAGGCAAGAATAATCTTAGAGATGAGCGAAAAATCGCCCTGCATCATCGTTGGCTGCTGCGGCGACTATATCCTGCGCGAAAAGAAGCTGCTGAGGCTGTTCGTTTACGCGGATATGAACTCCAAGGTTGAGCGCTGCCGCCTCAAAGCGCCCGAAAACGAGCATCTGACCGTTAAGGAGCTAAGAAAGCAGATAACCAAGGTCGAGAAAAACCGTGCCAAATACTACGAATTCTATACCGGCAGAAAATGGGGCGATAAGCTCAATTACGATCTTATGGTCAACACCACCAACACCGATATCAAGCTCATCGTGGACGTTATCGCAAGGATGTTCGATAAGAATATTACGGAGTGAAAGCGGTTTGATCGATAGTGAATAGTTGAGGTTGAAATTCCAAGGGAATTTCTTATGATTTGATATTCAAAAACCCGCTTAAGGGCGTATGCGCCACAAAGCGGGTTTTTCCTTTGGATCGAACTAAAACAGGGAAGGAACGATGCGAATCAGCCAATCATAAACGCCGTGCATCACGATCAGCGAAATCAGGGTGCAGCTTTTCAGTTTGAGGCGCAGCGCAGCGAACATGATCGCAATTATGAAAATAAAAACGAGGTTGGCGTAGCCGTTTATGATATGGAGGAGTGCGAACAGCAGCGAGGAGCCGAGTACTGCGGCACGATCCGTCTTGAATACGCGCTTGAACTTTTCATAGAAGAAGCAGCGGAAAAGAAATTCCTCGCTTGCGCCGATCGCGATCAAGAAGTACGCAAGCTTGTAAAGGCTGTTGAAAAGACTGATCTCGCTTTTTGCGGGGGTAAAAGTTATGATCCCCAGAGCATCAAGCAGGTAAAGCAGACCGTGTGTGGCAGCGAAGACCAATATGCCGAGCACAATGCCGGTTATAAGCTGCGCGGGCAGTCCGCGCTTCGTGGGGCGAAGCGTTACAAGCCCGTCGCGCCTGATAATGAGTATCACGATGGCGGGAAGGGCAACGAGCCATGCAAGCGGAACGCGAAGCGCAAGCTGCAATCCCTTCGGAAAGCCTGTTAAAACATTCCGCTGAAAGAGCATCACTCCACAGACCACAAGCATCGTCAGAACGAAACCGACGGCAATATCGACCTTTTCATTCCTGCGTTCGGAGCTTGTAAGATTCGTTTTGATCTCGCCGTTTATCACGCTCAATACCTTTCGTCTATCCTATGATACAGCTCCATATACTTCTTCGCGCTCTCATCCCAGCCGAGGTCGGTATCCATCGCGCGCGCGGCAAGGCGTTTCCACGCCTCGTTATCGTTTCGATACAGCTCCACGGCGGTTTTGCAGGTTTCATAAAGCTCGTTTGCGGAGTAGTTGTGGAATGAAAAGCCGTTGCCTTCATCGGTGAATTTATTGTACGGCTTAACGGAATCCGCAAGCCCGCCCGTTTCGCGAACTATCGGCACGCAACCGTAGCGCAGCGCGATCATCTGCGAAAGTCCGCAGGGCTCGAACGCCGAGGGCATAAGGAACATATCCGCGCCCGCATAGAAGCGCCTTGCGAGCGGCTCGTTCATCTCGCAGCGGAACGCGATGCGCCCCCTGCCGTAATCGGAATTTGCAAGGAATCCGAAGCGATCCTCCAAGCTGCGGTCGCCCATGCCGAGCACGGCGATCTGAACGCCCATGTCGAGAAGCCCGGGAAGCGCGGAGAGCACGAGATCGAGACCCTTTTGGTTCGTTAGGCGCGAGATAACGGCGGCAACCGGCACGAAGGGATCCTCAGTGAGACCCAGCTCCTTTTGAAGCGCCGCCTTGCATTTATATTTGCCCGTAAAGGAATTTTTGGAGTAGCGGCAGCAAAGCGCCTTATCCGTCCACGGATTGTAGCTCTTTCTGTCGATGCCGTTCAGTATGCCCGTTATGCCGTCGGTGCGGCTCGAAAGCAACCCGTCCAGCGTTTCGCCGTACATGGGCGTTGTTATCTCCCAAGCGTAGGTGGGGCTGACGGTGGTAACGGTGTCCGCATACACTATGCCCGCCTTCATCGCGTTGATATGGGAGTAGTATTCGATCTTGGAAAGTCCGTGCTGACCGATCGAAAGCAGCTCGTTTGCGAACTGCGGGCTCATAAGCCCCTGATAGCGCAGATTGTGGATAGTGAAAACGGTCTTAACGCGCTCAAATTCGGGGCAAACACGGTATTGCTCGTTCAGAAGCAGCGCGATAAGCCCCGTTTGCCAATCGTTTAAATGGATGATATCGGGAACGAGGTGCAGCATAAGCATCATCTCGAGCGCGGCGCGGCAGAAGAAGCAGAAGCGCTCCGCCTCGAAATCGCCCTCGCAGTAGACGTAATCCTGCTTGAAATAGTATTCGTTGTCGATAAAATACCAGTTTATGCCGTCCTGCTCGATAAGCTCGATGCCGACATACTGGCTGCGCCAGCCGAGGTTGACGTAAAAATCCGCAACATGAGTCATGCAGCTCTTGTATTCGTCCGCAATGCGGCTGTATTTGGGGATCAAAACGCTGACCTCCGCACCCTGCTTTTTAAGAGCGGCGGGAAGCGCACCCACAACGTCCGCAAGGCCGCCTGTTTTGATGAAAGGAGCACATTCGCTCGCGATAAGCATAACTTTCATTGGGATACCTCCAAATTTCTTCATTAGCCGAAGGCGACTTCATTTCTTCGTTAGCGAAGAGGCTTCATTCTATCTAAACGCAGCCCTGTTTCTCCATGTGCTCGGCGCAAACAGCAGCAGCATCGGCCAAACCTCGAGGCGGCCGATCAGCATATCGAGCGCGAGCACTATCTTGCTCAGGTAGCTCATGTGCGCGAAATTTTCAACGGGACCCACCGCGCCGAAGCCGGGGCCGACGTTGAAAATGCAGGCGAATACTGATGAAATGCTGCTTTCGAGGCTGTAGCCGTTCAGCGAAACGATCAGTATCGAAAGGAAGGTCAGCGCCATGATGGCGGTGAAATAGACGAGCACTGAGCGCACAACGGGTTCGGCAACGGGCTTGTTGTCGATGCGCAGGGTGTGGACGTATTTGGGATGTGCAAGACGGCGAAGCTCGTTCCAGCCGTTTTTGAAAAGAATCATAACGCGCGAGGTTTTGATGCCGCCCGCCGTGGAGCCCGCGCAGCCGCCGAAGAGCATCAGAAGGAGCAGTATGCCTTTTGAAAGGGTCGGCCATTTGTCGAAATTTACGGAGGAAAAGCCCGTCGTGCTGTATATGGAAGCGGCGTTGAATGCCGAATGATGCAGCGCCTCGCCGAAGCTTGCGAATTGCGAGCGGGTGTTAAGGGTCAGGATAACTACAGCGGCGGCGTAGATGCCGAGGAACCAGCGCAGCTCCTCGCTCTTGAACGCAACGCCGAATTTTTTAAGCAGAATATAGAAATAAAGGTTGAAGTTGACCGCGAAAAGCATCATGAAAACGCCCGCCACGATCTGAAGATAGGTGGATTGGCCGATGAAGCCCGCGTCGAGCACCATGAAGCCGCCGGTGCCAGCCGTGCTCATCGCGGTGGTGAAAGCGGCGTAGGGGCTCATGCCGCCAACGAGCAGCAGAAGCGCCTCGATTATCATTAAAACGAAATAGATCGCGTACAGAATGAGAGCGGTATCCTTGGATTTGGCAACGAGCTTGCCCACGCTCGGCCCCGGCACTTCGGCGCGCATTATGTGCATCGAGCGTTCCTTGGAGAGCGGAAGCACCGCCATAACGAAAACCAGCACGCCCATGCCGCCAACGAAGATTATGAGGCAGCGCCAGAAGCCGATGCCGTGCGGGATCTTGCTTATCGCCTCGCAGACCGTTGCGCCCGTGGTGGTGAATCCCGATGCCGTTTCAAAGACAGCATCGATATAATTGGTGAAGATTCCGCCGAAGAGGAAGGGAAGAGCGCCAAGAAGGGACATCAGAAGCCACGAGAGCGCGACCACAACGAAGCCCTCCTTTGCGTAAAAGGAAGTTTTGGTGGGGCGGATCATCAGAAGCCCCGTGCCTATAGCGGCGATTATCACGTCCGAAAGCACGAGCGCCACAAGGTCCTTGCCGCCCGTGAAAACGGAGATGACGATGCAGCTCACCATCAGCGCCGCCATGCTGAGAAGGATCTTTCCCAGCATGTTGAAAACCATTTTATAATTCAAATTTTATGCTCCAAATTATAAAAATCTATTTGTCAGCGTATCGGCCCCGTTAGGATGCCCGTAAGGTCGTTGAACATCTTTTTCATCGTTACTATTATAACGCTGTCGCCCGATTGAATGAAGTCATTGCCGCCCGGGATGATGGTTTTGCCATGCCGAACGATGCAGGCGATCAAAAGATCCTTCTGAAGATAGCTGTTCAGCTCCTTGAGCGGCATTCCGTACATAGGGTGGCTGCCCTTTGCGGCGAACTCAAGCGCCTCTATGCGCCCGCCGACGAGCTCGTGCACGGTTTCAACGCTGCTCTCGTCCGGGCTGCAGCTCATCGCGCGAACGAAGGTCAGGATCTTGTTTGCGGTCAGCTGCTTGGGGGAGATTATCGAATCGATGGCGTTATCGGGAAGAACCGTGGTAAGATTTTCGTTGTTTACCTTAACTATAACCGTGCCCGCGCCCTGCCACTTCGCGGATATGCCGCTGATGAGGTTCGTTTCATCCATGCCGGTGAGCGCGATGAAAGCATCCACGCTGTCGAGCCCCTCCTCCATCAAAAGGTCGTGGTCGGTGTTATCGCCGTGGATAACGAGGGCGCTTTTGAGCTCCTCACTCAAAAATGCGGCGCGCTCGGCGTTGCTTTCGATTATTTTGACCTGTATGCCGCCCGCCTTTTCGACTTCGTGCGTGAGGTAGTACGCGATGCGGCTGCCGCCGATGACCATTACATTGCGAATCTTTTTTTGCTTATCGGGGTAGACCGTGCGAAGGAACTTGGCAAGCTCCTCGGGTGCGGCGGTGATATGGATTTTATCGCCCGCTTCAAGCTTGAAATCGCCATTGGGGATATAGCAGTTTTCGCCGCGCTGGATGGCGCAGATAAGCATTTTTATATGGAATTTCTTATGAAAATCCATAAGGGAGAGCCCGCAGAGAGGGTTATCCTCCTTGAGGCGAATGCCAACCAGCTCCACCTTGCCCTTAGCGAAGGTTTCAACGTTCAGCGCGCTCGGTATGCGCAGAAGCCTCGAAATTTCCTCCGCCGCCGCAAGATCGGGGTTCACGGCCATGGAAAGGCCGAGCTCCTCGCTCAAGAAGTTGAGCTGCGCCGAATTGATGGGGTCGCGAACGCGCGCTATGGTGCGATACGCGCCGAGCTTATGCGCGATAAGGCAGCAGAGCATATTAACCTCATCATGCGCGGTGGCGGCAATGAGCACGTCGGCCTCGCTAACTCCGGCCTCGCGCTGAACGCGGTAATCCGCGCCGTTGCCCTCCATGCAGATGGCATCCATCTCGTTTGCGGCGCGATCGAGAACCTCGGTGCTTTCATCGATAACGACGATGTCATGCCCCTCGAGGCTAAGCTTTTTCGCTATGGTTCTTCCGACCTTGCCCGCGCCGACAACTACGATCTTCATAAAAAATCGCTCCTTGAAAATTCAGCGGAACGGGAACGCATTCCCGCTCTTTAGGATAAAAACGAATGAATTATAGTACTTTTTTTACAAAAAAGCAATATGCCGCGCAGGGTTTTTCGCCCTGCTGCGGCATTATATTTATTTGAACACGCCGCCGTTTGCGACGTTGATCGCATCCGCTTCGGCCTCGAGCGCGGCCCAATCCGCCTCGGTCAGATGCATAACGTACATGATATTCTGCTTGCAGTAGGCGGGGCGCTCCAAAAGATTGGTGCGAAGCTTTTCGATCTCGCTGCGCCAATGCTCCATGCTGACGGGATGCCCCCAACGCGCTATCTGACGGGAAAGCTCGGGCTCGATCTCGGCCGCCATGCTCTCAAGAAGGGGGATCAGGCGGTCGTTGTTGAGGTAATATTTTGAAACGTAGATATAGCGAACGAGGAAATCGTGCCGCCATTTTTCATTGGATTCAAGGCCGCAGAAAAGATCCATCTGGCTCAGTGAGCCGTTCGCACTCGGAACGCCCTTGGGGTCGAAATAGCAGTGCAGCACGTCGCCCATCGCGCTTGTGAGCGCGAAGTCGGAGTCGTAGAAGATGGCTCTCCAGCGCACGGCGTAGTCCGTTGTGCGCCAATACTTCTGGTTGAACATATCCGCATCGGTAAGGTACTGCCTCGCGATCAGATAGTCCATTATGCTCTCCGCATCCACCCATTTGGTGAACTCGGCGTAGCGCGCGTCGGTCATGGGGATAACCGTGTTGTTCTGAACGGCGTAGGCGCGAACGCGCAGGAAGTCGGCATTGGAGCCCTCAAGCTCAACGGTGTTGCGCTTGATGATGTTCGCCGTGTCGGGGTCAACGCCGTAATGGGTCTCGAGGTAGTCCTCGTTCATATTCTCCTTGAGGTCGTACAGTCCCCAGTATTCGCCGTTTATGTAAACAACGCAGAACCTCGCCGCCGAAGCGTCCAGATTCATATCGAGCACGGCGGTGCTTGCAAACGAGTCGCGGATGCGGGCGTTCGACCAATCCTGACCCGCGTTGCGAAGGGTGATGCTCGAATACTTGGTGAAGTAGTCGCTTCCGAAGAAGGGGTAGGAAACGCCGGAGCGGCCGTAGCCTGCGCGGAAGTAGATGCCGAGCGATTTCTGGGGATACTTTCTGGTGGACGCGCCCGAAACGCGCACGCCCGCATGGGTCTCAAGCCCGAGTGTGCCGTCCGTTTCAAAGAACTGCATGTGGCATTCGCGCTCAACGACCGGAACAAACGGACTGTCGATCGCATACATCTCGGAAAAATCGTTTTTGTCCATGCAGAGCGTGACCACGGGCAGCGTGTGCTTCTGCTCGAAAAGGTAGGTCGCAGTCGCATCGTCGCTCATGAGCGAACCCGAAACTATGCTTGCGGCGCGAAGCACGGTGTTTGAATTTATGCTTATGGGGGAAGTATAAACGGGGCTTTCCTCGGTGGGCCTGCTGCCGTCGAGCGTGTAGTGTATCTCGGCGTTCTCGGCACTCACGGAAAGCTCCACCGTGAACGGGGAAGTTCTGTAAAGCTCGGTATCGGAGATTACGGGAACGGGGGAGTAGGCGGTGAAGCTTGCATCGGAATTCCTCGTGCCCTTGGTGGCGGTGGTGAAGAAAACGCGCTCGCCGCTGGTCGAACCGGTGCTTCTGCCGCTCGTTACGCCATAGCGCAGCGCGCCCGTTTCAAAAAAATCGACCACACCGCCTTCGCCGTTCGTAAGATACAGCGTTTCGCCGGAGGGGGAGATCGAAAAATGAGCGGGATTTGCCCAGTCCTTATTGATCTTCGAGGTGCAGTTTATCGCAATATAGCCGCCCGCAGGTATGGAGAGAGCGGAGAGATCGTGCTTGTTCAGGTCGTTTCCGCTGTCCGAAAGATGCCAGCCCGAGAGGGAAACCGCCTCGGCGGTGGGGTTATGAAGCTCCACCCAGTCCAGATCGCCGCTGCGGGGCGCGCTTACCGCGCTCACCTCGCTGATATAAACAGAAGAGGGGTTGAAGCCTCCAACCCCCATAGGCTCGGCAAAGCCGGCGGAACTGTTCTTTTCACCCGGAGTGGGCTTGGCGTAGTAGAGGATGCCACCGTCCTCGCCTCGGCCGATGGAAACGTTTGGATTGAGCTGCTCGGGGAAGGCTATGCCGTCCTTGCGCATGCCGTTGTAGTTGAAAAGGTAGATGCCCGCATCGCTCAGGGAGAGCTTGAACGAGGCGTGGATCTCGCCGTCTGAAACCACGTCCTTGCCCGAAAGCAGTATAACTGTGTATTCGCCCGCGCCGAGAGTAATGTCGGGAAGCGCCCATTTGGCGGAATTGTCCGCGCTGTCGGAAAGATAATAGCCAAGAAGCGAAACGGGCGATTCCGATGCGTTGTAAAGCTCCACCCAGTCGGGACGGTCGCCATCGTGGTCGATAAGATCGAACTGATTGTCGATCAGAACCTCGTTTATGCGAATGGGATCGCTCTGATCCATGTTGTGCCAGGAAAAATCGTTGAAGGCGGCGCTTTCGGCGTTCGCCTTGCACGGGGTGGGCACGCCGGTATAGGCGACACCCGTGCCGTAGCGGATCGCGCAAACGGGCTCGGGCATATCCGCAGGAAGCTCCATGCTTGAAACGAGATAGCCGCCGCGCGTGAACAGATATGCGCCGCTCTCGATGGAGCTGATTTTGAAGGTGGCGTTGAAGATGGGGCAAACGGTGCCGCTATCGATGTTCTCGCCGTAAAGCGCATCGCCAATGAAGCCCGAGCCCTGAAGCAGCGCAACAGCATAGCCGCCGGGAGCGATCTCATACTGCGGGAAGCGCCACTTATCCGTTTTGGAGTAGTCGTCGGAAAGATAATACGTTCCGATATCGATCGCCTTATCGGAATTGTTGAAGACCTCGATAAAGCCGCCTTCGCCGCGCTTTACCTCGCTGATGATGAGCCCGTCCGGATTTTCAACGGCGGGCGGCACGGTCGCGGGCGCTGCGCTCCCTTCTGCGTTCTGGCCGGGATTTGCCGAATTCTGCGGCGTGTTTGGGTTGGTTCTTCCCGAGCCGTAGTTGCGGTCATACCAAATAAGGAAGAACGCCGCGCCGCCAAGCAGAACGAGCGCAAGCAGCACGATCAGCACCTTGGTAAGCGCAGAGCTCCCATTTGAAGATCTATCCGATTCCCTATACATTCGAAACTCCTTTTGACTCCTTCTTTATGCTTTACGCGCCTTTTTTGCGCCGTGAAAGCCGCGAACGTCGGAAAACGCCGACAATCATCAAGCATATTATACACCGCGAATGCGCAAAATAAAAGAGCATCGCGCATAAAAAATGCCGATTTGTGAATGGATTATGGCAGATGCGGCGATTTTGGAAATAAAATATTTTGGCAGGCATAGAGTGGTAACGGGAATAGAGGGGTGTCGAACGGCGGATGGCGGAGAGTACGTGGTTTTGAGTGAATAGTTTGTGAATAGTGAATAGTGAATAGTTGAGGTAGAAATTCCCGAGGGAATTTCTCTCAAGTTTATTTTAAGGGAAAGAGAGAAAAACAAACATGAAGAAGAAAGAACAGAATAATAAGGCTTGCAGTGCATGGGTGCGCATTGCCAAGAATGCGGCGGCAAACGCGCTGCTTTTTGCCATCGCGCTGGGGCTTTTTCTTGCGCTCGGGCTTCGCGGCGAGGGAGCGGCCTCGGCCGCGAGCGCCGCTCCGCTCGGCTTCACCGAGGGTCTTAGTGTGAATACGGCGGTCTACAGGGGCAAAAAGGGTGCGAAGGCCGCGCTTCTGATCGCGGCGGGCTGGGATGCGGCTGCGCTTGAAAGTATAGCGGAAACGCTTGAAAAATCGAACTGCCGCGCCACCTTTGCGCTGAGCCTTGAGTCGGTATCGGCAAGGCCGCAGCTCGTATCAAGGCTCGCTCGCGCGGGGCATGAGCTTGCGGTTTCTTCGCAGGGCGCGGAGGATAAGCCGTTTGACGAGCTGATGGCGGAGCTTTCCGAGGCCGTGCGCCTGATCGAAGCGGCGGCGGGGGAGAGGCCGAAGCTGATTTACGCGGGCAGGAGCGACACGCTGACTCGAGCGGCGCGAAGGCTTGAGCTGACTGCGGTGAAGGGCAGCATCGATCTTATTTGCGAAAGAGGGGGCGCGGCGGAGATATTGAGCCGCGCAAGGGGCAATATTTCGGGCGGCGATATAGTGGTCTGCGCCCCGACCGCCGCCTTTTCGGAGGCACTTTCGGATATTTTGGAATATTTTTCTCTTTCGGGCTTGACGGCGGCAACTGTAAGCGGTACAATATACGATTGAGAAGATATGCTTTGTTGAACAAAAGCAAAAGAGGAATGAAAAGGAACGGAAATTTGATTTACAGAAAAACCCTGCCGAACGGTCTTAGGATCATCGGCGAAACAATGGAAAACTACCGCTCGGTATCGATCGGCTGCTGGGTCAAGGCGGGCACGATCTACGAAAACCACGCGCTCTCGGGCGGACAAACGCTTGAAGCGGGCACCGAATGCGGCATCTCGCATTTTATCGAGCACATGCTCTTTAAAGGCACCGAAAAGCACTCCGCCGAGGAGCTGGCGGAGCTTATGGATCTGCTCGGCGGAAATATGAACGCCTTCACAAGCAAGGACTGCACCTGCTTCTATGCCAAGGTGACGGAGGACAGCTTGCGTGAGGCGGTGGAGCTTATAGCGGAGATCGTTTGCACGTCCAAGCTCGATAAGGACGATATCGAGCGCGAAAAAGGCGTTGTTTTGGAGGAAATATCCATGAACAACGACACGCCCGAGGACGTTGTTCACGAGGCGCTTTGCTCGCTCTACTATGCAGGCGATCCGCTCGCCTACCCCGTGCTCGGCTCGGAGGAAAGCGTCGGAGCGTTTTCGCGCGAAATGATCCGCGCGTATATGGCAAGCGTTTACCGACCGCAGAACGTGGTGATCGCCGCTGCGGGCAATTTCGATTTCGACGCGCTCGTTCGGGCGGTCGAGAGCTCATTCGATTTCTCGGGGATCGAAAATGCGAAGGACTGCCGCGCGGGAACGGCTGTTTTGGGTGCGCTCGGGGCTTCCGATACGCGCTTTGACTTCATTGAAAAGGATATCGAGCAGATGCATATTGCGCTTGCCTTTCCGGGATTTTCCTACGTTTCGACGGGGTATTATCCGCTGCTCGTGCTGAATAATATCGTTGGCGGCAGCATGAGCTCAAGGCTGTTTCAGAGCATAAGGGAGCGCAGCGGCATGGCATACTCGGTGTATTCCTCGCCCTCATCCTATAATAACAGCGGCTATTTCACCCTCTACGCGGGAACGGGCGAAAAGCAGGCGGCTAAGGTGCTTGAAATGATGCTCGATGAATACGGCGAAATTCTGAAAAACGGCGTAACAAGCGACGAGATCGAGCGCAGCAAGCGCCAGATCAGAACCGCCTTCATTCTCGGCAGGGAGAATTCGTCCTCCCACGCATCCTCCCTCGGCAGGCGCGAGCTTTTCGGTCTGCCCCACCGCTCGGACGATGAGACGCTTGCGCTGATCGACGGCGTGAGTGCGGATGACGTTCACGCGATCCTTCCCGAGGTCTGCGCCTTCTCGAAAATGCGCGCGGTAGCGGTAGGAAGGCTCGAGCGAAGCCGCGGCGAGCTTTTGGAGCTTCTCAAGAGCCGATAAAGCAAAAAACGATTACGAATTGATATGTGAGGAAATATGGAAGCTATGGACAAGCTTGAAAGAATATTTGAAATGCAAAACCTTCTGGATACCGATATCCGCCAAAAGCGGCAGCTTGAGTTTTCTCAGGAGGAGTGGATGCAGAAGGAGGTGCTTGCGATGCTCAGCGAGCTTTCCGAGGTGCTCGATGAGGTCAACTTCAAATGGTGGAAGAATAAAAAGCCCGTGGATACCGAAGCGCTTCAGGGCGAATTGGTGGACATTCTGCACTTCTTCGTGAGCATGTGCCTTCACGCCGGGCTCAGCGCCGAAACACTGTATGAAAAATACATGATGAAAAATAAAGAGAATTTCGACAGGCAGTACGGCAGAAGCGAAAAGAAGGG
>Ga0256404_1002829_pt1 | contig 37055 bp, 27 predicted proteins | sample RumenRJG_01DNA_FD_185990 | JGI IMG/M metagenome (GOLD analysis project Ga0256404, IMG submission 185990) | Bovine rumen microbial communities from Lethbridge, Alberta, Canada - RJG_01 | ecosystem: Host-associated > Mammals > Digestive system > Stomach > Rumen | place: Canada: Alberta | collected...
ATATAGAAAACTGCTGTTCATTGTTATATATTTGTTTGTGGTAATTCAAATATACACAATAAGTTCAGTAGTTTTCTTCTTTTTTGCTACAATCTTCTATCTATCACTCCATTTTTCGGAAGAACCCTAAATATTCTTAAATCTTATTGTAATTATTACAAATGGCTTTGTTCATATCCAATATATTGCTTAACTTTGCAGTATAGGAAAGAACAATTAATCCCAATTCATTATGAAAGAACTGAAAGGAACAAAAACAGAACAGAATTTGCGTGACGCATTCGCAGGCGAGAGCCAGGCATTCACCAAGTACAGCTACTATGCTTCAAAGGCAAAGAAAGATGGTTACGAGCAGATCGCAGCCCTCTTCGAAGAGACTGCCGGCAACGAGAAGGAGCATGCCAAACTGTGGTTCAAGTATCTCCACGGTGGTGAGATTCCCGACACGGTTACCAATCTGAAGGACGCTGCAGCAGGCGAGAACTACGAGTGGACAGATATGTACGACCGTATGGCACGCGAGGCCGAGGAGGAAGGCTTCAAGGAGATCGCTGCCAAGATGCGTGGTGTGGCTGCTATCGAGAAGCGTCACGAGGAACGCTACCTCAAGCTCGTGGAGAACATCGAGAAAGGTCTCGTCTTCTCACGCGAAGGCGACCGCATCTGGAAGTGCCGCAACTGTGGTCACCTCGTGATTGGCAAGAACGCTCCCAAGATCTGCCCCGTTTGCGCTCATCCGCAGAGCTATTTCGAGCTCTCTGCAGATAATTATTAAATTCTGAGGAGCAATTCCTTCACCCCGCATACGATTATGGAATCAAAGGCAATGGGTTCATAATCGAAACAAAATAGACGTTTTAGCCTATACATCAATTCTGCCCATGTAAAAAAAATCCCCACGACTGTTGAGTCGTGGGGATTTTTATTTTAGGGTCTGACGACTGTCAGTTTACGACAGCCACCTTACAAACAACTCCTTTATCGCCGTCGGCCGTAGCGACAAGCACCATATAGATTCCGCTCGCCACACGATGATTGTCACGGTCTTGGGCATACCACTTGTATTCCCCGCCACTTGCCGTGCCCTGGTCGACCAGGTAACCGCTTGAGGTGACAATCCTCACCGATGCGCCGTCTTCGAGCCCTCGGATGGTAACAGGTCCGGTATATTCTGGTTTCACGGGATTGGGATAAGCCCAGACGTTGTCTTCCGTCATCCCGTCAGAAGCAGTATTGGCATCACTCATGTAGGAGCAGAGGCCCTTGTCGGTGCCGATATATACCTCTCCGGTATTGCTGTTGATGGCAATGCTTTGTATATTGTCGGAGAGCAAGTCGGAATTTGCCGACGTGAAATGGTGCACTTGCTGATAGTTGTCCGAACTGATACAGTATACACCATTGCCAATCGTACCAAACCATTTGCGGTTGGCCCGGTCTATGGCAATACAGCTGATATCAACATCGGCCAAAAGATAATCGGCAAGATTGGTACCGTCGTTGCGGGGCACCTTAACCTGGGTGAATACAGTGTTGCCATTGGCGATGTCGTCGGCCGAAAGTACCACCGGGCCGGCATTGGTGGCTATCCAGAGATTGCCTTCCCGGTCTTCGGCCACGCACTTCACGAACGTGACGCTCATGGTCTGACCGTCCTCATTGACGAACGACGTGTAGGAACGCACGGCATCTGTCGAAGGCTGATAGCAATAGAGTGCAGGCAGGTCGCTGTGGTTGTTGCACATCCACAGCAAGTCGCGGCTGTCAAAGAAAAGGCCTTCCATAGAGCCGGCACTCTTCATTTTACCTGTGCTATTGTCCCGGAGCGTCATGAATTCCGGCTTGTCTATGCTCTTCCATTTCCCGTCGGCCGTATACTCCATCAGTGACCGGTTGGGGGCCTGACTCTCAAACAGCCACAGATTGCCCGAGCGGTCGTAGCAGGTGCCGGTTATCATCTGATAGTTCATCGACGAACCGTTGAATGATTCTATCAGACTGTTCTTGCTGTTGTAGAGCGTCTGGAAACGCCCGTTGTAGAACTCATAGAGTCCCGCCTTGGCACCCGCCATCACGTGGCTGGCATCCCTGGGATCCACATCGATAGTGTTGACGTCGATATACTTAATTCCGGTCTGCGCCGTGAATCCCGAATCTTGATAGATCTCCCAAGCGTCACCGTCGAGCACCTGTATGGCACCCGGATTCTGGCTGTCGATCAAGTGTCCCCATCCACCGGCTGTGGTATAGAGACGGTTGTTCTTGAAGCGCATCGACCAGAAACGGTTGTATTTCGGTCCACCCGGGTTGAGCGTCTTGACGAGCGCCAGGAGCTCCGGGTCGAGGGTTTTGGTCGAAGCCATATAGTTGCCGATGCGTGTCCACACACTGCGGTCGAGCAGGTTGTCTGTGAGCAGTGCGCGATAGATACCTTTGGTCTTGCTGGCAGCATATATATAGCCGTCTGCGATATAGACATAGTCCACCTCGAATCCCAACGAATAGGTATCGCTGATCTCAGCTTTGGCCACATTGAGCCTCAGCACGCCGATGCCCGTCGAGAGATATGCGTAGGCTCCATCACTGTAGATGTCGTTGATTACAGTGCTGGAAGCGGAGGAATTGGCAAAGTCTGTCAGATTCGTCACGTTGCCACTGTTGTCCATCAGGTCGATGTTGCCATTGTCATAGGCGATGACGAGCCGCCGCGCCTGCTGGTTCCAGGCAATATGGCTGATGGTGCAGTCCGAGAGACGGTTGGTCTTGTCGTATGTCGTGAGGCTGTGGTCGCTCTGATTGTAGGAGTAAAGTCCGTTTGAAGCCAATACATAAATGATGTTGCCATTGGCCTGTTCTATCTCAGTAGGCTCAGCATAGGCCATATAGGCTTTCCACAATCCATCGGCAAACGCCACGGGAAGGGAAAGCAGGAAAAAAGCGAGTAAAACAAAAACGAACCTTTTCATTTGCGATAATTTAAGTCAAACTTTGTCGGAATCCATATAGCCGGACTTCAGCCATGCGGCCAGTTTGCTCACGGCTTTGCCACGATGGGAAATGCGGTTCTTCATCTCCTCGCCCATCTCGGCGAAGCTCTCGGCATATCCCTGGGGCACAAACACGGGGTCGTAGCCGAAGCCTCCCTCTCCCCGCGGCTGCATGGCGATGTCGCCCTCGCAGACTCCGGTGAAGGCCACATACTCATCGATGCGCACGGCAGATGGATCTCCCAATGTAGCTAACGTGATCACCGTGCGGAATCGTGCGCGGCGGTTGTTATTATTTCCTAATTTGGCCAGAAGCTTACGCATATTGGCCTGGCTGTCGTGATCCGTACCCTCGGCATAGCGGGCACTGTGCACACCCGGTTCTCCGCCCAAAGCGTCCACCTCGAGCCCTGTGTCGTCGGCAAAGCAGTCGTAGCCATATTTCACGGCGATGTATGCTGCCTTGACGTGAGAGTTCATTTCCAGTGTGTCAAACACCTCGGGGATGTCTTCATGACAGCCAATGTCGCTGAGCGAGAGAATCTGCACCGGAGTGCCCTCGAGTATCTCGCGTATCTCCCTTAGCTTGTTGGCATTATTGGTTGCGAAAACTATTTTCTTCATTGTCTTGTTCTTTATTCAAGTTGTCTGCTGAGTCTTGTTGCCTTCATCCTCTGCCGATGCTAATTGTTCCCGTTCCAGCCGGTTGCGCGCCTGCACCTGCTCGTAGAATTCCTCTGCCTTTCGCGTGAGTTCCTCGTTCTCCTTCAGATGCTTGTCCTTTACCTTCACCTTCATCTCATCGAATCCCTCACCGTAGACCCCGACGACAGCACTCTGACTGACAAAGGCGTTGGGATCAATCATCTTGATAAGCCGGAAGATGTTGACGCTCTCGCGTCTGCGGGCAAGCAGGCAGATCACCTTCACGTCGTGACCGGTATACCAGCCGTGGCCGTCGAGAATGGTCACACCATGTTCCATCTTGGTGGCGATGGCGTAGGCTATCTCCTTATACTTCTTGGAGAAGATAAGGAACTGCACGCTCTGTCGGCTGGCATTCATGGCAAAGTCGAGCGAGAAGCACTCGATACCCATGGCACAGAGACCGAATACCGTCTTGTGTACGCGGGAGGGCATATCGCCGAACTGCGGATAGAAAAGACAGCTCGCGATGATAAACACATCGATGAGCGAGAGCACCTGGCCCAATGAGAAGTTGTAGTATTTGTTGATAGAGGCGGCGATAATGTCGGTGCCACCCGTGGAGCCATTGTGATAGAACACTATGGCCAATGAGGAGCCTGTGATGCAGCAGCCCACAATGAGCGCCATAAACTCCTGCTGCTGTCCGAGGAATCTCACATAGGACCCGTCGGGATTGGTGGGCATCAGTATGCTGCCCAACCACAACAGGAAGTAAAGCATGAAGATGGCATAGATGGTCTTCATCAGAAAACGGAAGCCCAATACCTTCAGTCCAACTACCAAGAGTGCCAGGTTGACGATCAGATAGGTGGTCTGAACAGGAATCTGGAGAGCATAGAAAAGGATCGCGGAGAAACCCGTGACACCGCCTGTTACAATACCATAGGGCAACACAAAGAACGTGAAGCCGAAAGCATATTGTATCAGACCAAGGGTAATCCAAAGGTAATCCTTGCTCTCATTGAGGAATAATTGACGGTCGAATGTCATAAAGAAGAGAAATTTAGGTTGACAAGTTATTATAAAAAACTATATATGTGTCATATTCATCCCATTCCGGCAGCATAGCAGTGCCGGAATGGGAATGATAGCATTATCGACAAACGATATTGATGATTTTCTTTGGCACGACAATCACCTTCACGATGGTCTTGCCGTCAAGATATTTATGGCTGCGCTCATCGGCGATTGTGGCCTTCTCGATATCCTCTTTCGAAGCATCAGCAGGGAAAGTTTTCTGATAGCGGGCCTTGCCGTTGAAGCTTACAGTGAGTTGGATCTCGTTCTCCACAAGATAAGCCTCGTCCCAAACGGGCCACTCTGCATCGCAGACGCTGCCTGAGCATCCAAGGGCTTGCCACAGTTCCTCGCAAATATGGGGGGCGAAGGGAGCGAGCAGCACAACGAGCTTCTCCAGCACTTCGTGCGAATGGCACTTCTGCTGAGCCAATTCGCCAACACAAATCATGAAAGCGGAGATGGCGGTGTTGTAAGAGAACTGCTCAATGTCGCCCGTAACCTTCTTGATGAGCTTATGGATACTCTTCAGCGAATCCTTGGAGGCAGGCTCGTCAGTCACAAGCCAGTCGTTGCCACCCTGCTCCTGGCCGCGGCTGGTGGCATAGAACAGTGCCCAAAGTTTCTTCAGGAAGCGGTGGCAACCGTCGATGCCGTTGGTGTCCCATGGCTTGCTGGCCTCAACAGGGCCTAAGAACATCTCGTAGAGACGCAGTGTGTCGGCGCCATATTTCTCCACGATCATGTCAGGATTGACCACATTAAACATCGACTTCGACATCTTCTCAATGGCCCAGCCACACACATATTTGCCGTCCTCAAGAATAAACTCCGCATGGTTGTATTCGGGACGCCACTGGCGGAAAGCATCGAGATCGAGCACATCACCATGAACAATGTTCACATCCACATGAATAGGTGTGGTCTCATATTTGTCCTTCAGTCCAAGACTCACGAATACGGGTGCTTTCGAGTGGTCGTCGCTGTTGACACGATACACAAAGTTGCTGCGGCCCTGAATCATACCCTGATTGATAAGACGCTGGAAGGGTTCCTGCTCACAGCTGTAGCCGTAGTCGAAGAGAAACTTGTTCCAAAAGCGGCTGTAGATGAGATGGCCGGTGGCATGCTCCGTGCCGCCCACGTAGAGATCCACATGGCGCCAGTATTCATCGGCTTCCTTTGACACAAGAGCCTCATCGTTGTGGGGATCCATATAGCGCAGATAGTAGGCCGATGATCCAGCGAAGCCCGGCATAGTGCAGAGCTCAATGGGGAAAACCGTCTTATTGTCGATTAGGCTCTTGTCAACCACCTCGTTCTTTACGGTGTCCCAAGCCCACTTCTTAGCGCGTCCCAATGGTGGCTCTCCGGTCTCGGTAGGCTCATACTTGTCAATATCGGGCAACTGCAGGGGCAGGCATTCTTCGGGAATCATACAGGGAATATCGCCCTTATAATAAACGGGGAAGGGTTCGCCCCAATAGCGCTGGCGGCTGAAGATAGCGTCGCGCAGGCGATAATTCACCTTCACGCGGCCCAAGTGCTCAGCCGTAACAAACTCTTTGGTCTTCTGAATGGCTTCCTTTACCGAGAGTCCGTTGAGCGAGAAGCCCTTAAACGACTTCACGCCCTCGCGCGGCGAGTTCATCACCGTACCTTCCTTGGCATCAAAGCTCTCCTCACTCACGTCGGCTCCCTCAATGAGCGGGATGATGGGAAGGTTGAAATGGCGGGCAAAAGCATAGTCGCGGCTGTCGTGGGCCGGCACGGCCATGATGGCTCCTGTGCCATATCCGGCGAGCACATATTCTGAAATCCAGATAGGTATGCGGTCGCCCGTGAAGGGGTTTACACCGTAGGAGCCGGAGAAGACACCGGTGACTTTGCGGTCGGACATGCGCTCCAGCTCTGTGCGTTTGCTCACATAGGCGAGATATTCGTCGACGGCAGCCTTCTGATCATCTGTAGTGAGCTGGGCCACGAGTTCGCTCTCGGGAGCCAGCACCATAAACGTTACCCCGAAGATGGTGTCGGCACGAGTAGTGAAAATAATAAATTCGCCCTCGCGCTCGCTACCGTCTTTCTGCGGGGTGACGGTCTTGAAGCTCATCTCTGTTCCCTCTGAGCGCCCAATCCAGTTGCGCTGCGTTTCCTTAATGCTTTCGCTCCAGTCGATGGTATCCAATCCGTCGAGCAGTCGCTGGGCGTATGCCGATACACGCAGGCACCATTGGCGCATACTCTTCTGCACCACCGGGTAGCCACCGCGCACGCTCACCCCGTTCACCACCTCATCGTTGGCCAATACTGTGCCAAGCTGCGGACACCAGTTCACCATCGTCTCGCCGAGATAGGCAATGCGATAGTTCATCAGTACTTTCTGCTGCTCATCTTCGCTCATGGCTTTCCACTCCTCGGCAGTAAACGAGAGTTCCTCGCCCTGTGCGGCGTGAATACCCTCAGTGCCACACTCAGCGAAGTGGCTGACGAGTTTCTCGATGGGCTCGGCACTCTGGCACTTGGTGCAGTAGAAGGAGTTGAACATCTTCTCAAAGGCCCATTGTGTCCAATGATAATAATGTGGGTCACACGTGCGCACCTCGCGGTCCCAGTCGAAGCTGAAACCGATATTGTCGAGCTGACGGCGGTAGCGGGCGATATTCTCGGCAGTGGTCTTGGCCGGATGCTGTCCGGTCTGTATGGCGTATTGCTCAGCGGGAAGGCCATAGGCATCATAGCCCATGGGATTAAGCACATTGAATCCCTTCAGCCGTTTGTAGCGGGCATAAATGTCGCTGGCGATATAGCCCAAAGGATGGCCCACGTGCAACCCTGCTCCCGACGGATAGGGGAACATGTTGAGCACGTAGTACTTAGGTTTGCTTTTGTCTTCAACAACATGATAGGTCTTGTTGTAGACCCATCTTTGTTGCCATTTTTTTTCAATTTCCCTGAAATTGTACTCCATTATCTGATGTCTGATTATGATTTTCTAATAGGATATACCAATACTTTGCAAAATTACTAAAAAAGACCGAGATTTCCAACGCTAACCCACCGATTTATCGTGGCTGGCAGAGAAGACAGAAAAAACACAAGCACACTTCAAACGTTTGCCTTCTCTCTAATAATTGGAGCTCATCGACTACTCATTGACAGCCCATATAAGAGAAAAGACACATCAGATTCAGCACCAGCGACCGAGGCGGATGGAAATGCCGGTTGTTGGAAAATCATGTTTAGGAAGACAGAAAGCGTGGGGGGAGACTCTACCGCGTGAGTATTCTCTCCCTATCAAGAAACGCGGAGAGCTTGTTCCACACATATTCCGGAATAATACGTTTGTACTGCTCGGCGAAGGGCAATAGCTCCTGCTCTTCACGTGGCATCAAATCGTCGAGTGTAGCCCATGAAGCCGGCACCCCGTCTTTTGGAATCCATACGTTCCCGTCGCGTCCGGGCGTCACCACAACAAACGAAGGCTTGCCGTGGGCATGCATGATATGGCGCGCACCGCCTTCATTGCCAAAATAAAAGGTGACGAAAGTGGCCAGTACAGACAGCTCGCGCTGGCTCTTTGCCTCCACATTGAGAAAGATGTGCGGATCGCGGCCGCACAACTCGTAAACCTTCTTGGCATCGGCTGCTTCTTTGCCGGGCGCGAAATTGAAGACAATCTGTGCGTTGGGACAGCGCTCTATGAGTTTCTTCGTGATGAAGGCCATATCCTCCAACGGCCACTTCTTGTCGTCCAGTTTGGCCGATACGCCAATAAGAACAATGGGCTTTACCAGATCAATGCCTTGTTGCCGCAAATACTCGGCAAAGCGCTGACGCTCGCCATCGGTGACAAAAAGCGAAATGTGCGGGTCGAGCCGGCTGAATCCCAAAGGCCGCAGCATGTCAAGGTCGTGGCTGATGGCCGTATCGCCCTGGCGGAAACGGTGGATTCTGCGGTTGTAGACCCACCGTGTGTAGGACTTCCTGAGTCCGATGCGGTAACGGCTGCGGGGAGAGAAAAGAGCAAATCCCATGGTATTGACGGTCGACCGCATATCGATGATCACATCGTAGTGGTTTTGGCGCACCACCCGCCACATCTTGCCAAAATTCTTCACAAGCGAGTGGCGTTCCTCTTCCGTAAAGGTGATGATATGATCTATAGACGGATGTCCCCTGAAGAGCGGCTCTATCTTCTGGTTGAGCACAAAGGTGATGTCCGCTTCAGGATCATTTTCCCTGATCGTGTTGAGCAGACAGGTGGCAATGACGGCATCGCCCATCTGCCGGAATCTGACGACGAGATATTTCATGATGGCTATTCAGTGTTTCTCTTTCGATATTTCTATTCTGATTTCTGCTGCCGGACTTTGATCCGTCGCTCAATGATTTTCGCTACAAGCACAAACTGATAAAAGCCGTCGAGCACGCTGCTGATGAATCCGGGCATGCCATCGAGGAATCCGCGAGCGAGCACATACGATTTGAAGAATCTCCACCACGGCCGCCAGAGCAACGCGCCCAGGCCCCACTGCTTATCGCTCTTCTTTTCCAACTCACCTTCCGTGTATCGGTTGACTTTCTCCACGGTCTCTCCCACATAGTTCTCAGCCAAATGAATGAATTCCACGTCGCGCTCGCGGGGATCAACACGCTCTACACGCCCCTGCACATGGGGCATGGTGTGCACGTAAGGTGGCCAGGTAGTGCCCTGCTTGATGAAGAACCTCAGCTGATAGTCGCGGCCGCGCACCCGTCGGAGCTGGTTGAGCACTCTGTCGCGGCGGGGAATCCACATTCCCTGCGGGCAGTCGGGACTGGAGATCCGCCTGTAGAGATAGTCTCTTAGCTGTGGTGTCACCAGTTCGTCTGCGTCCACCACCAGCAACCACGGTCCACGGGCAAAGTCGAGCGCATGTTGACGGGCGGGCTCCGCACAGTGATAGTTGGCCTTAGGGAAGGTCGTGATGCGGCATCCGTACTGGCGGGCGATGTCGAGCGTGCGGTCGGTGCTCTCCATATCGCACACCACAATCTCGTCAAAGTTCTTCACGCTCTCCAGCACCCGACGTAGAAACCGCTCTGCGTTGTAGGTGTTGATGACGACCGATATCGTTTGGGAATTTTCCATTAAATTGTTATTTCATTGAGTAATTCACGCCATTTCCTCATCACTTCCTCATGAGAGAAAGGCAGAAGCTGTTGAATGGAAGCGGCACCCATTGTGCGCCGCAGTTGCCCGCTGCCCATGAGGCGCATCAGTGCATGAGCCAGCCCTTCTGTGTCTCCCACTTTAGGTACGAGATAACCGTTTTCTCCGTCGGCTATCACCTCGCGCGGACCGCACTGGCAATCGTATGCCACCAAGGGCAACCCACAGCTGGCTGCCTCCAGGAGGGCCAGTGGCAAGCCCTCAAAGTTGGAACTCATCACGGCAATGGAGTGCTTGGCATATTCTATGGGCATATCAGCGTGGTTTCCCACCAGGTGCACATTGTCGTGAAGCCCAAGCATATCGATTTGCTGTTGCAGTTTGCCACGAAGTTTTCCCTCACCATAGATGTCCAACTGCCAGTCGGGAAACGACTTGCTGACGATTGCCCATGCCGAGATGAGATAGTCGAAACCTTTCTGGAAGGTCAGTCTGCCTACAGCAATAACGCGTTTTGCGGCATAATCGTATACTTTCACGGGCTGAATTGTCACTTCGTTGTAGACATAACTCACCTTGGGACAGCATTGCTGCCAGAGTTTGAGGTCTTGCCGGGTCAGCACCACAATGCGGTCATATTTTCGGGCCTGCCTCAGCTTGCGAAATCTCTTCCGCCTGCGTATGATTTTGCTGATCCAGTTCAGATCCGGATCTTTCATTTGCAACAAATCATTGTTGAGGCAGAAGTGATACCAGAACACCTTCTTCGATCCGTCGTGCAACGAAGGGACTACGGAGAGACAGCATCCCCCCACCGTGATCACCACGTCTTGCGGATGGACAGCAAGCCAATGTTCAAGGCGCTTTTTCAACTCGATTTTCAGTAAGATACGAAAATGGTATTCTCTGTTGTCAATGCCTAAGTCGTCCTGCTCCACATTGTCATGAATAGGAAAGGCCGATTTCAGTCCTTTGTTCCATGCTGTCAGCACGCTAACCTTATAGTAGCTGGCAAGGCCGTTGGCTACAACCGACAGGATTCGCTCCGTCCCTGCCGGATGAGAATTCGCATCTGCAAGAAACAATATTCTTTTCATCTTTACTCTGTGTTTGCTTATCTCCATCCTGTCCGTTTCAGCGCCGGACAAGAGTTACTTTAGTGAAATGAAGCATTTTGCCGCTTCATCTGCTGCTTCTCTTATAATGTGCTGCAAAGATACATATAATGCTTGGGATATAACAGGAATATGTTAATTTTTTCCTTCATCGTGTTCGATTTCGCATCCATGGTGTGTTTTAAGCAGAGAAAAACGGTGAAAGGAGAAAACCAAGACGTATAAAAAAAGCCAACTCCCCAGCTTTTTCACAAAAGTTGGGGAGTTGTGTTACCTGAATTACTTTCTTTTTATAAACCTTAAACAACTAAAACCTAAATCAATCTACCTGAATCTAAATCTTAAAACCTAATAACCAAAAACTAAAAACCTATATAAAAACAATCTATTAACCTTAAACCTATTTTGAACTAAAAACCTAATCTTTTTATCAAACCCCGCAGGGTTGTTTTCTTTTGACAATGCAAAGGTAGCAACTTTTCTCCTTTCGCTCCAACTTTTGCCACGTAAAAACATTCAAAAACGGCATATTCTTGACCCAAATCAAGGATGTTGTGTGCGAACACAACGAATTACACACATACTTGCAGTTGCTTTAACATTTGTTTCGAATTATAACAATAATGACGGAAAAGCACAGTTGCACTTTCTTAATGAAAGCAAAATGGGCTTTAAAGAAAAATAACGAGATCAGAGCTGTCCGCTTTCCACCTGTCTTACTACGCGTTCCGTAATCTTGTCAACACCATTGGGGTCATACTTCTTCGTCAGAGAGGCACCGAAAGTCCAGGCAAAGGCCTGCCAGAAACCAGCCCTGACAGGACCAAGAATGGCGTTGAGCGTGCCGTAGGCTGAATTGCCGCATTCGCGGTAGACGAGTTTGATGAGCAGTTTGCCCTGCTGGTAGCTGAGCTTTTTCATACGGGGCGTATACTCTTCCCTGATGCTCTTCTCAACGAATTTCAGGTGCTGGTCCTTTGCTTTCTTGTTGGGAAGTGTCTGCAAGTAGTCATAGGTCTCGACAATAATGCGGTTGACCTCCTTGGCGATGGGCAGCACTTTCTTCACGTTGCGCACCAACCGGTTGTAGGCAGCACGTTGACGGGGATCGGTGAATGTGGGCTCAGGATAGACATAGACGTTGTTCAGTTCCACATAGGGGATGGAGTCCTTACCGTCGAGCACCTTTCCCATCCTCACTTTCGGTTCAAATGTGGGGCGGTTCATGTCGATCTCGTCGTCGCTCAGGTCCTCCGGACGCAAAGGCTGCGTATGGTTGTTCTGGGCCGTCGAGCCGAGGCTCAGCGACAGTAATATAATAATAAGGTATAGAGCTTTCATCTTTTTCATGTCTACTAAATTCTATTCTCCACCGCCCAGCCGGTTCCCGACACGCTGTGGCTATTCCTTCATCAGCCGGTCGTACTCACCGATGATCTGCTGGGCGACATTGGTGTTTTCAAAACGCGTCACGTATTGCCGGGCCCTTGCCCGACGCTCCTCCGCACCAGTGGCCAAAATCTCGTTGAGTGCGTCGGCCATTCCTTCTGCATCGTCGGGGTCCACATAATAGCTGTCGGGACCTCCGGCCTCCTCTAAGCATGAGCCCTTGGCAGCCACTACAGCCAGTCCGCTCTGTATGGCCTCGATGACGGGAATGCCGAAACCCTCGTAGCGTGAGGGATAGACAAAGGCCGACGCGCGCTGGTAGAACACCGGCAGATCCTCATTGGCCACACCCTCGAAAAACAACACCCGGTCGGCCAGACCATTGCGGGCGGCCCACTCCCTCACGTCGTCCTCATACGACGTGTGACGGCCCACGACCACAAGACAGACGTCGGCGGGCAGCTTCCGCAGCGCCCTCACCGCCAGGAGCACATTCTTGCGTTCCTCCACCGTACCCACATTGAGCACGTAGCACGCGGGCAGACCATAGCGCGCAGCCACCTCGCGGCTCTTCTCTCCGCTCACCGGGTCGCTGAAACGGGTGTCGCAGCTCTGATAAATCACATCGATGCGGTCGGCAGGATAGTCGCTATAATAAAGAATGTCGCGCTTGGTACATTCACTGATGGCCACGATGCGGTCGCACTCTCGCAACGACTGATAGAATTTGCGCTTATAGAGCCACACGTCCACCGGCTTATAATATTCGGGATGTCGCATGAAGATAAGGTCATGGACTGTCATCAGTCCCCGGATCCCTGCCTTATGGAGTCCTTGAGGAAGCTCTCCCGACAGGCCATGATAGAGCCTGACGCCGTCGCGGACAGCGTCGGCCACCACTCCCCTGCTCCTCCAGAGATCCTTGAAGAGGCGCAGATGATGCCCGGAATAGGCGAACTCCACTTTTTCTGAAACCTTCACCTGCCGGCGCAGACTGTCGCGTCCCCCGTCGGGCGCGTAGAGCAGAAAGCGGTAGCGCCCCGGCAGTGCCCCGAGCGCATTGACAAGGGTGCGCCCATAAGCCCCGAGACCCGTGGCGTTGGCAACGATGCGCTTGGCATCCAAACCGATGGGAATGTATTCTCTGTCGTTTATCATCGGTGCAAAGATACAAACGTTTTGCGAATAACACTTGCAAAACGGGAAATATTTATTATCTTTGTTGGCATGAATAAAAAGAATAGGATTATGGAGTCGAGGGTGAATCCCGACTACCACGGCGACGCACCCTACATCAGACAGCTTCCGGAGCGCATCGCGCAAACAGAGGCGGAGTGCATCTATAAGGGCCGCAACGACGTCTATCGCATGTCATTGCCCAGCGGACGCTTTGTAGCCGTGAAGGCTTTCAAGCCGCTCGACTGGTTTCATCGCTTCTGGTATACGGTGATAGAGCACGACAAGGCGCGCAGAAGCTACGACAACGCCATGGAACTGCTCCATCGCGGCATCTCAACACCAACGCCGGTGGCCTGGCTGGCCGAGCGCAGCGGACGGTTGAAGTGCCGGCTCTATTATCTGTGTGCCATCAGCGACAGCCTCCCGATAGCCGAATTCATCACCGACGATGAGATTTTCGACCATTCGGCCACGAAAGCGTTGGCAAAATTTGTGGCCACGCTCCATGAGAGGGGAATCATCCATAACGATCTGAACAACGGAAACATCAGATGGCGGCAGGCCGATGATGCCTATCTGTTTGAGCTGATCGACCTCAACCGAATGAAGTTCTATCCCGAGGGCACGCAGCCCCCACGCCAGGAATGTCTGCAAAACCTCACGCTTTTTTGTGATCTGACTCCTCAATTCCGCTTTTTTCTGAAGTGCTATATGGCCGAGCGCCACTGGCCGTCGGGCGTTATCGACGAGGCCCTGCGCATCAAACGCAAGCACGACAGCCACTGGAAGAGAAAACAGGCACTGAAGAGGATATTGCGGTTTAAGGCGCGCCTCTTCTGACGATAACTTCTATTTGCCTTCAACCTTCCATTTTTCTTCGTCGGCCAGCCTTACTCTTCCCTCATCGGTGAGCAGCATGTCACGGGTGAAGCGATAGGTTGGCGAGGCCAACGACTGCGAGGGATCGTAGTGCCCGCTCTCTATGTTGAGCAAACCGCAAAGCAGGTCATAGGTCAGGTCGTTGGTGAAATATTTTTCCTTATTCTCCTCCAATGCCTTGCTTACAGCGGGACAGGTCTTCCTATATTCATCCGAAAGGTAAATCCACATCGGTATTCTCACCATGCCGAAGCCTAAGAACCAGGGCAGACGGCGCTTATCGGGGATGGCACCGTGGTCGGAGAAATAGACCATGGCCGCTAAATGCAGTTTCTCTCGGGCATAGTCATAGACGCGATGGAGGAAATGGTCGGTATAGTGGAGCGAATTGCGGTAGTTCCGCACATTGTCGCCGTCCTTCAGTCCGTTTGCCGCTGCATATTCCGGCGTGTATCGGTTTTGGTAGTTGAAATGGCTTCCCATCAGATGCAGCACCACCAGGTTGTTGACCTCCGGATTCACCTCACCAAGAAAATCTATCAGCGACTCGTCGTAGTCCACTTTTCCCACTTCTTGCTTGGTCCATTTTGCCACATCGGCAGTCTCGGCGATGAGCGACACCGGCGTGTCGTTGCTCCCGATGTGTCCCTGGTTGCTGTACCAGCTGACGCGATAGCCGGCCTTATGGGCGATGTCGACGATGGAGCAGGCCTTGTCAAAGGTGAGGTCGTTGTAGAGGTTCATCTCTGTCAGCACCCTTGAGAGTGAGGGCACGGTCTGCATGGCGCACGAATAAGCGTTTGAGAGGAACACAAAACGGCTGTCGTGGCGCGCCATGTCGCTCTCCCAAGGGGTATTCTCAAAGGGTTGCGGGGCATAGCAGCTCATATAGTCGCGGCAGGCCGACTCACCGATGACGAGCACGATGGTGTGAGGTGTGGCCAGTCTTGTTCCCGGCGTCTCCACCTGCAAGGTCTTCAACCTCTCGGCCACAGCCTGCCTGTAGCCCGCGTTGCCCTTCTGATAGGCACGCACATCAAGGAAGAGTTCCACGATGCCCGTGCGCACGAAGAGGCCGTGATGAGGCTTGAAGAGGTATATGGCGAAAAACACCGTCAGACCTAACAGAATGAATCCGCTTGCCAGGTATACAATCCCCACCAAAGCGGGCAAGCAGTGGGGGCCAGGGCCTGAATACCCCATCTCTCTCACCTCCGGGGCTGCGAAATTCAGCACAAAGCAGAAGGCTACGGCGGCAAGAAGGGGAACGGCCATGGACACCAGCTTCAGCGGCGAGAAGCTGTGGATGAACTCTATGATCTCATTGCTGTCGGTCTCCAACATGGGCTGAACACCCGTAGTGTCGATGCGCGTCTTATAAATCAGGTAATAGCCCACTTCGGCCACGGGAACGAGCAGCAGCACGCTCTCGATGATGCCGCAGACCACCGCGGCGGCCACCGCCGACAATTGGGCCAATGTGGCGTAGAGTCCCACGAGAAATCCAAAAAGATAGAGGGCAAAGGCAATGTCGATATGGTTGTCGTAGTCGGGAGAACTGCGTCTGAAACTAAGGTCGGTGGTAATGTTCCAGGTCAGCATCCACGCCAAGCAGATCACCAGCGCAGCCACCACCTGCGGCGACCACACACTGAGCCCCGTCAACGACAGAGCCATGCCGGAGAGCAGCGAGCCAATGAGATAGCGGCGGGCCTGCTGCCGGCGTGACGTGGGGGCGAGTCCTCTGTTGAAACGCAGGAAAACGAACATCGACACTGCATAGAGCAACAGCATGAGAATGAAAACCGAAGAAATGCTATTTGCCAAAAACATGAATTCTTATTATTACATTATTGTTGCAAAAGTACAAAATCTTAGAGAATTTTCACGGCTATTGTATCTCTTATTGCCAAATTCCTGCAAAGATTAACGAAAAATAGAACCATCCCTTCCGATTCATCGAGTGGTGAGCCACGACATTATCACTCATTGGCGATCATCACCCTTATAAGCCATAGAAACGCTATCCGCTTTTTTATGTGCGCATAGTCAAGGACAGAACGGGTTGTATTCACGCTTGTATTGAAGACAACACATGGGCCACGACGGGAACAGACACCGGCCGGCAATTGCCGGCCGGCGGGCCCCCATATGCAAGCCCGACGGCCCCCATATGCAAAACTGACGGCTTCCTTTTGGGAGCCGGGGTCAACAGCCGATATTCAGAACATGAATAACCGGTGTACGCAACATGGGGAGGCAAGTCTTTCAGACGCAGGATGACCATGATTTTTCGCTATGCTACCACTCATAGGGTCTTCCTTCGCAATCCGCACAGCAGACTTCGGCAACAGTTGCCTCCTCCATCGGCCCAACAATCATATTTGTGGCCGAAAACAAATAGCATTCCATATTTTATTTGTAATTTTGCCCCATTATTCATCCACAAGACGGAACAATGGAATCACTCAAGGAAAAAACGGCAAAAGGACTTTTTTGGGGAGCACTCAACAATGGCGTCACCCAACTGTTGGGTATGCTCTTCGGCATTCTGCTCGGCCGCCTGCTCACCCCCGAAGACTACAGCATGATGACCATGATCGCCGTATTCTCGCAGATTGCCGCCATCCTGCAGAGCAGCGGTTTCACGGCAGCGCTGGTGAATCTGAAAAATCCTACCCACGAGGACTACAACTCCGTGTTCTGGTTCAATATCTTTGCCGGACTCTTCCTCTATACAGTTTTGTTTTTCTGCGCTCCGCTCATCTCCGCCTACTACCGCTATCCCGAGCTGTTATGGTTTTGCCGCTATGCCTTCCTGGGCTTTCTCTTTGCCAACATCGGCACAGCCCAAGGCGCATGGCTGCAAAAGAATCTGCGAGTGAAGGAACAGGCAAAGGCCAGCATCGCAGCCGTGGTTGTTTCCAGTTGTGTAGGCGTGACGATGGCCTGGATGGGATTTGCTTATTGGGCCCTGGCCACGCAGAGCATCGTTTATATCCTCACGGTGGCTCTGCTGCGCTGGCACTATTCTGCCTGGCGGCCCTCGATGCACATCGACTTCACGCCCGTGAAGCGGATGTTCCCCTTCTCGGTAAAGATTCTCGGCGCGGGCATCGTCGACGCCATCAACATCAACGTGCTCAACATCCTCTTGGGCCGCTACTTCACCAAGCACGACACGGGCTGCTACAACCAGGCCTACCAGTGGCAGTCGAAGTGCAACTATGTGGTGCAGGGCATGGTCAACTCCGTGGCCCAGCCCGTGCTGGCCCAACTCAACGACGACAGCGGCCGTCAGCTCAACGCCATGCGCAAGCTGGTGCGTTTCACGGCCTTCATCTCCTTTCCGCTCTTGTTCGGCCTCTCTCTCGTCTCGCGCGAGTTTATCGTGCTTCTGATCACCGAAAAGTGGCTGTTCAGTGCCACGCTGCTGCGCTTTCTCTGCATCAGCGGTGCCTTCTACCCCATCGTGTGGGTGTTCAACAACATGATTATCAGCAAGGGCCGCTCATCGCTCAACCTGCTCAGCACCACCCTCTTTGGTCTCTGCCAGATCATCATCATGATCATCGTCCACCGGTATGGCATCTTCACCATGGTCATCAGTTACGTGACGCTCAATATCATCTGGGTGTTTGTGTTGTGGTTCATGGTCAACCGGCTGACGGGCTACCGTCTGCTCTCTTTTCTCAAGGACATCCTCCCCTTCCTGTTGTCAGCCGCTGCAGTGATGACTGTAACGTGGTTTGCCACAGAGTCCATTGCCAATCTGTGGCTGTTGCTGTTGGCCAGATTCGTTATGGCTGCCGTGGTATATTATGGCGTGATGAGAATTGCCCGTGTGAAGATGCTTGACGAATGCCAGCAATTCCTGCTCGCCAAGCTGAAGAGAGGACACAAGCCTAATTGAATCCATTGTTCAAAACGCATGATTGGAAAGCAGCTTCCAAATGTCCCTGTAGCGCGACTTGCCAGTTCCCAAAAAGAGACTTCAGACAGGTGTGGTGGCTGCCGCAGACAAAGGTTCTCATTCCTCGTATCATAATAGTGCCATTCGATGATTGCGGGGGCAAAGACAGGAAATGGGCGCGCCCAATGGCTACGCAGCCGAGAAACGATTTGGCATCAGTCAGGTAAGCTATAGCCTTGCAATGTCCTCTACAGGCATTCCAGTCACTTTTGCAATCGTCTCCAATGGCAAGCCCAATGCTTTCATAGCCATAGCGTTCTTTTTCCTTTCATCAAGAGCACCTTGCTCGATGCCTTGTCTCATGCCTTGCTCAAGTCCCTTCTTCAGTCCTTTCAGCTCAGCTGTATCAAGGACGTTCTTCATGTCCCGATAGACCTTCAAGCTCTCCTCGTAGTCCTGGCGCTCCTCGGGAGTATATTTAGCTATCTCAGCCTGCTCAAAAAGCCGTTTGAAGACGCGCTCCTGCAAAGCGGCGGGATGTTCCATCAGACGAGAAAGGTTATGGAGGACATAGAGCCATTTGTCATACATCGTCTCCAACTCTTCTTCCTTCTTGGTGAACTTTGGCATCTCAAGGTAGAGGAACGACAACTTGTCATAGAACACATGCTTGTCGTCAACATCCACCAACTTCACTTCGTGCCGAAGACTGTCCTTGGGGTATTCATTGTCGGGGAAGACGAAATCCAAGATTCCAACCGTATAGACACCTTTGAGCCTGAAATCCCAAAGGCCTTTCTTCCCTTGATTCTGGATGGGGAAGGTGGAATAGAATACACTCCTGTCCTTGAAGAACTGCTGCTCTGCCTTCTGCATCTCAACGATAAACGTCTCACCCTGCTCGTTCTCGCAATATACATCGAAGATAGCACGGCGGTCGCCATAGCCATTGCCGAGGTTCTCGCCATTGAGATAGGTAAGATCTCTCACCACTTCCTTGCCTTCGAAGAGCGAGTTGAGGAAGCTAATCAGCAAATCCTTGTTAAGGGGAGTTCCGAACAACTTCTTAAAGCCGAAGTCCGTGTAGGGATTGATATATTTGCCCTCTCCCATTTCTTCAATCTCCCGTATGCTTCTGTCTGTCATGTCTTTGTTCATTTTGGGGTTTCTGATGCAAATATAGGAATTGTTTATGATATGTGCAAAACATTTGGCGTATAAGTTTTCAGGACGTTTGTTAGAAATTGAGGGGTTACTACAACTTTGTGGAAAACATTCGGAAAGATAAAGGAAATTCCTATATTTTAGAACTAAGACATGGATGCGATGTTTGATTCTTTGAACAGAACCTGTCAGGATTCTCTACGGTCAGAGCTTTTTCCATCGCCGTTACCGTCCCCCTCCCCCGCTTGTTCAAGATTCATGCCATTGCTGTCATGGTCTATGGTTTGTAATGGCATCAAGGCACTGCACTGATTTATCAAATAGAAACCTGCCCATTGGAAATCAAGTTGCAGGTTTCAAGTTGCTCTCGGCTTGCCCTATTATTGCTCCTGATGAGTTTGTTTCTTTCATGGTTGCAAGATGATAACGAAGTCTTGCCAAAGATCGTCATACATCAAGGTGAAATGCAAAGGCTGGCCAAAAGGCTCCTGCCTCCTAATTCTGTATAGGTCATTCCACGAGTTTGAGAGCTTTGGCAAACTCCCACATCACAATGCCCGCTGTGGTACTCACGTTGAGGCTGTGCTTGGTGCCGAACTGCGGTATCTCGAGCGAGCCGTCGCAGAGATCCACTACCGACTGTTTCACGCCCTTCACCTCGTTGCCAAGAATCACGGCGTAGGCGGCGTCAGCCCCGTCGCCCGCTATGGCCTTCTCCAAGCGTTGCAGCTTGGTGCTGTGCTCCACCTGCTCCACGGCCCAGACCTTCACCCCGTCTTTTTTCAGAGCCTGCACAGCGTCCTCCGTGCGCTCAAAATAGCGCCAGTTCACACTGTCCTCGCCCCCGAGGGCTGTCTTGTGGATCTCGGCATTGGGCGGCGTGGCCGTGATGCCGCAGAGGTATACGGCACGGATGCGGAAGGCGTCGGCCGAGCGGAACACCGCGCCCACATTGTAGAGCGAGCGCACATCGTCGAGCACCACGGTGAGCTGCAGTTTGGGGGCTTCCTTAAACTCCTCCACGCTCAGGCGGTGCATCTCTATGGTCTTGAGTTTTCTCATTTGTCGGTTTTCTTTTGTGTCAGTGTTATCACCATGTTGACGTTGTCTATCTCCAAACAGCCCCAGCGCTGCATGAAGTCGTTGCCCAGTCGGCCGTAGCCCCGCGTCAGGGCTCCCTCGTGGCTGCTTATGGCCACTACTTCCACCTTCTTCAGCGAGAAGGGCATGGTGCCGATGCTGAGGCTCACCTCGGGCATGACGAACACGCTGTTGTAGCTCACCCCGCCATAGCCTGCCGAACCATGGATATCCCATTTGCCCCGGGCCAGCACCTCGCGCTGGTAGTCGCGGTAGTAGTCGGTGCCCAGGGAACTTGTTGTGGAGCCGCTGTCCAAGACGAAGTCCATCACGCGGCCGTTCCTACTCACTTTGGCATGGAGTGAATTGGGCAGGCAGAGCGTGGGCTTCTCTTGGGTCTCCACAGTGTCGGTATACAGGAACACGGCGCGTCGCTCCAAGTCGATGGCGTAGCGGGCAAAGCGCGTCAGGAAAGGCTGTCCGATGATCAGTTCGAGACTGCCCATCAAACTTTGCGCGTGTGCGTTGTTGGCTTGCAGGTCGAGCACCACGAACGGCACGTTGCGCATCGTGAGGTTGCCCATGCTGATGGAGTCGGCCACCACCACGTCGCCCTCGCCGCGCGCCGTACCTTCCACCTGCACGCCGTGGGCCACGGGGCGCAATCCCCACTTTCTGGCCAGCTGCGTGCTGATGACGTTGTAGCTTGCGCCGGTGTCGAAGCAGGCTTTTGAAGCTTTGCCGTTGAAGGAGCAGGGCACCATGAAGAGCGTCCCCGTGGAGTCTGTCCGCTCCAGCCTGAGCGGCAAGTTGTAGCTCTGCCGCCCGTCGGTCTCGAACAGCCGGTAGGCGCTCAGTGCGCGGTACACGTCGAGCGAGCGGCGGGCTTGGTCGCGGAGCGGGAAGTTGGGCGAGTCCTTTGTCTGGTCGAGGAAAGTCTCGAGCAGCCACGCCGCCGAGTCCTGACGGTTGAGCTTGCTGTAGTCGGAAGCCATCAGAAACATCATCGAGGCCACGTTGCCCCCGCCCAGCTGGGTCTGGTGGCGGCGCAAGAGCGTGCGTATGCTGCTGATGGCCTGCCGGGGGCGGTTGAACATTTGATCGAGCATGGCCTTGGAGAAGTCGCGCAGCAGGGGACTGATGCGCTGGCTGTCGGCTGCGTAGAGGTCGGCCAGCTCAAACCATCGGCTCTCGTTGAGGTAAGTCCCCGCGAGGCTGTCGGCGTTCTGCGCCGTGAGGGGTGCTGCGTTCAGGAGGAGAACCGTGAGAAAAAAGAAGAGCCGTCTCATACCCGTTACTCGCCGTCCTTCACGTTGTAGGCCAACGCGTATGCCTTGATTTGCTTCACCATGGCCAGGAGACCGTTGCTGCGCGTGGGCGACAGATGCTCGCGCAGTCCTATCCTGTCGATGAAGTAGAGGTCGGCGTCGAGGATCTCCTTGGGCGTGTGTCCGCTGATGACGCGGATGAGCAGCGCGATGATGCCCTTCACGATGAGTGCGTCGCTGTCGGCGGTGAAGAAGAGCTTGCCGCCGCGCTCGTCGCATTGCAGCCACACGCGGCTTTGGCAGCCGTCGATGAGGTTTTGCTCAGTCTTGTATTTCTCGTTGAGCTCATCCAAGTCGTTGCCTAAGTCGATGAGCATCTGGTATTTGTCCATCCAGTCGGTGAGGTCGGAAAACTCCTCTATCACCTCATCTTGTGCTTCGTTGATAGTCATATCCGTATTGTTTTATTGGTTTTCTGATTCCTGGTCCTTTACGATCTTGAAGAGTTTGTCGCTGGGGCGAATCTTGCCCGTTACCTTTATGGAGACGCGGGTGCCCTTCTGAGCGGTAGTCACGGCTCCATGGTCGTCGTGGATCTCGTCGGCGGTGACGTACATCACTCCCGTGGTGGGGCCGGTGATGAGCATCTTGTCGCCTACGCTGAACTCTGCGGCCTCGCAGGTGAACTCAGCCACGCCGAGGTGGGAGAAGTATTTCACGCCGCGTCCCACGTAGACCTTCCTCTCCGTAGCCACGGATCCGTAGTGCTTGTTCCATTCGCCCATCTTCTGCCCCAAGTAGTAGCCGTCCCAGAAGCCGCGGTTGAACACCGTGGCGAGGCGCTCGTCCCACTCGTTCTTCTTTTCTTCGGTGAAAGTACCGTCGAGCACGCTCTGTATGGCCTCCTTGTAGCAGCTCACCACCGTGTAGACATATTCGGGGCCACGGGCGCGCCCCTCAATTTTGAACACCCTCACGCCGGACTTCATCATCTTGTCGATGAAGCGCACGGTCTTGAGATCCTTGGGACTCATGATGTATTTGTTGTCGATGTCGAGCTGGTTGCCCGTCTCGTCGTCGGTCACGGTGTAGGAGCGGCGACAGATCTGCGTACACTCCCCACGGTTGGCCGATCGGTTGGCAGCGTGCAGACTCATATAGCATTTGCCGCTCACGGCCATGCAGAGTGCTCCGTGGCAGAACATTTCTATGCGCACGAGGTTGCCGCCAGGGCCGGTGATATGCTGCCGTTCGATCTGCTCATGAATGTAGGCCACCTGATCCATGTTGAGTTCACGGGCCAGCACCACCACGTCGGCAAACTGGGCGTAGAACTTCAAGGCCTCGACGTTGCCAATATTGAGTTGCGTAGAGAGATGCACCTCCACTCCCTTCTCGCGGCAGTAGTTCATCACCGCCACATCCGAGGCGATGACGGCCGAGATGCCGGCTTCTGCGGCTGCATCGATGATGCGGCGCATGTCGGGCAGGTCACTGTCGTAGATAAGGGTGTTCACCGTGAGGTAGGTTTTCACACCCTGCTCATTGCAAGTTTGGGCGATTTCGCGCAAATCCTCGATATTGAAGTGGTTGGCACTGTGGGAGCGCATATTGAGTTGCCCGATACCGAAATACACGGAGTCGGCACCCGCCTGCAGCGCTGCGGCCAACGACTCGCGTGAACCCACGGGAGCCATGATTTCAAAGTCTTTTCTTTCCATAGTCATTGCTGTTGGCGGATGGTTGTCCGTCACTAATCAGTTTTCACTGTAGTAGGAGGTGCGGCGTCTTGCTGCACGTTCTCACACGGCGTCTCGCTGCACGTTCTCACACGGCGTCTCGCTGCACGTTCTCGCACAGTGGGACGCCGTGCCTCCTACTTGTCGCTGCAAAGTTACTAAAAAGTTGGGAGTTGGAAGATGGTTGTAGTTAGGAATTAGGAATACAATGAATCGTTTTAACCCGCATGAGGCTGAAAGGCTGATTTGAAATCGGATAATCAACAGGTACATTCATTGTGTCCTACTGCATTTTGCCATATTCAATTTCCTTGTTCAGGAAATCGTATACATAGCCTGGAGCTTGGAAGTAGAGGCCGGAACGGGGATCGGAAAGCTTCTCGTAAGTTTCTGAATTGTAGAGCGTGTCCAATGCGTCAGACATTGATAGTTTGAGACGCACCATAAGCATGACCACTAAGTCACGTGTCATGCCTTCTAACATATAGTCAAAGTCTGTCATAGCTTTTTCAAGTATTTTATTGCTTTCTCCGTACCAAAAAAATATTGAAAGGTAATGCCCCTCATGTACTTCAAGTTTTCTAAAAAAGTCTCCAATGGTATTTCCTTGTTAAGATATTTGCGGACTTGAAGTCCAACCTTGTCATTGGCTATTGGTCCGATAACGACATCATAGTCATGAACACTATAGCCGTTGGCGGATTGCCTGTTGGCGAAAACAAACTTAGCCCATTCCCTTGTATAACCATAGAATTCCTTTGCTTTCAAGGTGCCATCGTTAAGTAGCCTTTCATCAAAATCATAGATGTTGATGATTGGTTCTCCGCCAATTTGAAAGGCCTTATATTCCGCCAACCTCTGTGCCTGTAGCTTGTCAGCACTGAGGTAGAAACCACGCCCGAAGTCCTTGTTCGGCTTGGACATGGCAAGTTCTATCTCCGTTATATCGACCGTTGAGCCATGATAAAGGATCATGTCAGCGCCCCTCCTTGGCGATGGCAATATGCGGTGAGATCGTCGGTTGCATCCTTAAAACTCAACGTGTGCATAACATCATAAAACTTGTCAAGCATTTCCATACCCTTGAATCTCTTCAGATAGTGATAGGCCTCCTTATTAGAAAGCCCGTGCTTCCTACCGAACTCACTGATGGCAGCAATAACATATTCTATTTTGTCGCTGATATCGATATTGTCCATAGTCTTCCTATTTTTCTACAAAGATAGCATTTAATCTTTAAAGTTCCAAATGGCTTAAAGAAAAACAGATCTTTTCGAGTGCACCTCTTTTCGATAAGCCAAATGAGCAGGACTAACTCAAATAGAATATTTCTCCCGACCCGTAGCAGCGGTGATGCTCATGGTCGTAGATGACGCAGAACTGTCCGGGCGCCACTCCATGCACAGGTTTGTCGGCGTGCACCGTGGCACTGCCATCATCGTGCAATTCGAGTGTGGCGGGAAGATATTCCGGAGTGTGGCGAATCTTGAAGGTAATGCGCAATCCGCCTGTTGTCTGTGGCGTGTGGTCGTCGGGCTGTGGCGGCAGTGTGAGCCAGTGGAGGTCGTGGATAGGAATATCCTGCATGTAGGCTGTTTGCGGGTCATAGCCATGACTGACGTAGAGAATGTTGCGCTCCACATCCTTCTTCACCACAAACCACGGGCCGCCGCCCAGTCCGAGTCCCTTGCGCTGGCCTATGGTGTGGAACCAGTGTCCCTTGTGCTCGCCTATTTTCTTGCCGGTCTCCAATTCAATGACATCGCCCGTCTGCTCGCCCACATACCGTCGCACATACTCATCGTAGTCGATTTGTCCAAGAAAACAGATACCCTGCGAATCCTTACGGCGGGCATTGACAAGATGCTCACGCTCAGCAATCTCTCTCACCTCCTCTTTCATATAGTGGCCGATAGGGAAGAAAGCCTTGCGCAGTTGCCAATCGTAGATCTGAGCCAGGAAGTCGGTCTGGTCTTTCACGGGATCGGGCGAGGTACAGAGCCATTTGTTGTTGCCATCCCACTCAGTCTGTGCGTAATGGCCGGTGGCAATGAGGTCGTAGTCGTGGCCCATTTTCTCGTCGAAGGCACCAAACTTGATAAGCCGGTTGCACATCACATCGGGGTTGGGCGTGAATCCGGCCCTAACTTTTTCCATGGTGTAGCGCGTCACCTGGCTCCAGTATTCCTTGTGGCAGTCCACCACCTGCAGCTTGCAGCCAAAGCGATGGGCTACAGCGGTGGCCATCTCCATGTCTTCCTCCGACGTACAGTCCCAAGACTCTTTCTCCTCGGGCCCTATCATGATATAGAAACAATCGGGATGCAGGCCCTGGCGTGCCAGCTCGTAGACCACCACGCTGCTGTCTACGCCGCCCGAGAGCAGCACGGCTATTCGTTTATTGTTGAGATTTTCCATTTCGTGTAATAAAGAACTCATGAGGCTTGTTGCAGCCTCATATAGTTTGATAGGTTTGCTTAACTTTATGGGCGTGGGGCTTCCTGAAGTTTCTTGAGGAAGAATTCACGAAAATCGCTCCATTTGTAGTAGGGACCTGAGACTGCGGTTAAATCGGGAAGCACCGCCTCATCCTCGTTGAGCAGCAGCTTGAACAAGATGGGAGCCCCGGCTTTACCCCTATAAAAGATGAACTGCAAATTGCAGCCCATGGGATAAATCTTATAGTTGATCCAATCCTCATCATCAAGTTGTTCCAAGCCGGAACGCGGAGTGCCATAGCCATTTACATTGAGCAGACACGTCAGCGGCATCACGTCGCTCTCATGGGCAAACCGCATCGTCGCTCCCGGATGACCAAGCTGAATGCATGAGTCGGCCGTTTGAATAATGTTGTGCAGCAGATTGGATTGCACATACATGCCTTTGCCCTCATTGAGCTTGTTGGGACCGTAGAAACTGTACCAATAAGCATTGTTGACCTGCCAATAGTTGTACAACTCGTCGAAAGTGAAGATGTCGTACATAGAGAATTGCTTTCTCAACTCCGTACTCTGTATGTTACAGGCCAAGGAGCACAGTCTCTCACCGAGTTCCGCAGGATCAATGACATATCTGACATAGTCGCTGTCGTTGAAGATTACGGTCATCAGATGACTGAACTTCACATGATTTTTCATGAATTCCTTATAAGCCTCGATGGCCTTGTCGTTGCGCGCTCCCTTGATATAAGGTGAGTGTTCATCGTTCATATAGTACATGTCGTGCATCGACGCGTCATGGCGAATCTGAAGTTGCGGATTCATGGAGATGAGCTGTTGCATCTCATTCTCCATCGAGAGGATGCAGCGGATGACAATGGTCGACTTGGCATCTATATTGGTTCTTCCCTTAAACACTTCGGGGAAGCGCTCCATCATTCTCCGTGCGATGTCGCGATGCTGCTCGGCCCCCAAAAGCGTGAGCTCGCCGAGGCGTCCCTGTGCCTCGTTGCGAAGGAGGGTAACCTTGCGCAGCACTTCCTTTCCTACGGGAGTGAGTTTTCCCAAGGAGTCTGCACGGTGCAGCGTATGGTAGGGCATGTCATAATCCTTGGGATCAATGAGGAATCTGCTGCCGTGACGTCCATAATGACTGATATAAAAAGGAGTATAGCCCGCCGGTGCCTTTGTCAACTGCTTCGTAGGACCATAATATGCCTTGTAGTTGGATGCGGCAAGGCTGATGTCGCTCTTGATTTCCATGCGGCTCAATTGCGCCGACATATTGCCCGAAAGAAAGAGCAGGCTCAGGGCAATCAATATTTTTCTCATAGCGAAAAGCTTATTTTGGATGATTGTCAATGACAAAAAACGCACTTATTATGCTTTGTATTACTGCAAATATACGATTTTTCGTCTCTTCCCGCAAATTTCTTTATGTATATTTTGTTACAGACTATCTTTATTCCAATATTTTTTGTAACTTTACGGCATTAAAGATAAAGGCTATGACGAAGTACAAAGCCTAAAACTATTCAACATAAAGATTGCGGAATTAGTCTGCAACGACAACATTTAAACAAGCAATTTCTCATTCAGCAGATCATGACTATCGCTCAGACACACCGCAGCTTCGTCAATATGCCTACAGAATGAAACAGGAACAGAAAACAAAAAAACTAAATTATGAAGAAAAAGGCCTTTATACTCACCGCACTGCTGTCGACGCTCTGCATCACAGCCACTCATGCCCAAAAACGCGCTTTCACCATTCCGGATGCTTATCGACTGAAAACAGCCATTAGTCCAGCTGTTTCCATCAAGGGACAGCTGGCCTACTACGTGAGCGCTTCCGACTTGAAGACTCAGAAAAGCTCTGTTGCCATCTACCTCGACGGCCAGCCGCTGAAGGACGCCAACGGCTATGCGCCGCAGTGGAGTTCCGACGGAAATAAACTCTACTACACAGCTTCTGCCGAAAATGGCCCACAGGTATTCTGCTACAACATGCAAACGCGGCAGACACAACAGCTCACCCATTATGCTCTTGGCACTCAAGGTGCCGTGGTCTCACCCGACGGCAACCTCATCGCCTTTGCCGCTGAGGTGTGGCCCGCTATCGGTGGGGCCAACGGAAAGGCAAATGCCGAAGCTAATGAACGGAAAGCAAAGGCTCCCGTACAAGCCCATATGGCCGACAAACTTCTCTTCCGGCACTGGACCGATTATACCGATGGCAAATACTGGCACATCATCATCTACAACATTGCCAAAGACACCTATACAGATGTCACGCCAGGAGAATTTCATTCTCCCACATTCTCGCCATCGGGTCCCGAAGGATTCACTTTCAGTCCCGACTCTAAGGAACTCTGCTATCTCTCCAACCACGATCCGCATCCAGAGGCTTCGACCAATGCCGACCTCTGGACTGTCCCTGTCGAAGGAGGAACGGCCCGCAACCTTACTGCCGACAACAAAGCGTGGGACGGCAGCCCGCAATACAGTCCCGACGGCCGATACATTGCCTACCGATACCAAACCATCCCCAGTTACGAGAGCGACCGTTTCCGGCTGGCCATCATCGACCGCGCAACTGGACAGAAGACAGTCCTCACTGAGCACTTCGACAATTGGGTCGACAATTTTAAGTGGAGCAACGATTCAAAGGCTATCTATTTTCTCGGCGAAGTGCGCGGATATGAACCTCTCTACAAGGTTACGCTGAAAACTAAGAAAATAGAGACTGTCATTCCGCAACGTGCCATCAGTTCGTTTGACTTCGACAACAAAGGCAACTTCTATTACACCTATTCCACAACAGCCAAGCCTACTGCTATCTACAAGGCTACGCCTTCACGCAGAGGCCTCAACGAACAACAGCTCACTCACTTCAACGATGCTTTTGAGCAGGAAGTGGATCTTCGGCCGTCGGAGGAGCTTTGGGTAGAAGGCGCCAATGGTGACAGCGTAGAGGTGTTCATCGTGAAGCCTCACGGATTTGAGCCTGGAAAGAAATATCCATTGGTCATCAATGTCCATGGTGGGCCACAGATGCAATGGATGAACTCTTACCGTGCAGACTGGCAGGTATATCCCGGTGCCGGTTACATCGTGGCCTATCCCAATCCCCATGGTTCTACGGGATACGGACAACAGTTCTGCCGCGACATCAGCGGTGACTGGGGTGGAAAGCCCTTCGTCGACGTGATGAAAGTGACCGACGCGCTGGCCCGTCTCGACTATGTAGACTCTACACGCATGGCCGCCATGGGATGGAGCTACGGTGGCTTCTTCATGAACTGGCTCCAAGGTCACACCAAACGCTTCAAGTGCCTTGCCTCTATGATGGGACTCTACGACATGCCATCAATGTGGGGCACCACAGAGGAACTTTGGTTCCCCAACTTCGAAATGGAAGGACAGCCTTGGAATTCAGATCTCTATCAGAAGTGGAGCCCGTCTAACTATGTGAAGAACTTTGCCACGCCCACACTCATCATCACCGGTGAGCGCGACTACCGCGTGTCCTACACACAGAGTCTGCAATATTTCTCCACGCTCCAGACACTCGGCATCCCCAGCCGTCTCATCGTATTCAAAAACGATGGTCACTGGCCCAGCACACTCCGTTCCATGCCTCTCTACTACAATGCCCATTTGGAGTGGTTCCACAAATATTTAGGCGGGGCACCTGCACCATGGAAGAGCGAGGACATGGTGAACGGCACGATGAATTATTGATTCCCATTAATAAGCAAACATACTATGAGTAAAGGAAAGAAAGCAGGAAAACGCCTGTCAAAGAAACAGCTCGGCGAGGAGCTCGAGAACTTGTTCTCTTCACAACCTGGCAAGGCGTTTACATTTAAAGAGATATTCAAGACTCTCCATCTCAACACCCATCCCTTGAAGATGCTGGCCATCGATATTATAGAAGAGATGGAATGGGACGACTTTATCTCAAAGACTGGAGAAAACACTTTCCAGCTCAACACCAAGGGACAAGTGCAGGAAGGAACCTTCGTGCGCAAGTCCAACGGTAAGAACTCTTTCATGCCCGACGGTGGCGACAAGCCCATCTTCGTTTCGGAGCGCAACTCTATGGGAGCCCTCAACGGCGACCGCGTGAAAGTAAGCCTCATGGCACGCCGGCAGAAGCACATCAAAGAGGCACAAGTCATCGAGATTCTTCACAGGGCAAAAAACCAGTTTGTAGGCCGGCTCAAGGTAGACCGGGAGCTGGCCTATCTCGTCACTCCCGACAATCTCTTCGTCCATGATATCCTTATTCCCAAGCGCAAGCTGAAAGGCGGCAAGACCGACGACCGCGCTGTGGTGAAGGTCACTCAGTGGCCCGATGCCGATCATAAGAACATCATTGGTGAGGTGGTCGACATCCTCGGCCCAGCAGGAAACAACGACACGGAGATGAACGCCATTCTTGCCCAATATCAGCTGCCTTATAAGTATCCTGAGGCCGTGGAAAAGGCGGCCGACAAAATCACCGGAGAAATCACCAAAGAAGATGAGGCCGAACGCATCGACATGCGCGGGGTGTGGACCTGTACCATCGACCCGAAGGACGCCAAGGACTTCGACGATGCTCTCTCCATCCGCCGGCTGCCCAGCGGACTCTACGAGGTGGGCGTACACATTGCCGACGTGAGCCACTACGTGAAGGAGGGCGACATCATCGACCGCGAGGCTCAGAAGCGCGCCACGAGCGTATATCTCGTCGACCGCACCATCCCCATGCTGCCCGAGCGACTCTGCAACTTCGTCTGCTCGCTGCGCCCCGACGAGGACAAGCTCACCTATAGTGTCATCTTCGAGCTCAACGACGATGCCGAGGTGAATTCCTACCGCATCGCCCACACCATCATCCGCTCCAACCGCCGCTACTGCTACGAGGAGGCCCAGCAGGTACTGGAGGATAACGGTGTTGTGGACGGACAGGGTGAGCCCGCAAAGCCCGTCGACGGAAAGTTCAAGGACGAGTACGGCTGGGAGCTCTGCACCCTCGACCGGCTGGCAAAGCTCCTGCGCAAACAGCGCTTCAAGAACGGCTCGGTGAAGTTTGACTCTGAGGAGCTGCATTTTGATGTCGACGAGAAGGGACACCCCATCCGCTGCTACTACAAGCGGTCGAAGGATGCCAACAAGCTCGTGGAGGAGTTCATGCTCCTGGCCAACCGCACCGTGGCTGAGAGCGTGGGCAAGGTGAAGAAGGGCCGCAAGCCCAAGACTTTCCCCTATCGTATTCACGAGAATCCCGATCCGCAGAAGATGGAGACGCTCAGAGCCTTCGCCGTGAAGTTCGGCTACAAGGTGAAGACCGACGGCACGCAGGGCGCCATCGCCCGCTCGCTCAACAAACTCATGGACGAGACCGAGGGCAAGCGCGAACAGAAGGCCATACAGGCCGTGGCCCTCAGAGCCATGATGAAGGCTAAGTACAGCGTGCACAATATCGGTCACTTCGGTCTGGCCTTCCAGTATTACACCCACTTCACCTCGCCCATCCGCCGCTATCCCGACACGATGGTCCACCGTCTGCTCACGAAGTATCAGGCCGGAGGCCGCTCGGCCAACGAGAAGCACTACGAGAAACTGTGCGAGCACTGCAGCGACATGGAAATCGTGGCCCAGAACGCCGAGCGCGACTCCATCAAATACAAGATGGTAGAGTTTATGGGCGACAAGATTGGTGAGGAGTTCGATGCCCACATCAGCGGCATCACGTCGTATGGCATCTATGCCGAGATCGACGAGAACCACTGCGAAGGAATGGTGCCCATGCGCGATCTCAATGATGACTACTATGACTTCGACGAGCGCAACTTCTGCTTGAGAGGACGCCGTCACCACCACAAATATCAGCTTGGTGATCCCGTGCGTATCAAGGTGGCTCGTGCCGACTTGGAGAAGCGCCAGCTCGACTTTGTCCTGGCCGATGCCGACTGCCACAAGAAAGACAAAAGATAGATAAGAAATACTGAGAACGTATTGGATGAGAACTATAAAAACGGTTTCACCCATTTTGCTCTTTTTTGAGTGAGCAGAATGGGTGAAACTGTGTTCTGAGGAACCTTACAAACCATGCGGACAGTCGGCTTACAGGTCAGGCTTAGTTGTCAAAACTGAGACTGTAATCGTTCTTTCACAGTTGCTCTGAGTTTAAAAAAACTGTAATTTATCGTTTATTAGAAAAGAAACCCGTAACTTTGCAAACTAAAGATCTTACGTAACAGGAAAAATGAGTTTAACGAAAATTGCCGCCAAAGTGTTCATGCCCCGACAGCGCCAACTCGAGCAGTATGTCAACTCGGCAGAAGCCTTGCAGCACAAAGTTTTGAAATATCTGCTTCAGCAAGGCGCAAACACCGAATACGGCCGGAAATATTCCATGGCTAAGGCCAGAGGATACGATGATTTCTCACAATGCGTACCCGTAAACACCTACGAGGAACTGAAATACGACATTGACCGCATGCGCCGCGGCGAACAGAATGTGCTTTGGCCGGGAACTGTAAAATGGTTTGCCAAAAGCAGCGGAACCACCAACGACAAGAGCAAATTCATTCCCGTTTCGCACGACGGTCTGCACAACATCCATTATAGAGGAGGATTTGATGCCGTGGCCCTCTATCTGCGCAACAATCCCCAAAGCCGGCTCTTCGACGGGCGGTCGCTCATTCTCGGCGGCAGCCACAGTCCCAACTACAACATTGCCGGCTCGCTGGTGGGCGACCTGAGTGCCATTCTCATCGAGAACATCAACCCCATAGCCAATCTCGTCAGAGTGCCGAAGAAGCAGACCGCCCTGCTCTCCGACTTCGAACTGAAGCGGGAGCGCATTGCGGCCGAATGCGCCGACAAAAACGTGACCAACATCTCAGGCGTGCCTTCATGGATGCTGTCGGTGCTGGTAAAGGTATTGGAGACCACAGGAAAGAAAACCATTGATGAGGTGTGGCCCAACCTGGAAGTGTTCTTTCATGGAGGTATCGCCTTCACTCCCTACCGGGCACAATACGAGCAGATCATCCGCAATCCAAACATGCACTACATGGAGACCTACAACGCCTCGGAGGGCTTCTTCGGCTTGCAGGACGATCCCACCGACAAGAGTATGCTGCTCATGATCGACTATGGCGTGTTCTACGAATTCATCCCTATGGACAAGTTCGGACAAGACAACGCTCCCGTTATCCCACTGCAGGACATCGAGATCGGCAAGAACTATGCCATGGTGATTTCCACCTCATGCGGACTGTGGCGCTACATCATCGGCGACACCGTGTGCTTCACCTCACGCAACCCTTACAAGTTTGTCATCACGGGCCGCACGAAATACTTCATCAACGCTTTCGGCGAGGAGCTCATCATGGACAATGCCGAGAAAGGCCTCGCCTATGCCTGCGAGCAGACCGGAGCTCAGGTGCTGGAATACACGGCAGCTCCCGTATATATGGATGCCAACGCCAAGTGCCGCCACCAGTGGCTCATCGAGTTCGCCAAAGAACCCGACGACTTGCAAAAATTTGCCGACCTCCTCGACAAGCATCTGCAGGAGATCAACAGCGACTATGAGGCCAAGCGCTCAAACGACATCACCCTGCAGCACCTCGAAATCATCAAGGCCCGCCACGGACTCTTCAACGACTGGCTCAAGAGCAAGAACAAACTCGGCGGACAGCACAAGATTCCCCGTCTGAGCAACAGCCGCCGCAACATCGACGAAATGTTGAAACTCAACGAGGTACAGCCCGCCTGACAACAATAACCTTCATACGAAAAAGACAGGATGCCAATAGTTTCACACCACAGATTCACCCTCAGCCGCCACACGCTGTGCCACTTGCTGCCTCTGCTATTGGTGGCAACGATACTGTCGGCCTGTGCACGCATGGGACAGCCCGACGGCGGATGGTACGACGAGCAGCCACCAAGAGTGGTTGGAGCCGAACCCGCCGAGAACGCCACTGGAGTGAAATCAAAAAAGCTATATATCTATTTCAGTGAATACATCAAGCTGACCAATGCCAGCGAGAAGGTGATCGTCTCCCCGCCCCAGATGGAGCAGCCGGAAATCACGGCACAGGGCAAGCGCATCGCCATCAAGCTGGCCGACTCGCTGCGCGCCAACACCACCTACACCGTTGACTTCTCCGACGCCATCAGCGACAACAACGAAGACAATCCTTTGGGCAACTATGCCTACGTGTTCTCCACCGGTGACAATATAGACTCGTTGGAGGTGAGCGGCACCGTGATTCAGGCCAACGACTTTGAGCCCGTGAAGGGCATACTCGTAGGTCTCTACAGTGACTTGGCCGACTCGGCCTTCACGTCGCTCCCCATGCTGCGCGTGGCACGGACCGATGCCAGCGGCCATTTCGTCATTCGTGGTGTGGCCCCCGGGAGCTATCGCGTCTATGCCCTGCAAGACCAGGACGGCAACTACTTCTACTCACAGAAGAGCGAGATGATGGCAGCCCTGCCCGATACCATTACTCCGTCGGCCTTTCCCGACGTGCGCCAGGATACCTTGTGGCGCGACACGCTGCACATTCAGAAGATCAACCGCGTCAACTATACCCACTTCATGCCCGACAACCTGGTGCTGAAGGCTTTCACCGCACCCCAGACCGACCGCTATCTGGTGAAGCAGGAGCGCAAGGATGCCAACATGTTCTCGCTATTCTTCAGTTATGGCAGCGATACGCTGCCCGTCGTCAGAGGGCTGAACTTCGATTCGAACCATGCTTTCTTCGTGCAGAGCAACGACCGGCGCGACACCATCAACTACTGGCTGCGCGACTCGACACTCATCAACCAAGACACGCTGACGATGGCCGTGAGCTATCTCAAGACCGACTCCATGGGACGGTTGATGCCGCAGACCGACACGCTGCAGGTGCTCAGTAAGATTCCCTACGAACGGCGGCTGAAATTGGAGGAGAAAAACCGCGAGACGTGGCTGAAAAATCAAAACCGGCTGCGCCGTCGTGGATTAAGATACGACAGCATCATGCCCAGACCCGCGCTCGATATGGAATGGGCGGCACCTTCAGCAATGGCCCCCGACGACAATGTGCTGATCAAATTCAGAGAGCCACTCCTCTCCATCGACACGACAAAAATTCATCTCTATTCCAAGATCGACACCTCATGGTACAGGTCACCCTTCAAGCTCGTGCCCTACAACGAGAAAAACCAACGGCTGCTGATGCAGCATCAGGTGGACAGTCTCGATACCCTGAGCAGTGGTGAAACCACATTCGCCCTCATTGGCGAATGGCGACCGGGGGTGGAATACAGCGTCGAGACCGACAGCGGTGCCTTCTGCGGGCTCTACGGCGAACTGTCGGAGGCAAAGAAGCAGGGAGTCCGCATCAACCGCGACGACCAGTATGCCACTGTGCTGATGAGCATCACGGGATTTGAAGGCAGACATCTCGTCGTAGACCTGCTCAACTCTTCGGGCAATGTGGTCAAGACGGCTTATACCGACAACGGCAAAGCTAATTTCTACTACGTCAAAGAAGGCACTTACTATATGCGAATGCTGGTCGACGACAACAACAACGGCAAATGGGACACGGGTGACTTCAACTTGAAACTTGCCCCAGAGGATGTTTATTACTATCCTCGCAAACTGGAATGCCGGGCCAAATGGGACCTCACGGAGACGTGGAATCCACGGTCTGTGCCCTTGCAGAACCAAAAGCCTGAGGCCATCACCAAACAGAAGGCCGAGAAGAAGAAGGCCATCCAGCAACGCAATGCTGAGCGTGCTAAAAAATTAGGCATTCAATATATACCTCAAATGTAAGAATGGATATGATCAGAATTATGATGAACAGATTACTTGCAGCCGTGATGTTTGTCATTGTCGCGGGCTCTTCCCGCGCACAGTGCCCCATGCAGAACACGGCTTTCCAGCCAGGCGAGTTCCTGGCATATAACCTGTACTACAACTGGAAGTTTGTTTGGGTGAAGGCCGGTACGGCCTCGCTCTCCACGGTGAAGTCGACCTACCACGGACATCCGGCCTACAGGTCAAGTCTCATTACGCGCGGCAACAACCGTACAGACAACATGTTTGTGCTTCGCGATACGCTTACTTCCTATTGCTCGCTCGACATGGAACCGCTCTATTACCGCAAGGGCGCACGTGAGGGCAAGCGATACAACGTCGACCAAGTGTTCTATTCCTACAACAACGGACGCGTGCAGACCCACACTTCACGCAAGCATACCGACGGTCATGTCGACTCGGCCAGCAAGGCCTACACATCATGTGTATACGACATGCTCAACATCTTCATGAGGGCACGCTCGTTCAAGACCGACACATGGAAGAACGGACATGTGGTGAACTTCAGCATCGTCGACGGCAACGGTCTCACTCCGGCAAAGATACAATACTACGGCAAGTATTACATCAAGGGCGACGACGGCAAGAAATACCGGTGCCTGCGCCTCTCCTATCTGGAGAAAGAAAAGGGCAAGTTTAAGGAGATCGCCCGTTTCTACGTCACCGACGACAGCAACCACATTCCTATCCGCCTCGACATGTACCTGCGGTTTGGCAGCGCCAAAGCCTACATCACGCAGATGAAAGGAAACAAGACGCCGGTGAAGACTTACTGACCGAAGTGATCAGTTCCATAAGAACTACTAATAGTAAAAGGTCCGGATTCCTTGAGAGGGGTCCGGACCTTTTTTCGGATCACTGGATATTTTCCGTGGGTTAACGGTAAAGAGATCCAAGATTGCTACCATGCAATTTACCTTGACTTCGCTAATGTGCCTCTATAAATCACTCTAAAAGATTTAGTGTCACCCTTTCACCAAAGGTGTTGTGTCACCCTTTCAGCCCAAAAGATAAGGAAAATAGTTACTATGTTTGCAACCGCAAACCGGGCGACGGGCTCATTGCCCCCCTGCGGAGTATAGTTTTTTTTCGCATTGAGAAACGCGATGAACCTCTCCGCTACGCTTCGAGAACCCTC
>Ga0256404_1002830_pt1 | contig 37054 bp, 29 predicted proteins | sample RumenRJG_01DNA_FD_185990 | JGI IMG/M metagenome (GOLD analysis project Ga0256404, IMG submission 185990) | Bovine rumen microbial communities from Lethbridge, Alberta, Canada - RJG_01 | ecosystem: Host-associated > Mammals > Digestive system > Stomach > Rumen | place: Canada: Alberta | collected...
AGGACTTACTCCAAAATTGCAATGTATGAGCGAAGCGAATGTATTGCACGAGGAGCCGTATTTCCGCGAAGCGGAAATTCTAATCGGCGACTCACCTTGAATAGATCTTAAGAATATAATCAATATGCAGTTTTGAAAGTATGGCTTATAAGATTGAACAATTTAGTTATGCTAGATTGTTCGATTTTTATTCCTCAATAGCTCAATGGTAGAGCGCGCGGCTGTTAACCGCGATGTTGTAGGTTCGAGCCCTACTTGGGGAGGTTGTCGTAGAGGGGGACCCATACGAAGTATTGGGGAGTCGGCTACGGCGTAGTAACGAGCGTAGCGAGTTACAGAATCCTTCTCTATTTAGTACCTTTGTAAAGTGAAGGCACAACGGCCCCATGGTCAAGTGGTTAAGACACCGCCCTTTCACGGCGATAACAGCAGTTCAAATCTGCTTGGGGTCACTTAGGTTTGCTTTGTTGTTTCTTTAGGCCGCTACGTGTTAAAAATAGTGGCGGTTTTTATTTTTGGATCTTTAGCTCAGTTGGTTAGAGCAACCGGCTCATAACCGGTCGGTCCTGGGTTCGAGTCCCCGAAGATCCACTTAGAACTTTGCTTTAATCAAATGGGCAAGTTCAATGGCCCAATGGCTCAGTTGGTTAGAGCGCCGCCCTGTCACGGCGGAGGTCGTGGGTCCGAGTCCCACTTGGGTCGAAATACCTTAGAGGGGGCCAAAAACGAAGTTTTGGGAAAGTTGGCTAAGGTCAGCAGTCTCTTTAGGGTAAGGTCTTAGCTACAATTAGGGACCCGACAGCGAAGCTGTTGGGAGGGTCGGCTCAGACTTAGTAACGAGCGTAGCGAGTTACAGCGAATTATCTGGGGTCTTAGCTCAGCTGGGAGAGCATCTGCCTTACAAGCAGAGGGTCACAGGTTCGAGCCCTGTAGGCCCCATTTTTTGGTATTTAGCACTCTCGCTTCGCGAGAAGGTAACAAGTCAGCAAGCTGACTTTCATTGAAGAGAAACCGATTGATTTTTGATCCTTCGGTCAAAAATCGCGGGACACATCGCTTCGCAATGTGTCAATCGCCGGCGTGGCGGAATTGGTAGACGCCCGGGACTTAAAATCCCGTGGGTAGCGATACCCGTACCGGTTCGACCCCGGTCGCCGGCATGAAAGAACTCAGCAGAGCTGAGTTCTTTTTTTATATCAATAAATTCTAAAGACAAATTCCATTATCTATGTTATAATTATTTCATCCAGAAATAACTATAACATTTTTTTAAGGAGAAAAACATGAGATACAAAGTAGATGGAGATAACCTCCCTGTTTTAAAGCTTTCACTTGAGGCAGGCGAAACAGTTGACTGCGAAGCCGGCGCTATGTCCTGGATGGACAATGAAATTGAGATGCAGACAAACACAGGCGGCGGTATTGGTAAGATGTTCGGCAGAATGATTACGAATGAGCATGCCTTTATGAACCGCTATATTGCCCATCGTCCCGGTGAGATTGCGTTTTCATCGAAGTTCCCGGGCTCTATAAGAGCTGTTGAGATTCACCCGAACGAGGGAATAGTGATTCAGAAGGGATCATTCCTTGCCTGTGCAGGTAATATTGACAATGAGGTTTTCTTCCAGAAGAGAATCAGCAGTGGTTTCTTCGGTGGTGAGGGCTTTTTAATGCGTCACTATCATGGAGACGGCATTGTCTTCCTTGAAATCGATGGCTCAGCCCATGAGTATGACATACCGGCTGGAGACTGCAAGATAGTCGACACAGGATATCTTGCGGCGATGTCGGATACATGCCGCCTGGAAGTTCAGACTGTTAAAGGATTAGGCAATATATTCTTTGGAGGAGAGGGCCTTTTTAATACAGTAGTTTATGGACCCGGACACATCATACTTCAGAGCATGCCAATTCAGTCCACAGCTATGCAGCTCTATCAGTATATGCCACACCCATCAAACAGTAACTAAGTCATATCAACTGCGAACAGCATAAAGGAGAAAGACATGAATTTACGCTTACTAGAATATTTTCTTGTAACTGCTGAGGCAGAAAGTATTAACAAGGCAGCTGAAACCATACCTATATCTCAACCCACACTTAGCCGTCAGCTTCGCGAGCTTGAAAATGAGGTTGGCGTGGAACTTTTTCTACGTGATAATAAGGGAATCACATTAACAGAAGAAGGTGTCCTCCTTAAGAGGCGCGCCAGAGAAATTCTCGACCTCATGGATAAAACAGAACACGAACTGAAAGAACAGACTGAGGTTATAGAAGGCAAACTTACGATAGGATGTGGAGAGTCGAAAGCTGTCGAGAATTTTGTGCCATTGATGAAAGAATTTCGTAAATTGTATCCCTTGGTGACATTTGAGCTCTTTACCGGATCGGCGGATGACGTAACAGAGGGAATGGATAAGGGCTTGATTGACATAGGAATCCTTATAGAGCCGGTAAATCTTGACAAATTTGACTATATAAGGCTTTCTGATAAACAGTATTACGTGGCCACCATGGCGGCAGACGATCCTCTAGCCGACAAGGATTTTATCACAAAAGAAGATTTGATCGGAAGGGAACTGATTTTACCGAAGCGTCATTCTGTTCAGGATGAGCTGGGAGAATGGTTCGGTGAAGATTTTGACAGGCTAAATATCGCCTATACCGGGAACCTGCTTCTTAACAGCCTGATTCTGGTAAAGGATGGTAACGATATCGCAATTACGGTTGAGAGGCCGGAAATTATGTGTGGTAATAATGATGTTGTCTCAGTGTTGCTGAAACCGGAAATAAGTGTGAAGTCGGTAATTGCCTGGAAGCATGCGAATCCATATCCTAAATTACTGGATAAATTTATTGATTTCCTGGTGGAAAATATTCCTGATGGAGATTTGCATGAGAAAAAAGGATAAGAAAGCCTGCAGACAGACTTGAGACATTGTAAATTTGTACATGTACATTCACGAAGTCAAAATATGTGTACACTATAACAAAAAAGCATCTTTACATTTCAACCTTAAAGATTTATAATAGTATCATGCTCTAAATTTGCTCTAAGTTACACTAGTTCGCAGTTACATAAAAAGTAACAATGTCTTATATGATTTGGCAAGGAGGAATATTTATGGCACGGAAAAAAGGTCCTGCGAAGCAGAGAGAAGGCAAAATCTTTAGCATTGAGGCGAAGATACTTTTAGGGGTTATCCCAATCACAGCTGCGGCGATGATTATCATGACCGCTTTCAGTGGTAATCGGGCCAGTCACATCATCATGGGACAGGTAAATCAGACTGCCCAGGCGACGCTTGACTCAAACATCAACAAAATGGTTGATGAGCTTGATGAAGTGAGATCATATGCTATTACCGAAGCCTCATTCGTCGGAAGCACATATAAGAGTGTGAAGGAAGACGAATACGGTGAGGTATTTACGGAAATAATTAACAGTAATGATATGATCCTCGGAAGCGGCCTCTGGTTCGAACCGAACGTTTATGACGCTTCGAAGAAATATTGTGGCCCATATTGGACTAAGGCAGATGGCAAGGTAACTCTTACAAGAGAATATGAGACTGATGAATATGACTATCTGAATCAGGAATATTATACAAACGCTAAAGCCCTAAAGCAGGGTGAGGCGAAGATAACCGACCCTTATTATGATGCTTCGTCGGGCCTTATTATGAGTACCTGCTCAGCGCCTATTTACGACGGAGACACCTATATCGGCTGCGTTACCGTAGATATCGAGCTCTCGACACTCCAGAATATTGTGTCTGAGATAAAGATGGGAAAGAGCGGTGGCGCTATGCTTGTTTCCTCAGATGGAACCTATATTTCAAGCCCTGACACAGACAAGGTAAACAACGCGGTAAAAATTCAGGAAGATCCGGAAGCTTCTCTTGCGAAAGCCGGTTCAGAGATAATGAAGTCTGACAAGGGTATAGCCTTTTATGACAGAAGCGGTACCAGACTTTCCATGTTCTTCCAGAGCGTCCCGGAAGTAAACTGGAAGCTTGTTCTTTACCTCGCTCAGGGTGAAATAAAGGAGCAGGGGACGCAACTTGCGACCCAGCTTGTTATTATTCTCTGCATAGCGCTTGCGATAGTTGCGACTATAACGGTCCTTCTTGTAAAGTCTATAACCAGGCAGCTTAAAAAGGTTACTGTATTTGCGGGAGAGCTTTCTAAGGGCGATTTTACAGTCAAGAGGCTTGATAAAGGCGCAAACGATGAGTTGGGTCAGATGAGCGCTTCGCTGAATGACATGTATGACAGCAACAGAAATGTTATTAAACAGATTTCAGATGAGTCTGAGAGAATAACCGAGGCGAGCGGAAACCTCTCCAATATGGCCGGCAAACTCACTGATGAGTTTGACAAGATAAAGACTAACATGTCAGCGGTAAATGACAACATGATGAGCCAGGGTGCCGCTACCGAGGAGGTAAATGCTTCCGTGGAGGATGTAAATGCCTCTGTTCAGACCCTTGCCGGAGAGACTGACAGAAGTACTGCGTCTGTTGTTGACATCGAGAAACGAGCTGCTGAGATAGAAAAGAGCAGCCGCGAGGCCTATGAAAACGCGACAAAGCTTGTTGAGGCAAGACGAGGCGAACTTGAGGAAGCTAACGAGAAGTCTAAGGTAGTTGCGGAAATAGGTAATCTCGCTAATTCCATAGCGGATATTGCGGAGCAGATTAACCTCCTCTCACTTAACGCATCCATTGAGGCTGCCAGAGCAGGTGAACATGGCCGCGGATTCGCGGTTGTTGCTTCGGAAATAAATAAGCTCGCTGAGAGCACCAAGGAAGCTGTTGTAAAGATTCAGGAAACCATTTCCGGCGTACAGGATGCTTTTGCGTCACTCTCTGACAGCAGCAATGCCCTTATCGATTTCCTTGACAAGACCGTAACTCCTGATTACGATAACTTCGTAAATGTCGGCAAGCAGTACGGTGATGACGCGAGGTCCTTCGGGGAGGTTACTGACAATATCAAGAACATGGTTGACACCATAAGCATGGCCATGGATGAGGTCAGCAAGGCTATCCAGAATATAGCTGAGTCTACCCAGGAGACGGCTGAGCACAGCTCGGATATTACCAATTCCATCAATGAGGTTGGTGAGGTTGTAGATACGGTAGGCGAGATGTCAGAGAACCAGCAGGAGATTGCTAAGTCTCTTGACGGCGCTATAAGTGGATTTAAGCTTCAGTAAAAGATAGCGGATTAAAAGGAGTGGAAAATGGAATCATTTGAAGAACTGGCGAGGAATCGTTTTTCGACGAAGAACTTTTCAAATAAGGAACTTCCTGATGAAAAGCTTCAGAAAATTCTTGCTGTTGGAAATGTAGCGCCGACAGCGAAGAATTCTCAGCCACAGAAGATTTATGTTATGAAGAGCCTCGAGGCTCTTGAAAAAATCGACAAGCTCACAGTGTGCAGGTACGGGGCTCCGGTTGTACTCATGGTTGTCTACAACGAGGAAGGAATTTATCATTATATGAACAGTGATAAATACAACTCCGGAGCTGAGGATGCCGCTATAGTCGCGACTCACATGATGCTTGAAGCTGCGGATATTGGTGTCAGCTCCTGCTGGGTTAACCGATTCGATCCCGATGAGGCGGCCAAAATTTTTAATCTTCCGAAAAACGAGAAGGTGGTTCTTCTTATGGACCTTGGCTACCCAAACGGAGTCGTGAAGCCACTTCCGCCACACAGTACAAAAAAGGATATATCTGAGATAGTAACATACTTATAAAATCAGACATGTAAGCAATTGTTACAATTTCAAAAATCATCTTGACAAACAGCCGCCACGAGTGTATAATATAGATTCGTGGCGGCTATTAGATTGTGTTGCGAAGGGAACCGGACAGCCCGACGTGATGAGATCTTATATTCCGTATGAACAGATAATAGGAAAATCAGTACGCTAATTTTATTGGCAGGTTTTATATTAGGAGGACCCCATGGATACATTTATGGCTAACCCTAAGACAGTCGAGAAGAAGTGGGTTCTTATCGACGCTAAGGGACAGACACTTGGACGCCTTGCGAGTACAGTTGCTACTATCTTAAGAGGCAAGAATAAGCCGGAGTACACACCTCATGTTGATACCGGCGATTATGTTATAGTTATTAATGCCGCAGACATCAAGGTTACAGGCAAGAAGCTTCATGACAAGATTTACTATCGTCATTCAGACTATGTAGGCGGACTTAAGAGCGCTACACTCTCAGAGATGCTTGCTAAAAAGCCTGAGGATGTTATTTTCCACGCAGTTAAGGGTATGCTCCCTGATGGAACTCTTGGTGACAAGATGCTTACAAAGCTTCGCATATACGCAGGCGCTGATCATGAGCAGACAGCTCAGAAGCCTGTTGTATATGAGATCAAGAGCAGATATTAATTGAAGGGAGGAAAATACATTGGCTAACGGTAAGTATTACGGAACAGGAAGAAGAAAGACCAGCGTAGCAAGAGTTTACCTTGTACCTGGCACCGGTAAGATCACAATCAACAAGAAGGATATCGACGAGTTCTTTGGTCTTGAGACACTTAAGACTATCGTTCGTCAGCCACTTGTTACAACCAATACAGCTGACAAGTTTGATGTCATCGTTAATGTATACGGTGGTGGTACCGCAGGACAGGCTGGCGCTATCCGTCACGGTATCTCAAGAGCACTCCTTGAGGCAGATGCTGACTATCGTCCATCACTCAAGAAGGAAGGCTTCCTTACAAGAGATCCTAGAATGAAAGAGCGTCGTAAGTACGGTCTCAAGAAGGCTCGTAAGGCACCACAGTTCTCTAAGAGATAATTTTGTCAGTATCAAGATTTTATATATTGCTCCGGCACGGAAGTGCCGGAGCTTTTTTACGTATTCCTGTAAATGTTCCTTGCAGTACTTCACCTTTTATGATAGAATAGATTAAATAGTTAAAAAATGCAACGTACTAAAGTGTTTTTGCAATCAATATTATTTTAGGGGAGGAACGTATGCCATACACCGCAGCAGTTACAGAAGAGATAGAAATGCTCACCGCGAAATGCGTTAAGAACACGACAATTGATACGGGTCTCTACTCAGAGTATGACGTAAAGAGAGGACTCAGGGATATCAATGGAAATGGAGTTCGTGCGGGACTCACGAAGGTCTCACGCATTAACGCGAGCAAAATCGTTGACGGGAAGACCGTGCCTTGTGATGGTGAGCTCTTCTACAGGGGATATAATGTAAAGGACCTGACGGACGGTTTTCTATCGGATAGCAGATATGGCTTTTCCGAGATGACCTATCTGCTTCTATTCGGCGAACTTCCGAATAAGGAAGAGCTTGCCATTTTTTCAAAAGCCATGGCCCAGGCGAGGCATTTACCTAAAAATTTCGTGAGAGATGTTATAATGAAGGCGCCGAGCAAGGATATGATGAACACTCTTGCGAGAAGTGTGCTCACCCTCTACTCTTATGACGCTAAAGCGGATGATATATCGCTTTCAAATGTACTCCGTCAGTGCCTCAATCTCATAGCGGTATTTCCATTATTTTCCGTCTACGGATACCACGCTTATAATCACTATATCAATAACAAGAGCCTCTACATCCACCAGCCGGGGCGGGATATTTCAACCGCGCAAAATATACTTAGGCTCTTAAGACCTGATATGAAGTACACGGAAACAGAAGCCCGAGTTCTCGACCTGGCCCTGGTCCTTCACATGGAGCATGGTGGCGGCAATAACTCGACTTTCACTACGCATGTAGTAACATCATCGGGGACGGATACCTATTCGACCATCGCGGCGGCGCTGGGGTCGCTCAAGGGACCGAAGCACGGCGGCGCCAATATAAAGGTTGTCCGGATGTTCGAGGATCTGAAGGAGAATGTGAGAGACCTCAAGGATGAGGACGAATTAAAATATTATCTTGAGAAGCTTTTGAATAAAGAGGCCTTTGACAAGAAGGGACTGATATACGGAATCGGGCATGCTGTATACTCAGTATCCGACCCGAGGGCGAGAATATTTAAGGGCGCTGTGAAGAAGCTTGCTGTCGAGAAGAACCGGATGGATGATTTTGAACTCTATAATACAGTAGAGCGCCTGGCGCCTGAGGTTATCAGCTCTCACAGGAAGATGTATAAGGGCGTCAGCGCGAATATCGATTTTTATAGTGGATTTGTGTATGGAATGCTTGGGCTTCCGGTGGAGCTTTATACACCGATGTTTGCCTGCGCGAGAATTGTGGGGTGGAGCGCCCACAGACTTGAGGAACTTATCAATACCAATAAGATTATAAGACCGGCTTATATAAGTATCGAGCCGACCAGGGAGTATGTTGAGTTAGGGGATAGATAAACTCCTTCAGTCGCCTATTTAGTGCCAGGTACCATAGGAATCCGTGCCAGGTACCAAAAAATTTTCATAAACTAACGTTTATGAAAATTTTATGGGACCAGGCACTAGTTTAAAGAAGGATTTCCACGTTTGCACGTGGAAATCCTTTTATACTAGTCAGCCACAAATATCTTCACGCTTCTCGGCTGCATTACTATATCACCTACAACCGGAGCAGGTGTGTCGAGTACCGGCTCATCCGCAAAGGTATCCACAGCAAGCTTCCATGAACTGTACTGAATCGTAGGAAGCGAGATATGGAGTGGATTCCAGAAGGTATTGATAGCCACATAAACTATATCATCATGTTCATCCTCACCGGGACTTCCCGCGAACATTATACCAAGATAGTGGCTGTCAGCCCCGTAATCCGGCCTGAACGGCTCTGTTCCGTGGACACTTACGTCAGGAAGACCTATTTTACTAGGAGAGAGCTTCTTCCTTATGGCAGGGTGCCTTAGCCTGAAATGAATCATGTACTTGAAGAAATCATACTGATCCTTATTTTCATCTAAGTCATTCCAATTGAGCCAGGAAATATTGTTATCCTGGCAGTAGGCGTTGTTGTTACCGCCTTGAGAATTGCCAAACTCATCGCCCATAAGGAACATAGGCGTTCCGCGTGAGCACATGAGGGTCGCGAAGGCGTTCTTTATCATACGCTTCCTGAGCCTGATGACATCCTCATCGGTTGTCTCACCCTCGAAACCGCAATTCCATGAATGGTTGTTATTGTCACCGTCCGTATTATTCCAGTTATTGTCTTCGTTATGCTTCTCATTGTAAGTATAGAGGTCGTGAAGAGTAAATCCGTCATGGCAGTCGAGGAAGTTAATGCTTGCGTTATAGCTGCCCTGACTTTCACTGTATAGGTCAGGGGAACCTATGATACGCTGGGCGGCAGCTCCTGCCGTGCTTCCGTCTCCCTTAAGGAATGAACGCATGTCATCACGATATTTACCGTTCCACTCCTTCCAACGGTGATAAGAAGGGAAGTTTCCTACCTGGTACATACCGCCGGCGTCCCATGCCTCGGCTATGAGCTTGACATCGCCAAGTATCGGATCATAGGCGAGACGCTGGAGGAGAGGAGGATTCGCCATAGGGGACCCATCCTCATTTCGACCGAGGATTGTCGCGAGATCGAAACGGAAACCGTCAACCCTGTATTCGGTAACCCAGTAGCGGAGACATTCTACTATCATTTCCTGGACGATAGGGTGGTTGCAGTTCATGGTATTGCCGCAGCCTGAGAAGTTGTAGTAATATCCGTCAGGAGTCAGCATATAATAAATATTGTTGTCGAGCCCCTTAAATGAGAAGAAAGGCCCCTTCTCATTTCCCTCGGCTGTGTGGTTAAATACGACGTCAAGGTAGACTTCGATATTGTTTTCATTTAACTCCTTTATGAGGCGTTTAAGCTCTTCGCCCTCGTGGTTGTGCTCTCTGGTGGAGGCGTAGCTGGTGTTAGGAGCGAAGTAGCAGACGGTATTGTAGCCCCAGTAATCGCAGAGAGGACGGCCGTAGAAGTCGCGGTGGGAGAGCATTTCATCAAATTCAAATACAGGCATGAGCTCAACCGCTGTAATGCCGAGGTCCTTGAGATATGGAATTTTCTGCCTTATTCCTTCAAATGTTCCGCGGACGTTATCATCGAGGCCACTGCTCTTGTCTATAGAAAATCCGCGCACGTGGGTCTCGTAGATCACCACATCCTCAGAAGGAATGAGTGGCTGCTTCGCGTCACCCCAGTCGAAGGTATTCTTGACTACTCTTGCGTGATAGAGGTAGTCAGAAGGCGTACCCCAGTCAGCCTGACCTGCTACCGCCTTAGCGTAAGGGTCAAGTATTAGCTTTGTCTTATCGAAGATATAACCTCTCTTAGGGTCATAGGGACCATCAACCTTATAGGCGTACTCGAGGTCGGTGATGTCAAGGTCGAAGACTATCATTGAGTATACATTTCCTATGCGGTAGGTCTCAGGAAAAGGAAGCTCGACAAAAGGCTCTTTTTCTCCCGAGTGGAAGAGAAGGAGCGTTACGCTCGTGGCGTGTTTGCTGTGAATCGTGAAATTCACTCCGGTAGGAATCGCCGTGGCGCCATTCATGTCGTAGAAGCCGGGACGGACGTCGAAACCGCTTATCTTATCAAGCGGTGGCATGTGGAACTTGTTGTACATCTCGTTCGAGACCTTACTTACAGGTTTTTCTTCGTTCATAGACCCCTCCATAGGTTCATGTATTAATTTTTTTTAAACCTTGTTATCATTATATCACATTTTAAACTAAATAAAAGAATAATATTTACAAATCGAAGAAAAAATTATAAAATAGAACTATGATGACCTAAGGAAGAAGGAACCATATATGGGCAGTATTACGAAAATAACCAGACAGACCAACAACCGCTTCCTTAACATGTACGATCTTGATAACGTACATAAGAGCGGGAAGAAGAGCCATTACTTCATGGCAAGCCGGGCTAAGAGCGATGACGATCTGAAGCTTGTAAGCCATACAAACAAGCCTGACGGTGTTGTGATTTACGCCGTGACCAAGGAAGAAAACCCGCGGATAGTCCTTGTGAAGCAGTACAGGTATCCTATAGATGCCTGGATCTATGAGCTTCCGGCAGGACTTGTCGAAGACGGTGAAGATATACATGAAGCAGGAATTCGCGAAATGAAGGAAGAGACAGGCATGACATTTACGCCTCTTGATGCGCCGAAGGGCTATGAACGTCCATTTTTTACGTCTGTAGGCATGACGGATGAGTCCTGCTCTACGATTTTTGGGTTTTGTACCGGAGAGCCTACGAGCGAGGGCGAAGAGGAAAGCGAAGAAATAGAGGTCGTTCTCGCCGATAAGGCCGAGGCAGCAAGAATCTTAAGAGAAGAGAACTGCTGCATGAGGGCGGGCTATATGCTCCCCCGATTTATCGCGGACGATGAACCATTTGCCTTTTTACATGTTTAAGGAGAACTGTTTATGCCTTATTTGACCGGAAGCAGCAAGAGAAGTGACGTAAATGAAGCCATTGACGAGGCTGTGTCAGGCTTTAATGCTTCGCCTGTGAATTTTATTATTTATTTTTCTGATTATAATCGTTTCAAGGAAATTGGCCCTGCCATAGAGCGACGGTTCCCGAACACTACAGTAGTCGGGGCGGTTTCTGAAAAGGTAGCCGTCCGCGGAAAAATTTATGACGAGGGCCTTGCGGTGTGCGGACTCTCCGAGGACACTATCAGGACTGAGGTCGCAGTCCTAAACCACGCGTCTACGGCTCCCGTGAGCAACATAAGCGCGATAAGGGATGCCTTAGAAAGGGCAGGGATGGAGAACACAGTAGCCCTCCTTATCAATTGTGGCAATACCTTCGCCGACGATAAGGTTGCCGATTGCCTGTATCTGTCATTAGGCAAGTATGAGATACCTGTGTTCGGCGGTTCGGCAGCGGCAAGAGCGGACCTTACAAGCGATGACCCGTTTCCGCACGGACTTGTTTTCTATCATGGACATGTCCTCTCAGATTCGTCGCTTGTAATATTTTTACATAATAACAGGGGCAAGGTTCATCTCTATTCGGCGAATATCTATACGCCGATGGGCCATTCATTCCAGATTACGAGCGCTGACGCAAGGAGGCGGGTCGTAAATGAACTTAATAACATGCCCGCTGCGGACGCTATAGCTGAGGTTCTTGACTGTGACAGGGATACGCTTATAAAAAATATGCGCTACCACCCATTAGGCCGTACCTTTGGGAAGACGAACCTCATAGGAGAGGCCGCGAGGGTAAATGATGATGGCTCTATCGAGTTCCGCGTGCGTTTCTATAATCAGACGATGGTTAATCTGATGGAGCCGCGTGACTATGAGAAGCATTTTACCGATGTTGTAGACAAGATAAAGAGGGAATCAGGGGAGACTTACTTTACGATGATAGCTTCATGCATTTCGCAGGCGGCATTTTTAGAGCGAAACGCATGGCTTGACGGACTTGTGAAAAATTTCGACAGGGGCTTACAGGATTATATCTGCTTCTTCCCATACGGGGAGCAGTTTAATTACGTCTATATGAACCAGACAACAGTATTCGCGAGCTTCACTGAAGAGTAGCCTGACAGTGTATTAAACAGGTTGAGAGTGATGCCGCGCTGACTAGATTACATTGAGGTTTGTACGGAATGGCGCGAGAAATTAACAAGGGTGTCGTATATACAGAATTTGGATGCGCAGGTTGTAACCAGTGCATAGCGGTCTGCCCTGTAGAAGGGGCGAATGTAGCGAAGAGAAATACGGACGCGACTTACGTGGTTGTCGATCAGGATGAATGCGTAACATGCGGAAGATGTGTCAGTGTCTGCCCTCACGAGAAGAGAAAATACAGGGATGATTCAAGGGTCTTCCTTGATAGCCTTGCGGACGGTGAGGAGCTTTCGGTCATTCTCGATGACACATTTTACTATGAATTTTCCGCGAATGAGGGGCAAATGCTTGCCTATCTCAGGAAAATCGGAGTAAAGCATATCTATGACGCGTCGATCGGTTCTGATATCAACTTCTGGATATCAGCGAACCTGATTAACGAAAATAAGGACGTGAACGATACATTTATATCATCCTCATGTCCTGCCGTTGTCATGTACCTAAGGCGCTATACACCGGGACTTATCAAGAAGAGACTGCCTGTCAGAGTTCCGGCCCTTGCGACTCTTATTTATGTCAGGAAATATCTTCACGATAACAATAATATAGCTATCATAAGCTCATGTGCCGCTATGAAGGAATTCCTTAAGCTACCGGAAAATAGGGACCTGGGAGTCAAATACTGCGTTATGATTCCTGAATTTATTAAGCAGATAGATGACCTTACCTTTGGAGATGAGATTTCTAAGAGCGATGCCAAGGGACATTCGCTCTTCCCGGAATATGTCTTCCATAACGGTTTCCGGCTTGCCATGTCCGAGGTCGTCCCACCCGAAGTCTATATAGCTTCGGCCTCATTTAACCTTGACGAACGCGAAAAGATCAACCCTGACAGCATTTTGTTCAGGCGTGACAAGGAAAATAACGAGGGCATAGTTGTGATAGACGCTATGGCTTCAAGCCACGGGTGCCTCGCCTGCTCATCGAAGAAAAATGATGTGTCGGTCCGCGAACGCGCCTTTGCCCATTTTCATAAGTATTTCAGCGTGGACCCTGAGTACTTAGAGTATAAGAGTCTTCCGAACGATGAGAAGCTTGATTTCATAAATAACATATATAAGGACTTAGACTTCACCGATTTCCTTGTTGAGAGTGAGGAGGATTACCAACAGTTAAACCTGATCCCGCAGAACGTTATAGATGAAGTCCTGACGAGCCTCCATAAGACTACCTACGCTGAGCGCCACCATGACTGCCGGTCCTGTGGCTATGGAAACTGTATGGAGATGGCGAGGGCCATCGCTTTAGGTGTAAATGTGCCGCAGAATTGCGTTATGTACGCTAAAGGAGAGCTGTCGATCCTCTATCATACCGACAAGCTTACCGGCGCTCCGAACATGGATCAGTTCTCCCTGGACGCAGCTCAGATTCTTAATGAAAATCGCGGCTACAAGTTCGTTATGGGCTGGGTCGATATCAAGAAGCTTCGCATAATAAATGATGTCCTGGGCCATGACAGTGGCGATGATGTATTAAGGAAGGCGGCATCTGTCATTGAGAAGAGCCTCCCGAACTACAGCTGCTACGGACGCTTCGCGGACGACAGCTTTGTCTTCATGGTGCCATACTGGGACGGAGTCTGTGAGACAGCCAAGGAAATCGCTGACAAGGCTTCGAAGGAGTACAAGGAACGTGTGCCTGTCGGCGTAGATATGGGCTTCTATGAAATAGAGCCGGGAGACCCCGACATCCCGTTTACGGTAAAGGACATATCGGTATTCGCCGATAACGCAAGAATTGCCTTTGATTCGATAAAGGGCGGCTATGATACCCGTGTCGGCGTTTACACGGATGAAATGAAGAAGAATATTCTCCGCGAATCTGAGCTCACGAGCCTTATGAACATATCGCTTGCGAGGGGCGACTTCAAGACATTTTTCCAGCCTCTGTATGACCACTCGACCGGGAAAATGGTTGGCGCCGAGGCTCTCGCGAGGTGGATTATGGAAGGGCGCGGGAACATTTCACCGGGCCAGTTTGTTCCTCTCTTTGAAAAGAACGGATTTATCCTCAAGCTTGATCAGTTTATATGGGAGTCCACGATAAGGCTTCTCGCTGCCTGGAGCGAGGCAGGCTACGAGCTTGTTCCGGTTTCCGTGAATATTTCAAGGATAGATATCTATTTCGATGAGCTGCCCGACTATATAGCCGATCTGACCGACAGGTACAGGCTCGACAGAAGGTATCTCCGCCTTGAAATCACGGAATCTGCCTATATGAGCAGCCCTGAGCGAATTAACAGCATGATAAACCGCTTCCACAAATACGGCTTTCTTGTTGAAATGGATGACTTTGGCTCGGGCTACAGCTCTCTTAACGTCCTTAAGGACATGAACGTCGATATCCTTAAGCTCGACCTTAAATTTCTCGCCGGAGGAAATGAAGACCGCGGCGGGAAAATTATCAACAGCGTTGTTAAAATGGCTGACGCCCTTAATATCAGCGTTATCGCGGAGGGCGTAGAGACAAAGGAGCAGGCTGACTTTATGCTCTCGGTAGGAGCGAGGACCATCCAGGGCTATTATTACGCAAAGCCTATGCCAAGCTTTGAGTTCGAAAAGAAGCTTAATCACAGGGGAAAAAGGTGAAGGCAGTCAGATTTGCCTTATTGAGAGATTTGTGATATAATGTCCTGTGATTGATGTCTTTTTGCCGCAGGCAGGGGACGCTTATAACGATAAAACATAGGAGTTTATATGCTTGACAGTCGGAAAATACGTACAATGTCGAGGCTGTCCATATTTGAGGAATCGCCACTCGGGAAGAAATCGCTTAGGATATGCCGTTTCTTCAAGAATGACTACCTCAGGTGGGAGTTATTAAAGACAGTTGCCGGCATTACTGTTGGTTATATTATAGTTATAGGACTCATGGCTATGTACAACCTTGAATTTCTTATTAAAAATGCCACAAGTCTTGACTATAAGAGCCTCTTCTCGAGGTTTTTGGGCTATTACCTCATTCTGCTGGTTATATACGTAGCAGGAACATTTTTCCTCGCGAACTACAGGTATTCGAGGTATAATAAGAACTTTAAGAAGTACGACAGGAAATTAAAAGAGTTAGGGAAGCTGTACGAGGAGGAAGGTCCGTCCGAAAAGCGTACGAGGACGGAGGATGAAGCATGACAGAATTATACGTGATACGCGACAGAATTAAAGTATTTTACGCGAAAAACGCCAGATTTATTAATCCGGCCCTTAAGTTCGTTCTCGCGATGCTTGTCTACACCATAATAAAAAATACCATCGGCTATGATGAGAGACTGAACGGATGGCCTGTACTAGCCGGCCTTTCGGTAATCTCAGCGTTTCTGCCGACTTCTTTTATTGTTTTCGCGGCATTTGTGATGAGCGTTATGCATATATTCGCGGCGTCGAATTTCCTCTGCCTGATATATGTGCTTATTTTGGCTGTGTTATATTTCTTTTTGATAAGATTCGCGCCGGGCTACGGAATCTGTGTCCTCATGACGCCTATCCTTATGTATCTTCACCTCGACGCGCTCATGCCGCTCGTGATTGGCCTTATCGGTACGCCTATAGCGGGATTCGCCATAGTTCCGGGAATTATTATTTATTATCTTTTTGACGTAACCAAGAGCGCGATCAGCATGTCGTCGGGCTCCATGAAGCTTGAGGATAATCTGCAGAGCTATGTATATGTAATCAAAACGATTTCCGGTAATAAGCTCATGATTCTCGCTATAATTGTGAGCATCTGCGTTCTTCTCGTGACGTATTTTGTGAGGAAGCTTGTTATAGCTCATTCAAATGAACTCGCTCTGGCAGCCGGGGCTACGGCGGAGATAATTATTACCCTCGTGGGCTTCCTTGCCTTCAACGTGAAGGGAAATATTCTCTGGCTCCTCCTTGGAACCGTAATTTCGGTCGTAATAGCCATGGCTATTCAGTTCATGAGGTATGTGCTTGACTATAACGCTGTGGAACATTTACAGTTTGATGATGATGACTATTATTACTATGTGACGGCTGTACCAAAGCTCACTGTTACTAAGCCGGAGAAAAATGTGGTGAAAATCAGTGACAGCGATGATAAGGAAAATGAGCCGTACAGGGACTAAAAAATGGAAAATATCAGAGAGACATTAAGCGATTATTTTAATTTCATGTCGCTTCCTTCCTTTGATTTTACTGATGTATTGGAGATTCTGATTCTCGCCTTTGTTATATATCAGATAATTAAATGGGTAAGGGACACGAGGGCGTGGTCGCTGGTTAAGGGACTTCTAATACTACTCGCCTTCTGTCTTGTCGCTGTTATATTAAATCTCGACGTTATACTTTTTATTATAAAAAATACCTTCTCGGTAGGAGTTACCGCACTGGTAATTCTTTTCCAGCCTGAACTCCGTAAGGCGCTCGAGGATCTGGGACGTAAAAATATTCTGCCGGCCATTTTCACTAACAATTCCCGCGTCCCCGACAGATTTTCAAATGAAACGGTGGATGAGCTTGTAAGCGCTTCGTATGACCTTGCAAGGGCTAAGACCGGCGCCCTCATAGTTATAGAGCGGAACGTAAAGCTTGACGAGTACATAAGGACCGGAATTCCTATTGACGCTATAGTGTCGAGCGCTCTTCTAATTAATATTTTTGAGCATAACACTCCTCTTCATGATGGCGCTGTGGTTATGCGGGGAGACAGGGTAGTAGCGGCTACCTGCTATCTGCCGCTTTCCGATAACATGGAACTGTCTAAGGAGCTCGGAACCCGCCACCGTGCCGGAGTCGGTGTCAGCGAGGTTACGGATTCACTTACAATTATTGTATCCGAAGAGACCGGCAAGGTTTCCATAGCAAAGGACGGAAGAATCATAAGAAATGTTGACGCCGAGAGACTGAGGAAGGAACTTCACGACATTCAGAGAAAGGACTCTGTTGACCCGGAAACCAGAAGCAAGTGGATGCAGGTAAAGAGCCATCTTTCCCATGGGAAAAAGTGATATGAAAAAATTATTTACAGAAAATATCGGACTTAAGATTATTTCCGTGATTGTCGCGATTATCTTGTGGCTTACGATTGTCTATACCTACGACCCGGCGAAGACGGCTGATTTTACAATTCCCGTTACGGTTGTAAATGGCGACAGTATCACGAACCTAGGCAAGGTTTACGACGTTGTGGAAGGAAGCAATGTCACCATCCGCGCCAAGGCTAAGACCAGTATAATTAACAGCCTTAAGGCGTCTGATTTTAAGGCGACAGCGGATGTATCGAAGCTCTCACCTACCATGAACGCCAACATAGACGTTACCTGTACTAAGTCGTCAAATGTTGAAATCTCATTTGTAGGCAGTGTGAAGATGCTCAAGGTCAAACTTGAGGAGCTTGTCACGAAGCAATTCCCTGTAACCGTGAACCAGAACGGAACCCCTGCGGAGGGCTATTATGTGGGATCCTCATCTACTAAGCCTAACCTAATAACCGTATCGGGCGGAGAATCCACGATAGATCAGATTTCGACGATTTCCGTTGATGTAAATGTAGATGGGGCGAACAGGTCATTTTTCTCAGAGGCTGAGCCTTCGGCTTATGATTCAACCGGAACCAGGATAACGTCCGATACCCTGTCATTTTCATCAATCCCTGTGTCCGTTACGACAAAGGTCTATGAGACCAAGGAAGTCGCAATATTTGTCGAGACGAATGGGAATCCGTATGAAGGATATACGGCAGGCGATGTTGACTATGAACCGAAGTCGGTTATTATCGCGGGAAATGACAGTGATTTATCAGGTGTTACGAGTCTTACCCTGAGTCTTGACGTATCGGGAAAGATTACAGATGTTGAGGAGACGCTTCCTCTTTCGGACGCGCTGCCGACTAATGTATTCCTGACGGACCCTGATACGACTGTGAGCGTAAAGTGCAAGATAAACCGCATAGACAGCCGCGAGATAGCTCTTGGGGCTGATGATATCAAGCTCACAGACACTGACGAGGGCTTTGATTATATTGTAACAGGCGCTTCCGTAAATGTTACCCTTAAGGGCCTTAAGGATGATATTAATTCAGTTACCGTAAGCAAGCTTTCACCTACGGCTGATATGGCAGGCTTCTCCATGGAAGGGACATATAACGTGAAGCTGAGCTTCAACGAGGTTGAGGGAGTAAGCGTAGAGGGTACGCCTGAGGTTACAATTGAGGTTGTGGATAAGACCAAGGAAGAAGAGCCTGACAATACAGCAACCGACAGTGGAATCACAGATAACGGCGGAAATGCCTCCGATAATGGGGCAGGTGACAATACGGATAATAATTCCGGACGGTCAGGGGATAATAATTCCGATTCATCATCCACCGGCTCTGACATTGGCAGCGAAGACATAAATTCAGATATTATAAAGTAGGACTGATATGAAACTTAGTATAATTACACCATACAAGACGGAACTTAAGAAGCTCGCTGACTGCCTTACAAGCGTCCGTGACCAGAAGCTTGATTTTGAGTATGAAATTCTCCTTGTATGCGATCATACCGGGGATGACATAGAGTCATTCATAAAGGATTTTTATGACCTGCCAATCAGGCTAATTAAGCTCGATGATTTTGATAAGGACGGGTCAAGGCGCACAGGTGTCGCGGCGGCAAGAAATGTGGCGCTCGATGAGGCAGTCGGCGAATACGTCTATTTTCTTGACAGTGATGACTACCTCTTCGGTGATACCCTTGCGAAGCTATTTGCGGGACTTATAGAAAACGAAGCCGATTTTGCCTATGGTATCAAGAACTGGACCTTCTATACCCGTGACGGCTATATAGCATGGCTCTCTGAGCAGGATGAGCTTGCGAACGGTTCAGCGACCGACGAAGCGGGAGAAGAGGGTGAAGGTGGCAGCGAGGGAAGCGATGAAGAAAGCGACTCTGCCGAATCGGACCTTGACCGTAAGTCTCTCGAAGAGAGCATGCTCCTCTCTGATGATGACAGCGATGATTTCATAGATGAATACCTTCCGACCGAATACGTAAGAGTCGAGAGGGGTCACCGCATCGCGACGAAGAGACTTGTGACTAAGAGGAAGGGCTTAAAGAATATTTCCGTTCTCAATATACTTGTAAGTAAGGACTTCATCGATGAGAACAGGATTCGCTTTAACGAGGACTTCAGATATTATTCGGATATTTCCTTCGTCGTTGAGATGATAGAGAAGGCTCACTTTATAGCCTTTGTCCCTGACGCGGTTTATATAAAGAGAAAGCATGATGACCCTGTTACTTATCCGGCCCTCTCAGACGAGCAGAGCGAGGACAGGTTTGACGAAATGCTTCGTGCCTATAACTATGCCCTTACGAAGTGTGAGGAGGGTGACAGGGTAGAGGTTGCCCTGAACCGCAAGCTGATAAATTATTTCTCGGGATATTTCATGATGAAAATGCGCCGCAGCGAGAATGATTACTGGTACGGCGAGCGTTTTGATGTCATGAAGGAGAATATCGAGAAGATTGACCCTGAAGTTATTAAGCCTATGAAGCTCGCTAAGAGGAGCGCTGTCAAGGCTCTTGACGCAGGAGACAGGAAGGCTGTCTTAGGGCAGATCAACAGGCGCCTAGCGGGAAGGAAGCTTGTGAGATTTGTCACTAAACCGCATGAGCTTGCCAAATATTTATATCTGCATAAATTCATGCAGCAGCCTCTCATGGATAACTGGGTCATGTTCGAGTGCTTCTTCGGGAAGAGCTACGGAGACAACCCTAAGGCTATCTATGAGTATATGAACAGGGCATTTCCGGGAAAATACCGCTATATTTGGGTTATAGACAACCCTAAGAGCAAGATTCCTTATAAATGCACGAAGGTAAAGAGATTTTCCATCGAATACGCCTATTATATTGCCCGCTGCAAATATTTTGTATTCAATGTCCACCAGCCGGGCTTCATGAGGAAGAGGGACGGTCAGGTATTTCTTGAGACCTGGCACGGAACACCTCTTAAGCGTCTCGCCTTTGATATGGATGATAATTTCTCATCCACGCCGGGATATAAGAAGAAAATATTCAAGCAGGCAAAGCAGTGGGATTACCTGGTTTCGGATAACCAGTACTCGACAGATATTTTCAGATCCTGCTTCCGTTATGACGGACCTATGCTTATGTACGGGTATCCGAGAAATGATATCCTTCATGCGGCAGACCGTGAAGAAAGAGCTCGTGAAATCAGGAAAAAGGTCGGAATTCCGGAAGGAAAGAAGACTATCCTATATGCCCCGACCTTCCGCGATGATGAATATTACGGAACCGGCCAGTATAAGTTTAAACTTGCCCTTGACCTTCCGACCATGAAGAAGGAGCTCGGTGATGAATATGTGCTGATCTTGAGGACACATTATTATATAGCCGACAAGGTCGATGTCACGGGCATGGATGACTTTGTTATCAATCTCAGTAAATACGATGATATCGCGGAGATTTACCTAATTTCCGATATCTGTATTACCGATTATTCATCTGTATTTTTTGACTACGCGAATTTACGCCGTCCTATACTTTTCTATACCTATGACCTCGATAAGTACAGGGGAATGCTTCGCGGGTTCTATTTCAACATGGAGGAAGAGGTTCCGGGACCTATGCTCTTCACGACGGAGGAAGTAGCTGACGCCGTAAAAAATATCGATGATATTAATAATAAATATAAGGAAAAGTACGATAGGTTCTATGACAAGTTCTGCTATCTTGACCACGGCGACGCTTCGGAGAAGATAGTTAAGGATGTATTTAAAGAGGAAGGTGAGAGCAATCAGTAAAGTCATAAAGAATTTTAAAAAATACAGGTACCTCTTGCAGGAGCTTGTTAAGAAGGATATAAAATTAAAATACAGGCGGTCGTACTTAGGTATACTGTGGACATTGCTCGAGCCGCTCCTTACGATGATAGTTCTGACGGTAGTGTTTTCAGGATTTTATGGGAAGGATGACAGGTCCTTTCCTGTATATATACTGACCGGACGACTTTTATATACTTATTTTTCAAATGGAACGAAGGCCGCGACAAAGTCAATCAGGACCAACGCTTCGATGATTAAGAAGGTATATGTGCCAAAATACATTTACCCCCTGTCCTCGATAATTTCGAACTATATTATATTTTTGATTTCGCTCGTTGTCCTTGTGGCAGTTGCCCTGGTGCTTGGCGTGTATCCGACGATTCACATTTTTCACGCGATAATACCGCTTGTGGTGATTTTCTTCATGACATTGGGAGTCGGCATGTGTCTCGCGACGCTCTCGGTATTTTTCAGGGACATGGAATATCTCTGGAGCGTAGCGCTTATGCTCATCATGTACTCATCCGCTATTTTCTACGATCCCGAAAAGGTCGTTAAACACGGCTACGGATGGATACTTAAAATGAACCCGCTGTATGCCTGCATTGTGAATTTCAGAAGCGCTGTTTTCGGTACCCCTATAGAGATAAAATATATGCTCTATTCTATGGGATTCGCCGCAGTGACATTGCTTCTCGGAACATTTATGTTCTACAAGGAACAGGATAAATTTATACTACACATATAATTATGGATAAGAATAACGCAATTGAAGTCGACCACGTAGGAATGAAATTCAACATGAGTTCCGAGAAGGTCGATAATTTAAAGGATTATGTAATAAAGGCGCTCAAGCATGAGCTCATGTATAAGGAATTCTGGGCCTTAAGAGATGTCACCTTTAACGTAAAAAAGGGCGACAGGGTAGGAATTGTAGGCTTAAACGGAGCCGGAAAAAGTACCCTTCTTAAGGTTGTTTCGGGAGTGCTTAAGCCTACGGAGGGAAGTGTCCGGATAAATGGAACCATCGCACCCCTCCTTGAGCTCGGAGCGGGCTTTGACAAGCAGTACACGGGCGCTGAAAATATTTATTTATATGGGGCCATGCTTGGATATTCTAAGGAATTCCTGCAGGAAAAATACAACGAGATCGTAAAATTTTCTGAGCTCGGTGATTTTATTGATGTGCCTGTGAAGAATTATTCTTCGGGAATGAAGAGCCGTTTGGGATTTGCGATAGCAACTATAGTTGAGCCTGATATATTAATTCTTGATGAGGTTCTCTCTGTCGGCGATGCCAAGTTCAGAAAGAAGAGCCTTAAGAAGGTAAAGTCTATGATGAGTCACAATGTGACTGTACTCTTTGTCTCTCATTCGATAGACCAGATGCTCGAGGTTTGCAATAAGGCGATACTCCTTGAGAAGGGTCACCTGATAGCTCAGGGTGACGCGAAGACTGTCGCTGAGATTTATAATACGAAAATTAACAGTTAATAATTCGGTTTACCGAATTTCTTCATACGAAAGGAAATAAAAATGAAAACCGTACTTACTTATGGAACCTTTGATTTACTTCACGTAGGCCACATCAACCTATTAAGACGCGCTAAGGCGCTCGGTGACAGACTCGTAGTTGGTCTTTCAACAGATGAATTTAACGCCGGCAAGCACAAGGAAGCCTATCACAGCTATGAGGACAGGAAAATAATCCTCGAGGCCATCAAGTATGTTGACCTTGTAATCCCTGAGAAGAGCTGGGAACAGAAGGTTGAGGATGTCAAGAAATATAATGTAGATGTATTCGTAATGGGAAATGACTGGGAAGGAAAATTCGACTTCTTAAAGGACTACTGTGAGGTCGTTTATTTACCTAGGACAGCCGGCATTTCCACCACAAAGATAAAGCATGACCTTGCTTTAGAGGGTGAGAATCAGTAAAATGGACGTTAACTTACGAAAGCTTCTTAAGAAGCCCATAAAAGCCGTAACTGTTGGAATTTATAAGCTCCTCCTCCCGCTCTTCCATTCTGACAAGAAAATGATAGTTTTTGACAGCTCTATAGGACTTAATTACACGGGTAGCCCGCGCGCTGTATACGAAAGAATGGTAGAACTGGGACTTGACAGGGAGTATAAATGCATCTGGTTTTTCCAAAAGGGCAAGGAGCCGGAGAGTTTACCCGGCCACGCCAAAATTGTCCGCTATGGCAGAATAAGGTATTTATATTATATGTCTAAGGCGGGGCTCTGGCTCTTTGACGCGAGACAGCCTAAATTCATCAAAAAAAGGAAGGATCAGCACTATATCCAGACATGGCATGGTACGCCTCTTAAGAAGCTTGCGCTAGATATGGATAATGTCACAATGGCGGGTAGCTCCAACATTGAGACATATAAAAAGAATTTCCGCGAAAACGCGAAGACCTGGGATTTTCTTATAGCCCAGAACGATTATTCGGCTTCCATTTTCAGGAGATGCTTTGATTTTAAGAAAGAGATGCTTCTTACCGGATATCCGAGAAATGATGTATTGTTTCGGAAAAATAATCCGACTGACATTAATTTACTGAAGAAGGAGCTGGGGCTTCCGCTTGATAAGAAAATTATTCTTTACGCCCCGACCTGGCGTGACGACGAATATGACGCGACAGGAAAGTATGAATTCCGTCCGAAGCTTGATTTTCCTAAGATGAAAGAGGCTCTTGAGGGCGAATACGTAATGGCGGTAAAGTACCACTACCTCGTCGGTGAGAAGATAGACTGGACAGGCTTTGAGGGATTTGTCTATCCATTTACGGCCCAGGCGGAGATAAGCTCTCTTTACCTTGTGTCAGACCTTATGATAACGGATTATTCGTCTGTAATGTTTGATTATTCACTACTTCACCGTCATATGTATTTTTACGCCTATGACCTTGATAAATACAGGGACAGCATAAGGGGATTTTACTTTAATTTCCTCGAGGATATTCCGGGGCCTGTATCGCAGAATACGGATGAATTAATTCATGACCTTCATCTGACAGATGTTTTGTTTGAGGAGAAATATGGCGAGCGTGAGAGGCTATGGTATGAGAAATTCCACACCTATGAGCACGGTAACGCCAGCGATTCCATAATTAAGCTTTTTGGAGACCTTTCTAAATGAAGTCAGTAAAAAAAGCGGCATACAAATTATTCGCTTTTAATTACCGGCTTGGATGCGTATTTACGAAGGCGGGGAAGTATAATATTTTCCTCGTTGAGACAAATGACGCCTCCGAGACCGGAAATATAGGAGCGGTGAGAAATTATTTAATGAAAACAGGTGACTACAATTTCACCTGTTTTTCGGCAAATTTCAGGGAAAAGGTTGAGAAGGGTGAACCTAAGGCTCTTATGGGTATGTTCTTTGCCCTTCCCTTTAAGATGGCTAAGTGCTCTGTGATTTTCATGGATAACGGTTTCCTCCCTCTTGCCTACTGTAAGGTGAGGAAGGGGACGAAGGTAGTCCAACTCTGGCACGGGACCGGATCTCTTAAGCGATTCGGTCAGGATGTAAACAGGGGCGACCTCGCAGAGGCTGAGAAGGCGATAGGCGCGAATATTGATATGGTAACTGTTAACGCCAAATGCCAGATAAACCAGTACGCCAGCGCCTTTGGAGTGGACAGGAGCAAGGTTGTAGTAACAGGACTTCCGAGGACTGATGCCCTGATAAGCATGGCAAAGCTCCCTAAAGATAAATTGTGTAAAAAAATATCGGAGCTTAAGTCAAGGATAGGGGAGTCCTGCGGGTTTGACCTGTCCGGTAAATCCCTGATTCTTTACGCCCCTACCTTCCGCGACAGTGAGGTTGATGCCCCGAAGCTTCACCTCGACGTAAATAAAATTATTGAATTATTGCCCGAAAATGTTATAATACTCGTAAGGCTTCATCCCTTTGTGTACAGGGCCTACAAGGAGTCGGGCATATTTAATGACAGGATTATCAATGTCTCGGATTATGGGAGCCTGAATGACCTACTTGCGGCGAGTGACATGCTAATAACCGATTACTCATCCGTGTTTTTTGACTACTCTGTATTTGACAGGCCTACCTATTTCTTTGCGGATGACCTTGCGGAATTTTCAGAGCGCGGCAGGGGCTTCTATATGGACTACAGCGAGGTGCCGGGAGAGATATTTTCAGATGAAGGGAAGCTCGCAAGCAGCATAAATAGAGATCTAATCGGCCACGAACCACAGGAACTAAAGACTAAGCGGCAGCAGTTTGTAAAGAAGTATTACCACTACCTCGACGGTAAAAGTGCCGAGAGAGTTGTACAGGCGACGGAAGGAGTTGTCAATGCAAAACAGCGCATTTAACGTGAAGCGTCTATTGGCGATTATATTCGCCTTTTTTGCGTTGTTCATTGTTATTGTGCCTCTTCTGAGCCTCTTGGGAGCCGCAACTCATAAATATGTCAGCTTAGATGATAATATCACCGTAACCACCTCTTATAACGGCGAGGTTAAGACCTATGACAGCAACATCTTCGATTCTCCTAAGGCAGGTACGGTCCTTGACTGCCGGATTAAGCTTCCACGCACAAAGTGGATTCCATACTCAGTTCTCTGCTTTTATAATTATAATTCTGTAGTCAATGTTTATTATAACGGTCAGAACCTTTATAGCCATGGAAGTGAGGAGAAGGCAGATAAGAGATATACAGGCCACACCATGATAAGGGTGTCTATACCTGAAGAGGCGTGGGGAAACTCTATACTTGTTAGATTTGAGCAGCTTGAGAATAATACCGTAGCCTCATTTCGTGATGTGGTAGCTATGGAGGCCGGTGAATCATGGCTTTATCCTCTGGTTGTGAGCTCCAGGTTCGGAATTATATCTATGGCGTCATTCTTTATTGCCTCCCTTGTTTTGCTTATTGTATTTACGGTTATGCTTATCAGCGGAACGAATGTCCTTCAGGGTGTACTGATGTGTCTTTTTTGCGCTGATTTTTCTATATGGAATATGGGCTACAACCATGCCCTGTTCTTATTTTCTGATGATACAAGGGTTGTTCCCTATCTTGAATATATTGCCCTCTATCTTGTTGTCCCCTTATTTAGCGGATATCTGTTATGTGAATGTAAAGACAAGGTAGACAAAAGGGTTATAGGAACAGTCCTGGTGGCAAATACAGCTTTATTTGCTACTGTTGCTTCTCTTGAACATCTCATACCATGGAAGGGATATGTGTCGTTTGTAAATGTTCAGAATATTTTCATGGTGGTTTCTCTCTTTGTCTTGTTATGGTACGCTATAAGGCATAGACATGATACCAGTGTGTCTAACAGTATATTTAGAATAGGCATTTCTGTTTCTATAGCATTGAGTCTATTGGAAGTTGTAAGGAGAGCCTTGTCTTCCTACGCAGGTTCGGGCTTCCCTGAATGGATTATTAATTTGAGCGCCCATTCACTTTCATCACTTATTATATTCAGCCTGGAGCTCACCATTTTCGCTAGTTACATAGTGAGAATTATGAGAGAATACCGTCTCCAGCTCGAGAAGAACCAACTTGAGCAGCTTGCGTATACTGATATGCTTACAGGTATTCCTAATCGGGCTTTTGTGGATGATAAGCTAAGTAAACTTGAGGCAAAGGATAATTACGTGATTATCTTCCTCGATGTGAACCACTTAAAATACGCAAATGATAATTTTGGCCACGAAAAGGGTGATATTCTTTTGAAATCAGTTGCTGATGCCATCAAGTTGTCATGCACGGGGAGAAAGGGATATTTTGGCAGATACGGTGGTGATGAATTTGTCATATGTCTGCTTAGAAAGTCGGATATAAGAATCGTTCTAAAGCGTTTTAACGATACTATCGATGATTATAACAGGGAGAAAATACTACCATTTAAGGTTGAAGCAGCTACCGGAATAAGCACGCATACAGCCGGCGATCCACGCACCGCTGATGAAGTTATCCACGAGGCCGACACCAACATGTACAAGGAAAAGCAGGAGCAGGAAAAGGACGACCCCGAAGAGATGGGAAGATGAAAATAACTAATTCCGAGTTCGACCTAAAAAAAGGAAGCTCTTTTGAGCTTCCTTTTTTCTGACTGCGTCTGTTGAGCCGGTAGAACAGGCTCTTCATGACTTCGTATCTGAACGCAGAGCATGTCTCTATATAAGGAAAATAATAACGCTTAAGATTACTGTCATTTACTGCTTCAAGGTCGGAAGCAGTTATAGCGTCACCTTTTTTCTTTGTGAGGAAGCCTGCAAGTATTATAGTCACAACAAGAGCGCATATGGCAGGTATTACATTTTCAAGCATGACAGCTGTAAGATCTACGTTAAATGCCTCTGATACAGCTATCGTATTCGGATTAGGTGAGATGATGTTGCCTGCCTTGCCGCCGCCTATCATGGCAAGAAGCACACCGCTCTTTGAAAGACCTGCTTCTTCACCTATTGCAAGAGCGATAGGGGCTACAGTAATAACAGAAATATCTATAAATACACCTACTGCACAAATGATCATTGTTGCAATTGCTATCGCCGCAACTGCACGTTTGCTGCCGAGCCTGTCAACGATTGTCTGGGCTATTTTCTGAGCTGAGCCTGTTTTAATAAGTGCACCTGCAAGTATTCCGCTTGTGATTATTCTGAGAACGGATGACATCATTGAGCCTGCGCCCGAAACCATAGTATTTACAGTTCCTGTAAGACCGCCTCCACCGATGAGCCCGCCGATAAGAGCTCCAAGTATAAGGCAATATGCCGGCTGCATCTTTTTTATGATAAGTATGATCGCGATCACAAGTCCTATGATCGCTCCGAATGTTGTAAACTGAACGTCCATATTAATTCCTCCTGATGGCATGTAATACAGATTTCATATAAAACTTATGGGTTCTGAACAGTTACATATAATCTTATGACCTGCTCAACTGTATCTATCATGTTTTGACGGGCGTTTTCACTGTCCATGGCTTCCTGCAGTGTTGAAATTCTTCTTAATATCGGGAAGAATGCGTCAATACCATGACTATTACAGATCGTGGCATCCTTTGTCACACTTCCCGCAAAGGCAATTACAGGTATATTGTATTTTTTTGCAATATTGGCAACTCCGGCAGGACCTTTCCCCATTACTGTCTGAGAATCAAGTCTTCCCTCACCGGTTATTACAAGATCAGCATCTTTCACATAATCTTCAAGGTGTGTTTCTTCAAGTACTATTTTTATTCCAGATTCAAGGACTGCATCTGTAAATGTAAGAAAAGCAAACCCAAGACCTCCGGCTGCTCCTGTGCCTGCTTGCTTCGGATTGGCTTTTGAAAAGGATTCTCTTGCAAGAAATGCGAAATGTGCCAACCATTTATCCATCTGCATGATCATGGTAGGATCTGCACCTTTCTGCGGGCCGAATACAGCACTGCACCCCTGCTCGCCGCAAAGAGGATTTGTAACGTCACAGGCTATCCGGAATCTGCATTCTGAAAGCTCAGGAATAACATTGTCTGTTGTTATTTTATCAAGGATCTTAAGCCCTTTTGCACCAAATGGTACCTCTTTACCATCTTCGTCAAGTAAACCAAACCCTAATGCCTGCAGCATACCGATACCGCCGTCATTTGTTGCGGAACCGCCGATACCTACTATGAAGTGTCTGCAGCCTTTTCTTATTGCATCAATTATAATTTCACCTACACCATACGTTGTTGTATTAAGAGGATTGCGTTCATTGTCAGGGACAAGGGTGATCCCGGCTGCCTGTGACATTTCAAGAACAGCAGTATGGCCGTCATGAAGAATACCATATTCCGCACTGACTGTTTCACCCAAAGGTCCTGTGACATCAACCCTTTGCATGGTACCGCCCATGCCTAATGTAAGAGCCTCTACAGTTCCTTCACCTCCGTCTGCCAGTGGTCTTACAACTACGTTTGCCTTTGAATCAGCCTTCAGTATTCCTTCTCTTATTGCATCGCCAGCTTCAAGGGATGAAAGAGAACCTTTTAGAGAATCAATTGCAACTACTGCTTTCATAAGATACCCTCCTTGCGCATATCTTCTTCGTTTGTTTGTGATTTAATAATACAGCATTATTATCGCAAATGATATGTCTGTATAGAAAAATAAACATGATGATGATATAATAATATTGTCTAATAAGACAAATATGATCATTGCTTAAATGTAAAAAAGACGGAGGCGTTATGAAGATTGACAGCAGTATAGCTCAGCAGATAGTAGATACAGTTAAAGATGTATGCGGACATAACATAAATTTTATAAGCTCTGAAGGGAAGATAATAGCCAGTACAGATCCGGGAAGAGTGGGGACATTTCATGAAATAGGAAAACAGGCGGCAATTACTGAACAGCTCCTTGAAGTTACAGATGATGACTCATTTTATGGAACTCATAAAGGTGTTAATCTGCCTTTTTTCTGGCAAGGCGAATGTGTAGCGGTCATAGGTATCAGCGGAGATCCGGATGAAGTGAGAAAATATGCCTATCTTGCTTTTCACGTAACATGTCTCCTTTCTGAATTTTTTGACGGATGGTCCGGATAAAAAAGAGAGACACCCTTTAGAATTTCTTCTAAAAGGTGTCTCCTTTACCTGCAAATGTGCGCTTGCTGAAAATCTCACACAGTTCACAGCAATCTACAATTTTCTACATTTGGATACGAATCTGTTGTAAATGAAAAATACTTTTCAGTCTTCGAAAGCCCTGATATTATTGGTCTTCCTTGCTCAGGCTCTTAAGTGTCGGGAAGAGGAGGACGTCTCTGATGCTTGGAGCGTTCGTCAAGAGCATGCAGAGTCTGTCAATCCCGTAACCGATTCCACCCGTAGGCGGCATACCGTACTCAAGAGCCATGAGGAAATCCTCATCGGTGTGGTTCGCTTCCTCATCACCCGCCGCGGCAAGCTTATCCTGCTCAGCGAAGCGCTCACGCTGGTCTATAGGATCATTTAATTCAGAATAAGCGTTACACATCTCCCAGCCGTTGATATAGAGCTCAAAACGCTCTACGTAGCGAGGGTCTGAAGGCTTCTTCTTAGTGAGAGGAGATATCTCAATAGGGTGATCCATGATAAATGTAGGCTGGATCATTTTCTCCTCACAGAAGGCGTCGAAGAAGAGGTTGATGATGTCGCCCCGCTTGTGACGATCCTCAAACTCAACGCCCTTTTCCTTAGCGATAGCCTTAGCTTCCTCGTCTGTCTCTATTGTATTAAAATCAACGCCTGCGTATTCCTTAATAGCGTCAATCATTGTGAGCTTTCTGAATGGCTTACCGAGGTCAATCTCGTGGTCACCGTAGGTAATTACATCACTTCCGCAGACCTTCTCGGCGAGGTACTTGAACATGCTCTCGGTTAATTCCATCATGCCGTTATAGTCTGTATATGCCTGGTAGAGCTCCATAAGGGTGAACTCAGGGTTGTGCTTTGTGTCAACACCCTCATTTCTGAATACTCGGCCGATCTCGAATACACGCTCCATACCGCCGACTATAAGCCTCTTAAGATAGAGCTCGAGAGAAATACGGAGCTTCCTCTCCTCGTCAAGGGCATTGTAGTGGGTTACGAAGGGTCTCGCCGCTGCGCCGCCCGCATTTTCAACGAGCATAGGAGTCTCAACCTCCATGAAGTCACGTCCCGCGAGGAAGTTTCTGATCTCACGGAGAATTTCGCTTCTCTTCTCAAAGGTCTCGCGGACCTCAGGATTCGTCATGAGGTCAAGGTATCTCCTGCGGTATCTGATCTCAGTATCCGTGAGACCGTGGAACTTCTCAGGAAGAGGACGGAGGCTCTTAGAGAGAAGAGTGAATTCAGCTGCGTGAACACTTATCTCGCCCGTTTTTGTCTTAAATACATAACCCTTAACGCCAACTATATCGCCGACATCCATTTTCTTGAAATCGGCGTAGCTCTCTTCTCCAATTTCATCACGGGCTACGTAGCACTGGATGCTTCCGCGACGATCATTTACGTTACAGAAGCTTGCCTTACCCATGACACGCTTGAACATCATCCTTCCGGCTATGGATACGGTCTTGCCGTCATAGTCTTCGAAATGCTCCTTAATATCGGTAGAGTGGTCGCTTACATCAAACTTTGTTATCCGGTAAGGGTCCTTGCCCGCGGCCTGAAGGTCGGCGAGCTTCCCCTTTCTTATCTCAATCTGCTCGTTAGTGTCCTTGCCGGGCTTCTGATTGTTCTTTGCTTCTTCTGACATTATAAATACCTCTTAATTTAGTTATCAGTTATCATCTGCTAAGATTTCTACTATCTTATATTCGAAATCTCCGGCAGCGGTTGATACGGTAACAGTATCACCCGGCTTGTGGCCTAAGAGGGCCTGACCTAAAGGTGACTCGTTGCTTATCTTATTCTGAAGGCTGTCGGCCTCTGTAGCGCCGACAATCTTATACTCGTCCTCTTCATTTTCTTCTACATCAAGGATCTTAACCTTAGAGCCAAGGCTTACCTTGCCTGCCTGCTTGTCATCGTCACTAGCTACCTCAGCAGTCTTAAGAATGGTCTCTATCTCAGTAATTCTTGTCTCTATAAGACGCTGCTCTTCCTTAGCTGCGTCGTACTCGGCGTTCTCTGAGAGGTCGCCCTGCTCACGGGCTTCCTTAATCTTCTGCGCAATCTCAGCGCGGCGTGTAACCTTCAAGAAGGCTAACTCATCCTCAAGTTTCTTAAGACCGTCAGCGGTCATGATATTCTTTGCCATAGTATCCTCCGAAATCAGTGATAGATATGAAAAAAGCACTTCTCTTCGAAGTGCTTCCTGTACTGGGCTAGAAGGATTCGAACCTTCGAAATGACGGAGTCAGAGTCCGTTGCCTTACCGCTTGGCGATAGCCCATCGACAACGATATCAATTATACTACAATCAATCGGAAAATGCAAGAGGAAATTTCAAAAAAAACACATTTGTGCAAAAAGACGTATACAGCAAGCTGCAAAAAGTAATATATAATAAGAAACGACGACAAGCAACCAGCAAAATCATACAATATGCACAAAAGAAAATAGGATTTCTAAGATTGATAGTTGAATTTTCAAGATTAAAAAACTATTTAGTGTGATATACTGACTACAGTTGATAAGGAAATGCGTGCGAAGTCAGGGAGTTCCACAAAGGAGTGGAGCATTCGCCCGTAATAGTTCCTTTGAAGAAATCTTGGAGGTTTACACAATGGAGAACACAAGGAAAAAGGTTGTCGCTATCGCGACAGCAGCACTCACGGCACTTTCACTTACAGCATGCGGCGGTGGCTCATCCACAAGCACAGCTACATCAGGAAGCGCTACAACATCAACGGCATCAACCGCCACATCAACAACATCTACGGCAGCCGGCACAAGCGGTGGCACAGTAGCGAACAAGGACAAGCCTGTTTGCTGGTTCAACCGTCAGCCTAGCAACAGCTCAACAGGTGAGCTTGATATGACAGCTCTTAATTTCAACGACAAGACCTACTACGTTGGATTCGATGCTAACCAGGGTGCTGAGCTTCAGGGCCAGATGATTCTTGATTACATCAAGAAGAACGCTGCTTCTATCGACAGGAACGGTGATGGTGTTATCGGATATGTACTTGCTATCGGTGATATCGGCCACAACGATTCCATCGCTCGTACAAGAGGTGTTCGTAAGGCTCTCGGAACCGCTGTAGAGAAGGATGGCGAGATTGACAGCGCTCCTGTCGGAACAAACACAGACGGATCCGCTACAGATGTACAGGATGGTACAATCGATGTAGACGGCAAGACATACACAGTTCGCGAGCTCGCGAGCCAGGAAATGAAGAACTCAGCCGGAGCTACATGGGATGCCGCTACAGCAGGTAACACCATCGGCACATGGTCATCCTCATTCGGCGACCAGATCGATATAGTTGCTTCTAATAATGATGGTATGGGCATGAGTATGTTCAACTCATGGTCAAAGGATAACAAGGTTCCTACATTCGGATACGACGCTAACTCAGATGCCGTTGCCGCAATCGCTGAGGGCTACGGCGGAACCATTTCACAGCACGCTGACGTTCAGGCATATCTTACACTCAGAGTTCTTCGTAACGCTCTCGACGGTGTAGATATCGATACCGGTATCGGCACAGCTGATGACGCAGGAAACGTACTTACTAGCGATGTTTACGAATACAACGCTGATGAGAGATCCTACTACGCATTAAACGTAGCCGTTACAGCTGACAACTATCAGGATTTCACAGACGCTACCAAGGTTTACGATCCTGTAAGCAAGCAGCTTGACTCAAGCGCTCATCCAACCAAGAAGGTATGGCTTGATATTTACAATGCGTCAGATAACTTCCTTTCATCAACATATCAGCCACTTCTTCAGAACTATGATGATCTTCTCAACCTCGATGTAGAGTACGTTGGTGGTGATGGCCAGACAGAGTCTAACATTACAAACCGTCTTGGAAATCCAAGCGCTTACGACGCATTCGCAATCAACATGGTTAAGACTGATAACGCGTCAAGCTACACATCACTTTTAAGCCAGTGATAATTGAAATTTAAAGCTTAGCTAAGATATGGAAGGAGGGATTCCGAGGGAAAATGAGCCCGCGAGAATCCCTCTATTATGGTAAAAGTCGCAAAGCGATAAGAGGTGAAAAATATGGCGGAAGAAAATAAAGATGACATAATCTTATCGATCCGCGGCATGTGCAAATCATTCGGCAGGAACCGCGTGCTCGACCACATCAATCTCGATGTGAAGCGCGGCACGGTCATGGGCCTCATGGGTGAGAACGGCGCCGGCAAATCGACAATGATGAAATGTCTGTTCGGTACATATCAGAAGGACGAAGGTCATATTTTTCTCGATGGCAAGGAAGTAAATTTCTCAGGACCTAAGGACGCGCTTGAAAATGGAATAGCGATGGTTCACCAGGAACTGAACCAGTGCCTTGAGAGAAGTGTGGTAGATAATCTTTTCTTAGGAAGATACCCGAAGAATTCCGCGGGTGTCATAGATGAAGGAAGAATGAAGAAGGAAGCTTCCGATCTCTTCAGAAAGCTCGGCATGACGGTAAATCTTACCCAGCCTATGAGAAATATGTCTGTCTCTCAGAGACAGATGTGCGAGATCGCCAAAGCCATTTCCTATAATTCGAAAATAATCGTGCTCGACGAGCCTACGTCATCACTTACAGTGCCTGAAGTCAAGAAGCTCTTTGAAATGATGCGTATGCTGAAGTCACAGGGCATATCACTGATATACATTTCCCATAAAATGGATGAGATCTTCGAGATCTGCGACCAGGTTTCAGTTCTTCGCGATGGACAGCTTGTATCCACCAAGGATTCCAAGGACACCAACATGAACGAGCTTATAAAGGCCATGGTTGGACGTTCACTCGATAACAGATTCCCACCGGTTGACAATACTCCGGGGGATGTTATTCTGTCTGTCAAGCATCTCTCCACGAAATATGAGCCACATTTACAGGATATAAACTTCGATGTAAGAAAAGGTGAGATTTTCGGTCTCTATGGCCTTGTAGGAGCCGGAAGAACCGAGCTCCTCGAGACTATATTCGGTGTCCGCACGAGAGCAGCCGGACGAGTCCTCTATAACGGAAAAATGATGAACTTCAATTCCGCGAAGGACGCCATGGATCACGGCTTCGCGATGATAACCGAGGAACGTAAGGCAAACGGCCTCTTCCTGAAGGGCGACCTCACATTTAACACAACGATAGCGAACCTCAATCACTATAAATCAGGTCCGGCCCTCTCGACACCTAAGATGGTTAAGGCTACGGTAAACGAGATAGCGACCATGCATACAAAATGTATGGGACCTGACGATATGATAAGCTCTCTCTCAGGCGGCAATCAGCAGAAGGTCATTTTTGGAAAATGGCTCGAACGAAATCCAAACATTTTCATGATGGATGAGCCTACGAGAGGTATCGACGTTGGCGCGAAGTACGAGATATATGAGCTCATCATCCAGATGGCGAAGCAGGGCAAGACGATAATCGTTGTATCATCGGAAATGCCTGAGATACTTGGTATTACAAACCGTATAGGTGTCATGAGTAACGGCCACCTGTCGGGAATCGTGAATACGAAAGAGACTAACCAGGAAGAGCTCTTAAGGCTCTCGACCAAGTATCTTTGATAACAGCATAGAGGTGGAAATATGGCAGATAAGAATATATTATCAAGAGAAGCTGAAGCTGAGCTTCTGAAGCCTATAAGCGAACACGTAGACGGGATTCAGAAGAAAATAGACGCTCTCAGAAAAGACGGCACAGACCGGGTGGTTTCACTTAAGAACCACATGCAGCTTGTGAAGGAAGACAAGAACCTCACTAAAGAAGAGAAGGCTGCCGCTATCGAGAAGGATAAGACGGACCTTACTAAGGCTCTCGAGGTAGAGAAGGCTAATAAGGCCCAGGTAGACGCCCTCGTCAAGGAAGCTGAGGATTACTTAAACACGAATTTCGAACCAAAATATTATTCCAAGGTAAAGACAGCCTGCGAGCAGGAGAGAGTCGTTGCCCGTGAGAAATATGACGCTATAGTCGAGACCTACAAAAACGAGCACGAGAAGGCTCTTGCTGAGGCTGAGAAGGAAAGCGCTCAGGCGGTCAAGGACGAGAATTACGTATTTAAAAATAAGCTCTTCGACGCGAAGCTCCTCTACCAGAAGGATTTACAGGCGGTTAAGGACAGAAAGCACGAAGCCTTCGCGGCCAAGTACCACATGATTGACCTGCTCCGCATGAGTAAGTTTACCTTTGGTGAACAGCAGGCCCAGAAACGTGAGAATTACAAGTATACATTTAACAGGAAGCAGTTCTTCCTTAAAAATGGTCTCTACATCGTAATTGTCATCATTTTCATTATACTTGGTATAATGACGCCTATAGTAAAGCACACACCGCTCTTTACGGCGACAAACATTTTGAATATCCTAAAGCAGGCTAGTCCTCGTATGTTCTTAGCCTTAGGTGTTGCGGGACTCATCCTCTTAACCGGTACCGATCTTTCCATCGGTCGTATGGTCGGCATGGGCATGGTTACCTCGACAATCATCATGCACCAGGGTCCGAATACCGGCGCTGTCTTTGGACATGTATTTGATTTCTCGGGAATGCCTGTCGGTGGAAGAATTGTCCTTGCACTCTTAATGAATATCATTTTCTGTACGATATTTACTTCGATTGCGGGCTTCTTCACAGCCAAGTTTAAGATGCATCCGTTCATTTCAACCATGGCTAACATGCTTATTATCTTCGGTATCGTAACCTACGCTACTAAGGGCGTATCCTTCGGTGGTATCGAATCAAGCATACCGGGCATGGTAATCCCTAAGATAAACGGATTCCCTACAATTATTCTCTGGGCGGTTGCTGCGATAATAATTGTATGGTTCATCTGGAATAAGACTACATTCGGTAAGAACCTCTTCGCTGTCGGTGGAAATCCAGAGGCGGCAGCAGTTTCCGGTATTTCCGTATTCGCCGTAACTCTCGGAGCATTCGTACTCGCCGGTGTCCTCTATGGCTTCGGTTCATGGCTTGAGTGCTGTCGAATGGTTGGTTCAGGCTCAGCTGCTTATGGACAGGGCTGGGACATGGATG